>Ga0209456_10000072_pt1 | contig 49993 bp, 45 predicted proteins | sample COG_11_FD_184755 | JGI IMG/M metagenome (GOLD analysis project Ga0209456, IMG submission 184755) | Pelagic marine sediment microbial communities from the LTER site Helgoland, North Sea, for post-phytoplankton bloom and carbon turnover... | ecosystem: Environmental > Aquatic > Marine > Neritic...
CGACGCGACATGGGGATGGGGCGGCGCCGCGAGTGCCAATCCGCATGCGTGCAGCCACCACGGATTGGACGCGAGCGACGAGGTAAGGCTTGCGTGGCCATAGCTCCCAAGTGAATCCGGCCACCTATGCAAGCCGAGCCGTCCGACACAGCTCCGTGTCGTGTCGCGCTGTGGCCCGGTGATGCTACCTTGCTCCGCATGGTTCGTCTGGCTGCTTTTGGGGTGTTTTTGGTGGTGTTGCATTTGGGGCAGCCGATCGTCATTCCCATTCTTCTTGCGACCCTGATCGCGATCAGCCTTTCGAAGATCCTCGATCTCGCTGACAAAGGACTTCCCCACTGGGCGGCGGTGGCGCTCGCGTGCTTTGCGGCGGTGGCCGTCGTGACCGGGCTCGGCTTTCTCACCACGCGGGCCGCTACGGACTTTGCTCTGGCGTTCAGTCAGTACAGCGAGGATTTCGGTCGTTTGCAGTTTGAGGCCGCGTCCTGGCTCTGGGGCCAAGGGCTGGGCATTCCGGCCACGGCGGTCGAGCAGTTCGATCCGAACGAGCTGGTTCGGGGCCTCACGGTCCCGGGTTTGACGCTAGCCCTGAGCGTCGTGTCGTCGGGCTCGCTAGTCCTGCTAATCACGGTCTTCCTGGTGGTTGAAAGCGCCTCGATCGCTCAAAAGCTCAAGGGCACCGATCGCCTTGGGAGGCTCGATGTCCAGGTTCTCAAAGGGACGGCGCGCGATGTGCAGCGCTATCTCTTGATCAAGACGGTGACCAGCTCGGCAACCGGCCTTCTCGTTGCTGGCCTGACCAGCATCGTCGGCCTTGGGCACTCTCTGTTGTTTGGGCTGATCGCCTTCATCCTCAACTACATTCCGAGCATCGGCAGCATCCTCGCATCGATTCCGGCGGTCGCGTTGTGTCTGATCACGCTCGGGTGGCTTCCAGCGATCGGGCTCGCTTTCGGCTACTTCTCGATCAACTTGGTCATCGGCATCTTGATCGAGCCGCGTTGGGCGGGGCATGCGACCGACCTCTCGCCTTCGGTGGTCGTTCTCTCGATGGTGTTCTGGGGTTTCGTCCTTGGGCCCATCGGTGCGCTCCTTTCGGTCCCACTCACGATCATCGTGCGCATGACCGCAGAGCAATCGAAGGAATGGACATGGCTCGCGATGCTGCTGAGCTCCCCCCGCAGCGTCCGCCCCTAAGAGCGAAAACCCCGCTCAACCTTTCCAAGCTGCAATCCCCTCACCCGAGGGGCGTAGTCCCGTGGGCGGCGCTAGCGCCGCCTCTACGGGATGCTATTGTCCGCCCGCGTTTCCCGCCGGGCCAAACTAGTCAACGCACCGTGAACCGCATCTCAATACAAATCGTTCGTGTGCTCGCTATCTCGGTGCTAGTGGGGGCCATCGCCTCCGGATGCAGCACAGCAAACGAAGGCTACTTCGATCAATGCGAGCCCGAGGTGTCCCCCGCCGAGTGTTACGCGAAGCGGCGTGATCCGGAGTCGGCACAAGTTAAGATGGCAAGCGACATCGCGCTCCGGTACATCAACGATCATCCGGCCGAGGAGGAGCTGTGGGATTGGAGGTCGGGCGTCCTGATGTACGGGCTGACGGAGCTCTATCGGGTGACCCGCGACGAGAGCCTTCACGACTACTACCAAGCGTGGATGGGTTACCGCATCGAAGAGGGGTACCAGATCGTGTGGAGCGACAGCTGCCCGCCGGCGATCACTGCGATCTCGCTTCTCGGTGAGGCCCCGTCCGACGAGTACCAACAGGTGGTCGACGACGTTCTGCACTACCTCGATGAGGTCGCGCCCCGCACCGACGAGGGCGGGATCAGCCACAACGGTATCCTTGGAAATCGGCCGTCCGTTTGGGTCGACAGCCTTTTCATGTTCGGGATGGCGCTGAACCGCTGGGGCGAGCTCGCCGACCCGTCGCGTCTCGACATGGAGTCCGAGCAAATCCAGATCTTCGCGAAGTTGCTTCAAGACGAAAGCGGCTTCCTGCGACATGCTCAGAATTGGCCTGGCTATGACGAGAGTGTCTACTGGGCTCGCGGCAACAGCTGGGTGGTCGCTTCGTTGTCGGATTATCTTCGAATCCGCGTCGAGCGTGAGGAGAACGACCTCGAGGTCGAGCTGCCCTTTCGCAAGCACGTAGAGGCAATAGTCGGGGTGCAGGATATCGAGACCGGATTGTGGCAGACGGTCATGAGCCACCCCAACGAGACCGAGAACTACCTCGAGACGAGCGGGAGCGCCTTGTTCGCGTATGGCATCGCTCGTGCCTATCGCTACGGCGTCCTCGGTGACGAAGAGCTGGCAGTCGCGCAAAAGGCGATCGAGGGCGTCAAGCAGATGATCAGGATCGACGACGATGGACCCGTCGTTACCGGGGTTTCGCTGGCGACCGACCCTTGGTCGCTCGAAGAGTACCTCAGCGTCCCCGTGGCGGACGATGTGAACTATGGGGTGGGCGCTGTGATCCTGGCGTTGATCGAAACGTCTGGCCTCCCGGACCCTGAACGTGACTGAGCGTTGCGGGATGCCACGGGTGCGAGAGGCGTTGCTCGTGCTCACGCTCGTGTGGGCCTCCTGCAACGAGGCGGGTGGGCGACGCTACGAAGTTCCGGCACCGCCCGCCGAAGCGCCGCTTGCCGGCGAGGTGAATCCGTTCATTGGCACCGCCGGTGATGGCCAGACGTTTCCCGGCGCCGTGGTTCCCTGGGGGATGGCGTCTCCGAGCCCCCACACGACTCTCACTACCGCAGCCGACGCGGTCGACGGTCTCTTCGTCAACTCGGGTTACCGGCACGGTGAGCCATTGATGCGTGGCTTTGGTTTGACGCACCTCAGCGGTGTCGGTTGCCCTGACCTCGGGCTGCCCGTGGTTGCACCTACCCTGGGGGGAATTCCGACGGGATTCGACGATTACGCCTCCGCATACCGCAACGAGATCGCGCATGCCGGCTATTACGCTGTCGAGCTCGGCGATCGCGGCCTGATCGCCGAGATGAGCGCGACGCCTCGCACCGGTGTCTTTCGCTTCTGGTTTCCAGGAGGAAGTCCGGCCAACATCGTGGTCGACCCGGCTCGCGGAGTCAGCTGGATTCGCAACGAGGGCGAGCTCCCGGAGGAGCTGACGACCGACGAGATCGCCGGCTCTGCAGCTTTTGGCCTGTTCTGCACGGTGTCCGACGGCGGCCGACTGTATTTCGTCGCTCGGCTCGACCACCCTGCGGACCGCGTCGGTGTCGTCGACCCCAACGGCGTTCCGGGCGAGGCAATGGCCTTCTGGCACTACGACGATGCACCAACCGAGCCGGTGACGATGTGGGTCGGGCTATCGTGGGTGAGCATCGACGAGGCGCGCGCGAATCTCGACGCCGAGCAGTTGTCTTTCGACGAAGCACACGACGCGGCGGCGCTTGCATGGCAGCGGAACCTCGGGCGAATCGAGATAACCGGTGGGAGTGAAACCGACCGAACGCGCTTCTACACCGCGCTCTACCACGCATTGATTCATCCCAGCATTTTGCACGACGTCAGTGGCACGTATCCGAAGTTCTCGCGCGACGAGATTGGGCAGAGCGACGGCGGCGCGCGATACACCGTGTTCTCGTTGTGGGATACGTACCGCACACTTCACCCACTGCTGACCCTGGTCTACCCAGAGACACAGCTCGAGATCCTGCAATCGATGCAGGACATGACCCTCAGCGGTGCCGCTCCTCCGAAGTGGGAGATCATCGGCGAGGAGGCACAGATGATGGTGGGCGATCCGGCTGCTATCGTCTTCGCAGATTCTTACGGGAAGGGACTGACCGACTTCGATGCGAGCGCCGTATACACGGTCTTGCGCGATGCGGCCGAACGAGCCGAACACCGCCCAGGAAGCGCGGAGTACCTCGAGCTCGGCTTCGTTCCCATGGAGGTCGCCGGCACCGTGTGGGGCCCAGTCTCGACGACGCTCGAGTACGCGCTAGCTGATTGGTCGCTCGCCGAGCTTGCGCGCGCCCTTGGTCGCGACGAGGACGTAGACGCGCTCCTTGTGCGCGCGTCGTCTTACGCGGGCTTCTACGATGATGATACGGGCACTCTCAGGCCCAAGAACCGCGACGGTTCGTTCCTCGAGCCCTTCGATCCGGATGCGATCGAGGGCTCTCTTCCGCTTCGCCTCGGCGGACCGGGCTATGTCGAGGGGACCGCATGGCACTACGCCTTCTTTGCGCCTCACGACATGGAGGGCCTGATCGCCCTCCACGGCGCGCCGACGTTCGTCGATCGTTTACAGTGGGTGTTCGACACCGGTCGCTTCGTGATGTGGAACGAGCCCGACATGGGCTACCCCTACCTGTTCACCTTCGTGGACGGCGAGTCGCACCGGACGCAACGCGAGATTCGCGCTGCGATGGACCTCTACTTTGGGACCAGGCCCGGCGGCTTGCCGGGCAATGATGACGCGGGGGCGCTGAGCGCGTGGTTTGTCTTCTCGGCGATGGGCTTCTACCCGGTCACGCCGGGGCTCGCAGAGTATCGCCTCGGAAGCCCGTTGTTCGAACGCATCACGATTCACCTGAGCGAGGCTCATCACGGTGGTGAAGCTTTCGTTGTCGAGGCGTCGGACAACTCGGCCGAAAACGTTTTCGTCGGTGAGGCGAGCCTCGATGGTCGACCGCTCCCCACCTCGGTGCTTCCTCACGAAGCGATTACGGGCGGTGGCGTGCTGCGCCTCCAGATGACCGCGGCACCGAACTGAACGGAGCTCAACCGCCTACGGCCTGGGACATTCCGGCGAGAACGTACGCCCCTGCCGGGACTTCTTGCCCGTCCGCTTCGATCCCCTCGATGCACCACCGCGTCGCATCGCGCACGTTCCCGAACGCCTTGTTCGGCGCGGGCTGTGGCGAGATCCAACGTAGTGCCGTGTACGCGCCTCTCACGAGCGCGTTCGAGAGCACGATCGCACTGCCGATGTTCTTCTCACGGATGATCGGCCGCCTGCCGTCTTCGAATTCCTTCATGCGGCGTCGAAGCGTCGCATCTGGGATGTTCTCGATCGTAGTCGTGTCGACCACGAGCGCGTGGCGTGTAGGCGCCGCGAAGACACTCTCGTAGGACTCCTGTAGATAGACGATGTCCTCGAGGTGCAGCGTCGGGGGCATCGAAACCAAGACGAGCGGCCACAAGGACACGTCGAATTCGATGCCGACTCCGGTCGGCTGTGCGCCTATCTGAGGACGTCCCACCACTAACAAAATGGTATCTGGAACGGTCCCCGGCTCGCAACGAATTCGCCCAAACCTGTGCCAGCCCTCGCAGATGAAGCGCTAGATTCCCCCGATTTGTGAACCAGTAGCTGGCTCAACCAGCGGCGGCCTTGCTTGCGAGGCCGGCGAGCGCATATGCGGCGATCGGGACGATCTGCCCGTCTTCTTCAATACCCTGAACACACCACCGCGCGGCGTCTTGCAGGTTGGCGAATGCTTTGTTGGGCGCGGGTTGTGGCGAGATCCAGCGCAAAGCGGTGTACCCGCCTCGGACGAGTGCGTTCTGGATGACGATCGCGCTGCCAATGTTCTTCTGGTGGATGATCGGCCGCCGGCTGTCTTCGAATGCCTTCATCTGCCGCCGTAGCGTGGCGTCAGGCACTCTCACGATCGTGGTCGTGTCGACGATCAGCGCGTGCCGCGTAGCCGCCGCGAAGATGTGCTCGTAGCAGCGCTGCAGGTATTCGAAGTCGGCGGGCGTCGTAACCGGCGGCATCGTGATCACCACCAGTGGCCACATCGACACGTCGAACCCGAGACCCACTCCTACCGGCGGCCCGTCAACCCTCGGCGCTTCCCCCATGCGTGCATTATCGGCACTATTGGCGGCGACGCAAGCAAGTGTTCGACGCGCCAACTCTACGGATGCGAAACCCGCGGTCGAGCGCCAGGGGCTAGAGATGCTTCTGAGCCGCTTGGTCGAGCTTCGCCTCGAAGAGCTCTTCCCGAAAACCGACGTAGACGAGCTCGTCGATCTCGAAGGTTGGGACCGTCTTGCGCGGGTTGAGCTTGCCGAGGCGCTCACGGGCTGTCGAGCTTTCGTCCGTGTCGAGCTCGATGAACTCGATGCGGTTGGCCTCCATGTACTGGCGGGCCTTTCGGCAGACGCCGCACCATTGTGTCGCATACATCGTGACTGCGACGCGCCGTCGAGCAAGATCCCATTTCCACTCTGGAACGTCAGGGTCCGAAGGCGCCATAGAAGGGGGCGGCGGCACGTCGAGCTTCGTGCCCTCTTTGCTCGGTTCCGGGATCGGAATGTCGTCAACCGGCGGCGGCGGCTCCGGGATCTCCTCAGGTTCGGGGGCGGTTGGCTCCTCCCGGACTGGAGGTGGCGTCGCCTGCCGAGGCGTGGTGGTTCGGACACCTCGCTGGGGCACGCCCTCGGGCTCGGATCCAAACGAAGCAAATGCCCACACGACACCAGTCAGCAAGATTACGACAGGGATGATCACGGCCCACCAGGCGCTCGGGGAAGGCGGCGACTTGGAAGGCATCTCGCCCAAGCGGCAAAGCTCACACTCGCCGTTCCGATCCAGCGGAAGTTCGTGCTTCTCGCAGATCCCCATCGGTTCCACCATCTGTGCCTCAGCCTACCACGGACGTTCCACTAAGAATTGTTACACCCTAAAGGGTGCAAATGTCAAGTTGCTGACGTCGTGCACTGCGTCCGCTGCCCATGGAAATCTCGTGCTAATTCACCCGAGTGTCAAATCTCGAAGGCCTTCTCGCGCGGCTCGACCTGGAGCAGCTCGATATCGATCTCTTTCGCGGATTCAGTCCTCACGATGGCCGCCCACGGATCTTCGGCGGCCTGGTTGCAGCGCAGTCGCTCATCGCCGCATGTCGGACGGTGGAAGGCCGTGCCGCGCATTCGCTGCACGGTTACTTCCTGCGCGAGGGCGATACATCGGTGCCCGTCATCTATCACGTCGATCGCATTCGCGACGGACGCTCCTTTGCGACGCGACGTGTGGTTGCGAAACAGCATGGCAGGGCGATTTTCAACATGGCGGTTTCCTTCCAGGCGCCGGAGGAAGGGCTCGAGCACCAAGCGCCGATGCCCGATGCACCTCCGCCAGAGACGGTCCCGACCAATGAAGAGCGCTTACGCGCATACAAAGAGCGCTCGAATCATCCAGCGATCGATTTCTTGCTGCTGCTCGACCGGCCGATTCAGCGGCGCGAGGTAGACCACGTCGACCTCCTAGAGCCGGAGCCTCGGAGCGGCATCCAACGCACCTGGTTTCGGGCGGACGGCGCGCTCGGCGACGATCCTGTGACTCACCAGGCGGTCCTCGCCTATGCCAGCGATTACGGTCTGCTCGAGGGCTCATTCAACGAGCACGGACACAGCTTCCTGACGGAGAAGCTAATCATTGCTAGCCTCGACCACGCGATCTGGTTTCACCAACCTTTTCGCGCTGACCAATGGATGCTCTACGTCACGCAAAGCCCGCGAACGTCAGGCGGCCGAGGGCTCAACTTCGGTCACGTCTATTCGCACGACGGCGCGCTTATCGCTTCGGTTGCCCAAGAGGGACTGATGCGAACTCGAAAGCAACGATGATCGACCGAATGAACTACCACTTGGCAGCGATTGCCGTTGGCTTGTGGCTGTCGGTCATGCTCGCCGCGCCCCCAGCCGCAGCTCAGCCGAGCCCCCTTCCCGTACCGGGCGAAGAGCCCGCCGAGGCAGCGGGAACATCCGAGCTGTCCGAGATCGAGAGCAAGACGAACGAGCTTCGCTCCCGGCTTCAGGAGTGGCAGACCAAAGCTGCCGAGTACGAACGGGCCGCGCAGGAAGCAAGCGCACGCACCGAGCTCATCGATCAGGAGATCGAACAACTCAAGGAACGCAAGGCGATCACCGTTGCAGAGGACTCCAGCTCCGCCGAGCTCGACGCCAGGCTGGTGGAAGCCGCGCAGGATCTCGCGGCAGCACGACGCGAAGCGACCGAGCTCGACACGCAAGCCGAGTTGCGCGCGGAACGACGAAGGAGAGTCCCCGAGTTGCTATCGGTGGCCAAGCAGCGGCTCAAAGAGTTGGAAAGCGCTCCGCCTCCGTCAAGCACGAGCCCCGCCACGGCGGACGCGCTCGCCGCGCTGAACTTGCTCAGGCGCGCTGTGCGGCGGGCTGAGATCGCCGCGTACCAAAACGAGCTCGGGAGCTACGACGTCCGCGGTTCGCTTCTCGCCAAGCAGCGCGATCGAGCGACTCTGCGAATCGCGTACTATCAGGCTTTGGGCGACAAGCTCCGTGAGTCCAAACAACGGTTGGAGCGGCTCGAAGTCGAGCGGGAGAACCAGGCCGCCAAGCAGCTCCTCGAAGAGCTGACGGCCGTGCCCGAGGGGTTCGAACAGACGCTCCAGGAGCTGTACCAGCGAAATGAAGCGCTGGCTTCCGTGTGGACCAGTGAGGGCGGTCTCCAGGATCAAATCGAGGACGTCAGCGTCAAGCTCGCGAGAGCCGAGAACAGGGTCGCCGAGATCGAGGGGGAGCTCACGCGGCTTGCAGCTCGGGTCGAGGCCGTGGGTCTCGCTGATTCGGTTGGAGTTCTTCTGCGGCGTCATCGGGCCGAAGCACCGGACATCGGCATGTACCGCCGTTTCATCCGGATGCGCCAGGAGCGGATCGGAGGCGTGCAGCTTCAGCAGATCAGACTTCGTGAGCAGCGGCAGACGCTGGCGGATATCGACGCGTTGGTGGACGAAGTGATGGAATCGGTCGAGGAACCGGTCCCTCCAGAGGAGCGCGCAGAGCTCGAACAGCTGCTTCGACAGCTCTTCGAAACTCAGCGCAGCTACATGGACGCGCTCATCGAGGACTACGAGACCTACTTTCAAAAGCTCGTCGACTTCGACGCGCGGCAGCAAGAGTTGATCGATCGCACCAAAGACCTCCTCGACTTCATCGACGAACGCATCCTCTGGATTCCGAGCGGCAAGGCTGTCCACACGGAGCTTCTCACCGACGGGCGGGACACCATGGCTTGGCTCTTCGCGGCGAAGCACTGGGCACAGCTCGGCCGGGCGTTTCGGGACGGGGCCGCCCGGTTGTGGCCGTTGAACCTCCTCGCATTGTTTCTGACCATCCTCTTCATTCCTTTCGTGCGGTGGGTGCCCCGGAGGCTTCAAAGACTGGGCGAGCAAGCCCAGGCACCCGGTTGCGCCCGTTTTGCTCCGACCGGCGAGGCGCTTGCGTTGACCTCGCTACTCGCGATCTGGTTGCCGGCGCTTGTGGCTTACGTCGGCTGGCGTTTGGGTCTCTCACCCGTTGCCACTCAATTCACCCGAAGCATTGCGTACGGACTGGTCGCCACGGCTGGCTACTGGGCAACGCTCCGACTGTCGCGACAGCTCGTCCGCCCGCGAGGGGTGGCGGAGGCACACTGCGCTTGGTCTGAAAAAGCAGCCCATGGGCTTTGGCGCGATCTTCGCTGGTTGACCGTCGTCACGGTGCCTTCGGTCTTCGTGATCTTCGTGTTGGAGATGCGCGGCGAGGATCTTTGGCGTGAATCGGTAGGTCGACTGGCCTTCCTGATCTCGATGCTGGCCGTCGCCGTGTTCAACTATCTCGCGCTCCGGCCCGGCGGCTCGCTGGCAGACGTCTTGCGTGGACGAAGCCTCCGGCGCCCCTGGGTATGGCGATCGGTTCAGCTCTCCTCGGTGGTGCTTCCGCTCCTCTTTGGTGCAGCTGCTCTCCGCGGTTTCTATTGGACAGCACTTCAAGTTGCGCTTCGGCTGCATCTCACGTTGGTGCTTCTGTTCCTCCTGGTCATCCTCGTTCAGCTGGCCGCACGCTGGTCCATGATCGCCCAGCGTCGGGCTCTCCTCGAGGTGGAGGGCCTCGAGCAGAAAGCCGACAGGCCCGTTCCCACCATGAACGTCAGCAAGTTGATGATCGGCACCGGCCTTCTTCTCGCGCTCGTGGGCTCGCTTGGCATCTGGGCCGATCTGTTGCCCGCTACGAGGATTCTCCACCAAGTCGAGCTCTGGACCGTCACACAGACGGTCACCGTTTCCGAGCTCGACCCGTCCGGGGCCGAGCGCTTTTCGACCGAAGACCAAGTGGTGGCGATCACCCTCGCCGACTTGTTCCGTTCGTTCTTGATCGGCCTGCTCACGTTGGCATTGATTCGCGCGTTACCCGGGTTGCTCGAGGCCACGCTGTTCCGCCGCCTCGGCGCTGGCGTACGCTATGCGTATTCGACCATCGTCAGGTACGCCGTCGTGCTCGCCGGCTTGGCGTTGGCGTTTGATGCGATCGGCATCGGCTGGTCGAGCATTCAATGGCTGGTGGCAGCCGTGGGCATAGGCCTCGGGTTCGGCCTACAGGAGATTTTCGCGAACTTCATCTCGGGCTTGATCATCCTGTTCGAGCGGCCGATTCGCGTGGGGGACACCGTCACGGTCGGTGAGGTCAGCGGAACGGTGACAAAAATTCGCATCCGGGCGACGTGGATTACGGCATTCGACAGAAAAGAGCTCGTCGTGCCCAACAAGGAGTTTGTCACCGGGCGTCTGATCAACTGGACGTTGTCCGACGCGGTGCTGCGTATCTCCATTCCGGTTGGTATCGCGTACGGCTCCGATACGGATCGCGCCATCGAGGTTCTGACGCAGGTGGCGAAAGAGTCTAGACGCGTCCTTCGCGATCCACCCCCTCAGGTACTGTTTCTCGGCTTCGGAGACAGCTCGCTGTCGTTCGAGCTCCGCGTGTTCGTCCGCAGCGTCGCGCAGTTGTTCGTCACTCGGCACGAGCTGCACATGAGCATCGACAAGGCGTTCCGGGAAGCCGGAATCGTGATTGCATTCCCGCAGCGAGACCTGCACTTGGTGTCGGCTTCGGCCGATTTTCGACCGCCCATTGGCCCCGCCAAGTGAGCTTCACGAACACCCGGTCATTGTAGGTTGTAGTTGACCATCATCGATTGGCCGCCGCGCCGAATCGAGAGGTTGAACTTGTCAGCCGTTCGCAGGGTCGTGTACGCGCCCAGTGCCGCGTCCGGGTTGCTCAACGACTGCCCGTTGACGCTTTCGAGAATGTCGCCGTTCTGGATGCCGAGCTTGGTCAAGAGGGTGCCTGGCTGAACGCCCCGGATCTCCATGCCGATCGACTGGCCCCCCTCCATCTTGGGTGAGACCGCGGCAATGCCGATGAGCTTGCCCGCGTTGTCGAGGACCTTGTTGAGCATGGAGCGCGAGAGATTGTAATTGGTGTCGTTCACCTTCTCGATGCCCTCGGCGATGTCGCTGTCGCTTAGGCCGGCGTTTCGATCCGCTCGCGGGCCTGTCTTGGCCGGCCCCCTCTTGCTGATGGCGGACCTGCGGAGAGGTTTCTTGGCGGCACCGTCGACCTCGAACATGTCCAAGCGGCAAAGGCCGCTCGTACTTTGGAGAACGACACCGTCTGAATAGATTGCGCGGATCCTCGCGCCTTCGACTTCCGCCCCGCCCCGGTGCAACCCCGCCTTCTTATCCGTTCCAACGATGGCGGCGAGTGAGCGTCCGAGATCGCCGGGAAGCACCACCGTGCCGATGAGCCGCATCGTACCCTTGCACGGGGTTTCCACCTCTTCGGCGGGCAGACCTTCCAAAGGCAGCTCGACGCTCTCGATTGGCGCCTCGGACAGGTCGCCCTCGGCCGAATTGAAGATATTCCGCCTCAGGATGATACCGGGATCGTGTTTGCGTTGAACCCGGGCGGCCGCGACGCTTCTCCTGGTTGGGGTTGGGCTGGCATCGAGCTCGGCGCCAAGCACCTTGGCCGAAAGAAGAGCCGTTGCGCCTTGAGCACAGAAAAACGCGCACAACGCGAGCGTGGTGAGCACGAGCACGTTCCTCAGTCGGTTGTTTGCGGGGCTTCCCATCGACACCAGAGCTTAGCCTACAATCGGACGGGTCGATCGGTTATAGTCCCGCGCCCCGATGGAGAGTATCAAGCGGTTTTTCCAGCGCGTCGTGCTGGATTCCTGGCGAGAAGCCGACGCGCAGGCGGACACCGCGGGTGCGGAGCAGCCCGATTGGCGGCCCATCGTCATCCTCGTCACGACCGCCCTCACTCTCACTCTTGCGCGGTACTTCGGCGGAAACTCCACCTTCTCTGCGCTCGTCCCCTACGACCCGAAGGTCTACACCCGCGACGAGTGGGACCTGCTAGCAAGAGCTTGGTGGTCGGGGGTCCGGGTCGTCACCTACGTGCTGATTCCCATGCTGACCATCGTGTTGATGCCGGGGGAGCGCATTCGCGATTACTACGTCTCGTTTCGGGGGTTCGGCCGCCATCTCTGGATCTACATCGGGTTGTATCTCCTCGTGCTGCCCTTCGTCATTTTCGTCTCGACCCAGGACCAGTTCCTCGCGACGTATCCATTCTACAAGTACTCGAACCAGTCGTTGAGCCACTTCCTGCGCTGGCAGGTCCTCTACGCGGTGCAGTTCCTCGCCCTGGAGTTCTTCTTCCGTGGTTACATGCTCCAAGGCCTCAAGCATAAGTTCGGCTATGGGGCCATCTTCGTGATGGTCGTGCCCTACTGCATGGTCCACTACCCCAAGCCGTTCGTAGAGACGCTCGGCGCAATCTTTGCGGGGATCGCCCTCGGGACGCTAGCAATGCGCACCCGTTCGATCTGGGGAGGCGTTCTCATCCACGTAGGAGTAGCCCTAACCATGGACTGGATGGCCCTCGCCCAGTGCCCCCCGGCAGCAGAAGGCCCCTGCCGCTCCCATTAACCCTTTCAAAAAAGGGGTCAGACCCCTTTTCAAAAGGGTTAAGCCGATTGTCTTCCGTTCTTCTTCGTTTGAAAGTGCACCGGTTCTTGCATATCGAAGGGGTGAGATGGCCGAGGTAGACGCAGCGGCAGTGAACATTCGTCCCGCGAACGAGGACGACATCACGGCGATCAAGGCGCTGTTCGATGAGTGCTATGGCGATCGATACTCGCATCCGGAGTTCGTCTCGGAGGCATACCTCCGCAAGATGATGTACAGCGACAACTCTCTCGTGCTCGTCGCTGAGGGTAGCAACGGTCAGATCGTCGCTACCGCCTCTGTCGTGCTCGACGTCGGGGCGTTTGCCGATCTGATCGGCGAGTTCGGTCGTTTGGTGGTGCAGCCGCAGATGCGAGGCAAGCACATCGGACACCGGTTGATGGACGAACGAATCAAGCGCGTCGGCCCCTATTTGCACATCGGCTTCGCGGACAATCGGGTCGCCCACATACGGTCGCAGCAGATCTCGTTGGCTCACGGTTTCGCACCGGTCGGCTTTCTTCCCATTCACAACGGTGAGCCCGTAGTTTTGTTCGCGCGCCACTTCGGCGAGGGCTTGAAGCTGCGACGCAACCATCCTCGGGTTGCGCCCCAGGTGTACGGGCTTGCGCAGCGCGCTCTACGGAGCTGTGGCATCGACACCGACGCGATCGTCGATGAGAGGTCTCCGCCGTACCCTCTCGATAGCGATTTCGAAATCGAGGAGATGAGCGCGAAAGGGTATGCGTCCCTGCTGCGGTTCGAACGCGGCCGGGTGCAGGATCCGGAGATCTTCGGTCCGGCCCGACTCCATTTCGGCCTGCGCGCGCTCGAGGCGCACAACACCTCCTACCTCCTGGCGCGAAGGGACGGGCACTTGGTCGGCGCGGTCGGCTACGCCCACGATGCGCGCCTCGACCATGCGGTACGCATCTTCGAGCTCGTGTGCGCCGACGAGTCGCCGGTTCGTGTGTTGCTCAAAGAGCTCATGCGAAGGTCGCGCGAGGAATGGCGCGTGGACTACGTCGAAGTGGACGTCAACGCCCACGCTCCCCGCATGCAGAAAACGCTGCTCGATCTCGGCTTCGTCCCGGTCGCCTACCTGCCGGCGGCGGTGTTCCACCACGTGGAACGCCTCGATACAGTGCGGATGCAACGGTTCTACGTGCCGGTTCGAACCACCGGCCATCATCTGATCGAGGAAGCCGAACCGGTGTTCGAGACGGTGATTCGGAATCTCAGCACGCGGGCGATTCAGCCAAAGCTCGTGCGGTTGCTGCCCAGCACGCGCCTCGGGCAGGGCCTGAACCGCGAGCAAGTGGCGCGTCTTTCGACGCTCTTCGAGACAATGAGTTTCTCCGATGGCGACACGATCATCAAAGCCGGTGAGCGCGACGCGCGGCTCTATATCTTGCTGTCCGGCGTCGCGCGTGTGCTTTCCGGAGACGAGGAGGTCGGTTTGGTAGCCCACGGAGAGCTCCTCGGCGAGGTGTCACTCCTCCGGAAAACCCCGCACACGGCCACTGCGATCGCGGAAGGGACTGTCGAAGCTGCTGCGGCTCGTCACGAGGACCTCACCCAACTCCTCGAGCAGCGGAGCGACATCGGCTTGGTGCTCTTTCGAAATTTGGCGACCGGGCTCAGCAACAAGCTGAGTCGAACCGATGCCTTCCTCAGCATCAAGCCATGGGATTAGGTCAAGCGTAGAACTGCTTGACCCAGCGGCGGAACTTCGCGATTGGGCCATCGCCCGGGATCAGCGCCGGGAGCTCCATCGGGACTCGGTGTTCCCAGATCTCCTTGTCTTGCAGCACGTCGGAGATGATGAACCGATGGATCACACGAACTTGGGCACGGGTCGCGGTTCGCCAGGGCAGAGGCAGGCCGCGTATCGCTTCGGGCACGAAGGGAGGCGGGAACTCGGAGCTCACACCGATGCCGAAGGACATGTTCTCCTCATCGAGCTGTGTGGCAGTGAGCAGTACGCGATAGTGGATACCGAGCTTGGGCACGCGAAGATCGGTCACCGATAGGCCCAAGCCGTGCACGTCGGTATCGAAGATGGACCGGATGTGGGTCGTCGGCAGAAACGGATTACGTCGGGTGAAGCCAAACTTCGAATGCAACCGGGGCCCATCGATTCGTAGCACCGGGTCCTCGAGATCGGTGTAGTCATGCACGGCGGCGAAGTGTCCGAAGTCCACTGAGTTCTCGGCAACGTCCTGGACATGACCCTTGAGCGTGAGCACTTTGGTGACCGGTTCAGTCCATCCCGCAGTGTCGTAATGAGGCAGCTCCCAGGTCGGCGCGGTGTCGTCATGCCTTGCGAACACGAAAATACATCCGAGCTGCTCCATGACCGGCCACGTTCGAAGCGACAGCGGCACTTCCTGGTTGCCCGGGTACTCGGTGCCAATGCACTTCCCTTTCGCGTCGAATCGCAGACCATGAAAGGGACACCGAAGCGCACTTCCAACGACCCGTCCGCCGTAGCCGAGATGGGCGCCCATGTGCGGGCAGATCGGATCGACGACCGCGACGATGCCCTGCTCGTTGCGAAATACGACCACTTCTTTGCCGTTGATCTTGAAGACCCGGACGTGTCCGGCAAGGATCTCCGAACTGGTCGCAATTCGGAACCAGCCCGATGGCATCGGCAATCGGTGTCGTGTGTGCTCGGTCAATCTTCGAGGCTGATGGCGCCGGTTGGGCAGTATTTGACGGCGAGCTCGACTTTCTCCCGGAGCTCTTCGGGTGGCTGCTCCTGCAGGATGGTCAGATACCCTTTATCGTCCACTTGAAAGACTTCGGGTGCCTCGCCCATGCAGTTCGCATGCCCCTGACAAAGATCGAAATCTGCTTTGATGCGCATCGGTGTTCCTCCGTCGAGCTCGACAAGAAGGTGAAATAACACAAGAATCAACGCGGCCAAAACCCGGGGATTCACAGCCAGCATAAAACCCGGTAGGAGCACGTTGTGACAGCACGAGTACAGAGCACCCCGGCAACCATCGCCCAGGGCAAGTTGAAGAGACCTCCCAAGCTAAAAGGCGGCTTGCCGTTGATCGGGCATACGGTCGCTTTCGTGAAAGACACGATCGGTCTACTCCAGAGGACCTACGACGAGTGTGGACGTGTCGGGCGATTCAGGCTCTTCGGCAAGGATATGATTCTCTTCACGGGTCCCGAAGCGCACGAGGCGTTGTTCCGGCAACCCGACGAGGTGCTGAGCCCCAACGCGGCCTACAAGATGATGGTTCCCGTTTTTGGCGAGGGCGTTGCATACGGTGCCGAGCCAGCAAAGATGGCTGAGCAGATGCACATGCTGTATCCCGCGCTGCGCAACAATCGCATGCGGACGTACACCGAGATTGTCGCGCGGGAGACGCTGGATGTCATCGCCGATTGGGGCGCGGAAGGCGAAATCGAGGCGAGCGCGTTCTTTGGGATGCTCACGAACTACACGTCGAGCAGCTGCCTGCTCGGCAAAGAGTTTCGCAACGAGATGAGCGAGGAGTTCTCCAAGGTCTATTACGATCTCGAGCGGGGGATCGTCGCGTGGGGCTACATCCATCCCTACTTGCCGATTCCGGCATTCCGCCGGCGGGACAGGGCCCGCGCGCGCCTAGGCGACATGGTTTCCGAGATCGTCGAGAAGAGGAAGCAGTCGGGCTATCGCGGAGAAGATTTCCTTCAGACCCTCATCGACGCCGAGTACTCGGATGGCACCAAGCTCAGTGACCACGAGATCACGGGCATGTTGGTTGCCGCGATGTTTGCCGGGCATCACACCAGCTCCGTGACGACCGCTTGGACGCTGATCGAGCTCCTACGCCACCCGCGCTTCCTCGAGGAAGTGCGCAGCGAGATTCGTGGGTGCTACGGAGACTCGGAACAATACACGTTCCAATCCTTGCGCGATCTCGAGAAGACCGAGAGCGCCGTCAAAGAGGCGCTGCGCATCCACCCGCCGCTGTTCATCCTTCTCAGGGCTGCGCTGCAGGACTGCGAGATCCTCGGTTACCAGGTCAAGAAGGGCAATTGGGTGGCGGTTTCGCCGATGGTCGCGCATCGCGACGAGGAGGTGTTCAAGAACGCGCTCGACTACGATCCAGATCGATACGGGCCGGGGCGTGAGGAAGACAAACGCCCCTTCGCGTACATCTCCTTTGGTGGCGGGCGGCACAAATGCATGGGCAACGCGTTTGCCATCCTTCAGATCAAGGCGATCATCGCCGTTCTGCTCAATCGCTATGACTTCGAGTTAGCCGGCGACCCAATTGAAACCGACTTTCAGGGCTTGGTCTTGGGACCAAAGCCTCCCATTCGTATTCGCTATCGCCGTCGAGGAGAAGCCGATGCCCGCGTTTCCGCGTGAAGAGTTAGAAGAGATGATGGAGCGGTGGCTCGAAGCCAACCGCAATGCCGAACGCGAGGGCGACTGGAGCACCAATCTGGGAGCGCACTACACCGATGACGCCGTGTATCGCTGGAACGTCGGGCCCAATGAGGAGTTCTGGGCGCGTGGGATAGAGGAGATCAAGGAAGTTGCGCTCGGCTACCACATGAAAGGCTTCGAAGACTGGGTGTACCCGTACGAAACGGTGCTCATCGACGAGAAGCAGGGTCAGGTCGTCGGGTTCTGGCGACAGCTCGCACCCTTCAAGCGGCCCGATGGGACCGATTATGAGATCGCGGGGGTCGGAGGTTCTTGGTTCAAGTACGCGGGCAACTTCAAATGGAGCTGGCAGCGTGACTTTTTCGACTTTGGCAATGCGAAGTCGATCTTCATCGAGTTGGCGGGCTCTGGTCATCTGAACCCGACGATCCGCCAGAAGATCCACCAGCAAGCCAAACCCAGCGCCGAGCTCTTGCCGGGGCACGAAACCCTTCATCCGGAGCCGACGAGGCTAGAGAAGCTCAAGAACCTGCGAGCGATGATCCGTATCGCCCTCTTTGGATGAGCGGCATGATGACCGGTGGCGCGCCGCGATGGTTCTCCGAGAACCCCAGCAAGGCGTGGGGCGAGAAGTTCTTCCTCGCCTACTCACCGGTCTGGATGACCATGATGGGGCTCGTCATGGGCCTCGGCGTCACCGAGCGGATCGGCGAGTGGGGTTTCATGGCGATCGCTGTCGCTATTGCGCTCCCGTTGGTGTTGGTGCCCGCCTTGATCCGCGACGAACGACCGCTCGGCCGGCGTTGGTATCAAACGTACTGGTTCAAGGCAAACCTCTACATCGCGATTTTCAACTTTGCGGCGAACTACTTCGGCACGGAGTACTTCTTCGACATCCTCGGGATGGTCTACGACTACCCGATGATCGAGCTCAACTTGGATGCGACCCTCGTCGGATCGGGCGAGCAGCGCGTGCCGGTCATCATGTACCTACTCACGCAGGCGTATTTTATCACCTATCACACGACCGCAATCATCGTGCTGCGCCGAATCCGCACCTCCCGGCTTCCGATCGGCGCGATGCTCTGGCCGGTCCTGGTGGTGGTCGTCGCCTATTTCTGGGCTTGGATGGAAACCAGGGCGATGGCCAACCCGTGGATCGAGAGCCAATTCTACTACACCGACATGGAACGCATGCTTGCCTACGGCTCGTTGTTCTATTCGCTCTACTTCATCGCGAGCTTTCCGATCTTCTACCATCTCGACGAGAACCGGGACACGAGCTGGAGCTTGCCGATCACGGCTGCCGCTGCCTGTAGTGCGAGCCTGCTCATGCTGTTCCTCCTGGATTTCGCCGCGGCGATCTTTGGTCCGATTTGAATCAGTGGAGAGCAGGAAATGACATCGAAGCCCCTCAGAGTATTTCAATTCGCAACCGGCAACGTGGGCACCGAAATGGTGCACAAAACGCTGCAGCACCCGGATCTCGAGCTAATCGGGCTGTTTTGTTTCAGCGAAGACAAAGTCGGCCGCGATGCGGGCGAGATTGTCGGCATCGATCCCATCGGCGTGCGGGCCACCAACAGTGTCGACGACGTGATCGCCGCCAAGCCGGACTGCGTGACGTACTTCGGCGTTTGGCCGGACGTCGATCTCTTTTGCAGGCTTCTCGAGCACGGCATCAATATCGTCACCACGTCAGATTGGATCACCGGCTATTCCCGTGACCAGCATCATCCACACCCTTCGGGCAGGAAGCCGACGGAGCTCGTCGATGAGGCCGGCAAGCGTGGCAACGCGACACTCTACGGTACCGGCATGAACCCGGGGCTGGCGCAGATCCTGGCCATCGCGAACACCGCAGGCCTCTCGCGCGTCGACCACATTCAAGTGATCGAAACCGTTGATGTCTCTTGCCACCATTCGGTCGACACGTGGAAGAAGCACGGCTACGGACGCCCCGTCGACGACCCCGAAGTCCCCCGCATGATGGAAGCCGGCGCGACGGTCTTCGCAGATTCGATCTACATGATCGCCGACTGCTGTGGTATTGAGATCGACGAGATCGCCTTCGAGTGCGAGCTCGGGGCGTGCAAGGAAGAGGTCGATCTAGGATGGTGGGTTCTCCCGAAAGGATCTGTCGGCGCCAGTCTTGCGAAGTACATCGGGAAAACGAAAGGCGAGCCCAAGATCGAGGTGCACCTCGAATGGCAGATGACCCCGGATACCGAGCCGAAGTGGAACGTTCAGAACTGCTACGTCATCACCGTTCGGGGCAACCCCCAGATCATGAATCGCCACATGATCCTTCCCGCAATGGACTCGGGGCAAATGGACTGGAGCGACCCTGCTTACATGGCGTCGATCGGCATGACGATTACGGGCATGCCCGCGCTCAATGCGATCGAGTGGGTGTGCAACGCTCGCCCCGGCATCATCACCAGCGCCGATTTGCCTCTTCGCGCGTTCGCGGGACGGTTTCACGATGGCCGGTGAAGCGCGCCTTCTGCCAGCAAGCTCGAATGGCTTTGGCGAGCTTGTTGGCTCTGATTTTCGCGACCTTTCCCAACGGCGCATCGGCCAATACGGAACCCACGGCGTACGACACGCGTAGCGTCTCGATGGGGCAGACCGGGGTGTCTTTTCTCGAAAGGCCGTCCGCGATTGCGATCAACCCGGCGTTGCTGACAGGGATCGAGAAGTTCTCGTTCTCGGTCATGTTCAACCCGATGTTTCTCAACACTTGCGCTCCGGTCCAAGGGCCCAACACCAACATGTGCACGGGTGTCAGCTTCGGGCCGGTGGGGTCGACGTTCTTCGCCTGGCGCATCGCCGAGCGGATGGTCTGGGGAGCGGGTATGTATGTCGAGGCGGGGTACGGCGCGACCTATGACGACGTGCGGAACGTCGATGGCGAGCCTGACGAAGTCGTCGGGACCGAACCGCAGGACCAATCGGTGACCTTCTTCTCCGCGGAGATCGCCACGGGCCCGTCGATCGAGATCAACGAGAAATGGAGTGTCGGCATCATGCTCCGGCTACCGATCGCGATCCAGCGTGCAGACCTCTACCAGAACATCGGTGCGGCAAGCCCAGTGCCGAACCCCACCTACGGCCGTATCCGCAACGAGATCGGCGGCGTCGGCTTTCCAAGTGTACGGATTGGGTTGTCGTTCAAACCCAACGACACGTGGACGATCGGCGCAGCCTGGCGCGCGTACACCAAGGTCAAGATGACCGGAACCACCCAAACGGGCATCGAGATTCCGGGACTCGAGACTCTGAATGCCGAAGCGGACTGGGTGACCCCCAACGCCCTCCAGTTTGGTAGCAGCGTGAAGCTCGTCGACAAGAAGCTGCTGCTGGCAGCTGAGGTCCGTATTCAGTTCCACGGGGCCAAGAAGCAGGGCAACCAGACTCAGACCATCATCGTGTCGCTACCGTCTGACTCCAACCCAGCCCTCGAGGACCTCCTGCCGGACCCGACCGTCGCACCGCTCTACTGGAAGAACGTGTACCTCCTGAGGCTTGGCCTCGAGTACCAGGTCATCGACCTGCTCGCGATTCGCTTTGGCTTCCTCGTCGGCAACTCGAACACTCGCGAGCCCTTCGCGCAGATCTTCACGCCCCCGCCAGGCATTACTACCAGCGCCCAAACTGGCCTCGGCTTCAGCTGGGAGAAGGTGGACTTCGATCTCGGAATGCTCTTCTCGCAGTACGGTGCCACGATCGGTCCGGAAGTTGCCGAGGATCCGGTCGAGGTCAACGGCGAGCTCATCAACGTGTGCTCACAGGACCAAGTGGTTCGCACTGGATGTGCTGGTGACTACAAGATACGAACTTTCTTTTTCTCCACGCAGCTGACTTATCATTACTAGTGCGCTACGCAGTGCGGACGTGATGCGTGAGAATATCGAAATCAAGGGAGCGCACGAGCCCCGCTTCGAACCGGTCGCGAAGCTCATGCGCAAGCAGCTCAAGCAGTATGGCGGCGGCGCGGCGGCGGCCGTGTTCCTGGAAGGCAAGCCCGTCGTCGATATATGGGCCGGGCCGGGGCGCAATGACGGCACGCCGTGGCAGCAAGACACCATGTCGATCTGCTATTCTGGCACGAAGGGGATCACTTCGACCGCGATTCACATGCTCGCGACCGATGGCCTCATCGACTACGAAGCGCCGGTTGCCGAGTATTGGCCCGAGTTCGGGTGCAACGGCAAAGAGCGGATCACGGTTCGGCAGCTACTGTCTCATCAGGCGGGCCTTCACAAACTCGCGCACCTCGTCGACAAGCTTACCGACATTTTGGACTGGGATCTGATCGTGTCGCGCCTCGAAAAGACGGAGCCAGATTTCCACCCAGGCACCGCAAACGCGTATCAAGCGGTGACGTTTGGCTGGCTCGTAGGGGAGCTAATCCATCGGGTCTCGGGCCTCACTGTACCGGAGTTCGTCGAACGGCGGATCGTCGAGCCGCTGAAGCTCGACGGCTTGTACATCGGCAATGCCGACACGCAGATGCATCGCCTTCCCGATTTCGTCGGGCTGCCCGAGCTTCAGAGAAACGGTGCCAAGCCTTTAACGACTGATTACCGTGTCCCGTTCTGGGTTCGCTCGAAGCCGATGCGGGACCTATGTCGTCGCGGGCTCACGCCTCGAAACGCCAAGGAGCTCTATTCGCATCCCTCCTTTTGGAAAGCTTGCTTGCCGGCGATGAACGGCGTCGCGACTGCACGCTCGCTCGCCAAGATGTATGCCGCGCTTTCGATGGGCGGTGAGCTCGACGGCGTTCGACTGGTTGCTCCGGAGATCATTGAAAAGGCAACCGAGGTGCAAACCAAGCGCGCCGACAAGGTTGCGATCTACCCGCTGCATTGGAGGCTCGGATACCACCGCGCGGACGCGTTCTTGATGGACGTGCCCGAAGCGTTTGGGCACTTCGGGCTGGGCGGCGCCGGAGGGTGGGCCAACCCGGAGCTGAAGCTTTCGTTTGCCTTTCTCCACAGCGGCTTCCCGGTTACGATCATCGGTCAAGCGCGGACCGTCATGATGACGGCGGCGGTGTATGAATCTCTAGGCGTCTACAAAGGGGTCTGTCACACTCTGCGGCACGGCCCGCTGGTAGACTTGGTGCCGAGACACTCCTAACAAGCGACCGTTGGAGAAGAGAAATGACCGAGAAGATTGGCGTCGTTGGGGGCGGGATCGCCGGAGTCGGGGCGGCATGGTCGCTCCACAGCGCCGGCTATGACGTCGAGCTCTTCGAGAAGTGCCCCGCTCTTGGAGGAAACGCGAAGACGTTTCGCTGGACCGTCGAAGGCGGCCACGCGGACTCTCCGCTGCTCGTCGTCGCGTGGCCGCGAATGTACTACCACAACTACGAGTTGCTCCTCCGCGAGCTCGGTGTGGGCATCGAGAAGTTGCCGATCTCGTACTTCGTGCAGACCCCTGACGGGCACTTCTGCCAAGACGGGAACACGGCGCTTCAGCAGCGTTTCGCGCCCGAGTTTCGCCGTTGGAAGAAGCTCGTTGCATTCGTCACCAAGGTGAATGACTTCTTCCTGCCGAAGAACAAGCGGGACTCGATGTACCACTTCTCCTATTTCAACCCGCTAAACTTCATTCCGCTCTATTGGATGGCGCGGCTCTTCGGCATTTCAAGCGCGTTCTGGGACACCATCTTCGTACCGATTCACTGCGCCAGCTTCATCACCACGTCGATGCGGGGTGTTCCGGCGGTCATTCTGCCTTTGCTCGAGAGCATCGTGCCGCTCGAGGAGCCTACTCAGATGGGAACCTGGCGAGGAGCACCACGCCAGGTATTCGACCGAATGACTGAGCCATTTGCCGACAAGGTGCACACCGATCACGAGATCACCAGCGTGAAACGCTCCAACGGGGGCTTCGTCATCGGAGACGCTAAGGGGCGGACCTATGCAGTCGACAGGGTGGTTTTTGCCTGTGACGCAACCTCGGTACTGAATGCGCTCGACTCTCCGACTTGGTTGCAGCGGCTCCTCTTCAGCAAGGCCCAGTACGTCGACGACGTCGATCCAACGTTCTCGAAGTTCGTGGTGCACTCGGACACGAGCATCCTTCCGGAGAAGCACCGCGAGCGAATCCTCTCCGACTTCAACACCTACTCCGAGATCGACGAAGTGGGCGCGCTCGAATGTACATTCGTCATCTCCGCGCAGAACCCAAGCATCAAAGACGAGGGCGTTCCCATGTTGGTCACCTTCAATTCGAAGAAGGCGATTGGAAGCGTGCAAAAACGCATCGAGCTACCTCACCCGACGCATACGATGTCGCTTCGGAACCTCATCATCATGTCGATGATGCGGTTCGTGCAGGGCAAAGACGGCATGCACTACTGCGGTACCTTCACAACGCCCGAGGGCGGCCATGACTTGTCATTCATGTCTGGCCTCGTCGCTGCCAACGCGATTGGTGCCCCGTATCCATTCTCACTCGACAATCCCAGCGCAGTTGCCGACTTCAACCAGATGCAGCGAATGATGCTGAAGTCACGGTCCCGCCGGCCGCTCTAGAGGAAGAGGCCGTACGAGCCGTCGAGGATCAAGCGGACGCTCGCCGAGAGCCCCCACAAGGGAAAGACGAGCCACATCAAGTTGGTGATGCCCACGAACAGCAGCAGGTCTCTCACCGAATGCCCTTTGTGGCGCCCGTTGTTGAAAAATTGGAAGAAGTAAACAGCGGTTCCGTAGAACATCTCCCAGAATATGATGATGCCAACTATTCCGAGAACGCGTGCGGGAAGCAGCTCGAATGTCATCCCAAATGTGAAGATGATCGTCGGGATGATCGTCGTAAAGCCATTTCCGACATCGATGTTGTAACCAAAAGAACGGCGGTCGGAGTAGCCGGGATCGAATAGCGAGTAGCTCGACCAAATGACAGTCCACTCCCGGAGCGAAAGCACGCGGAGCAAAGGGATCGGTCGCGCGAAAACCTCTCTAACGCGTTTCAGCTCGTGCCCGCGATACGGCTCCTTGATAGCTTCGTATTCGGCGCGAATCTGGTCTTGGCAGACGAATAGGGCGATCTCCCACCAGCTGATCAACACGTTGATCACCAGGAAGAATGCCAAACCGATTTGCGTAAGGTTGTACACGCCGTGAATGCGTTGGTGCAGCCACGTGTGAAACAATGTGCCGCCGGCGACGACGATACCAATGACGGCTGCAGTCGGGATCGCGAGCCCTCTCGGTTGTGTGGTGGATTCCATCAACTTTCTCCGTAGCCAGACCGTTCCCCCGTACTATGATCCGCTCGGAGGCAAAGCAAATGAGTGCGGTGAAGCAGCTGGGCTATTTGGTCTTCGAGGTGAGCGACCTCGCGGCATGGGCCGATTTCGGGACGAAGATCCTGGGCATGGAGGTGGTTGATGCTCGCAGAGATGCCGGCTTTTCCTTGCGAATGGATGGCTATCATCAACGGTTCTTCATCGAGCCCGGGCCCGCGGATGACCTCTCGGCGGTGGGTTGGGAGGTCGAGGGTCCGGCGGCACTCGAGGAAATCGCAGGGCGTCTCGCGGACGCCGGACACGTAGTGTTACCGGGCACACCCGAAGAAGCTGCGCGGCGAAACGTCGAGGCGATCATCCGCGCGAATGATCCGGCTGGAAATCCCATCGAGATCTTCTACGGCCCCAAGATGGCCACCGAGCCGTTTGTCTCCGAGGTCGTACGTTCTGGCTTCGTGGCCGACGAGCAAGGGTTCGGACATGTGGTCGTGGTCTCGCAGAACATGGACGAACACGAGGCATTCTACGCGACGATGTTCGGGCTCAAGCTCAGTGACTACATCCGCTGCGAGTATTTCGGACACAAGATCGACGTCACCTTCATGCATGCCAACGCGCGGCATCACTCGCTAGCCTTCGGGGGGGGCCAGTTGAAGCGCATTCACCACTTCATGGTGCAGGCGAAATCCGTCGACGAGGTCGGGATGTGTTACGACCGCTTCCTCTTGTCGGGCGGAATGGTTCACCAAACGTTGGGGCGTCATCCAAACGACAAGATGTTTTCGTTCTACGGGTACACGCCGTCGGGCTTCCATTTCGAGTTCGGTTCCGGCGCGATCGAAGTCGACGACGACACCTGGGAGACCACAACCCACGACAAAGTCAGCGAGTGGGGCCATCATCCGCCCCAGGTGCTCACCAAGGCGTATCGCCGCGCCAAAGAATCCCGCGAAAAGAAGGAGTGAACGGCATGGTCGTAGAAGCAGTCCCGGAGGGAAAGTACGTCGATGTCGGCGGTGGCATCACGATGCACTATCACGAGGCGGGTAGCGGCGATCGCGGTGTCATCCTGTTCGTGCACGGCAGCGGCCCCGGAGCGAGTGGTTGGAGCAACTTCAAGGGGAACTATCCATTTCTTGCCGAGCATGGCTACCGGACGATCGCGCCCGACACCATGGGCTACGGTTACTCGACCAAGCCCGAAGAGGGAGCCTTCAGCCTCGATGACGTCGCCGCTCAGTACAAGGGGCTGCTCGACGCGCTTGGTGTGGACCGGGTAACGGTCGTCGGGAACTCACAGGGCGGAGCGATCGCGATCACCATGGCGCTCAACTACCCAGACCTCGTCGAGAGGCTCGTCTTGATGGCTCCTGGCGGCCTCGAGACCCGGGAGACCTATATGGCGATGGAGGGCATCAAGGCGATGATTCGGGTCCTCTACAAAGAAGGCATCAGCAAGGACACGATGCGCAAGGTTTTCACGCTCCAGCTTCACGACGAATCCAAGATCACCGACGAGGTCATCGAAGAGCGCTACCAAGTCGCGATGACACAACACAAGGACAACATCGCCCGCATCCACGTCACAAACCAAGAAGATCGGCTCGCAGAGATTCACTGCCCGTTGCTCTGTTTCTGGGGCGCTAACGACAAGTTCTGCCCCTCGAGCGGCGCATCCAAAATCGCTTCTTGCTGCCCAAACTCCCGCACGATGCTGATCGCCAACTGCGGTCACTGGGTCATGGTCGAGTACCAGAAACTCTTCAACGACCTAACCCTAAAATTCGTCAACAACGACCTCGGCTAAGGCTATTCGGTGGCGATTGCGTTTTCGACGGCTTCGAGGAGGCTCTTGCTATAGACACGGCCGGTGAGGCTTTCCCGCGCCTTCTTCGCGACCGCGTCCCATTCGGCCTTGTGAGCCGACGTGTCGACTTCGGTCATGCCGCGCTTGACCAGAGACGCATAGGCTCTGTCGTCGTCACGGCGCGCAAGGCTGTCGTTGGCTCTTGCCGCTCGTTCGCTGGTGTCGATCAGAACCTTTTGGTCGTGCTCGGTGAGCTCGTCGAACTTCTCTTGCTTGATGAGCGAACCGCCGACGAGGATGCCCAAGTTCTGCTTCGCCATGTAGTTGAGGCGCGTGTACCACTGGAGCGCTACGGCAGCGAGGGCGGAAGCGGGAACCGTGTCCAGCATTCGCGTTTGCAGGCCGCCATACACTTCAGGAACGCCCATTCGAACGGCGTTGGCGCCAATCGCGCTGATATACCCCGCAAACACAGGGTCGTCTTTCCACGCCCAAGGCCGGAGGGCCTTGAGGTCATCGGGCTTGGCGAACTCTTCCATGGAGAAGATGCGGTTCTTCCCGGCTTCACCCCAAGCCAACATGACGAAACCGTTGTCTTTGAACAACTGCGCAAAACGGTCGCCAAGCTGCGTGCGCGCGCGCTCTAGCTGCTCGTACTCGGTGATCATTCCGGGAGCCGTCAACACCAGCACCGACCGGGCCACCATGCCAAGCCCGGTGGTCGTCACCCCCGCCGCGTCCATCTGCCCCGCGCGCACCTTGCGAATGAAGTCGCGCTCGTCACCCTGACTGCCGCCAGAATAGAAGCGAAGCTCGACTCGATTCTCGGTTTCTTTCTTCAGGCTCCGGTTCCAAGCCTTCATGACTTTCATGAACCCCGAGCCCGAAGGCGCCAAAGACGCAAAACGGATGATGATCGGGGATGCTGCGTTTGCTTGAGGAACGGACACCGCACCGGGCAGCAGGAAGGCACTCACGGTGAGGAGTGCGATGAAGGCATGTTTCGTTTTGCTCATGGTTTGCTCGCTGGGGCAGGGGATACTAGCTCAATCGCAGCGGTTCGACACAGGTCTCTTCGTGACGTGTCTGTCATGCGACGCCACTCTGGCGGTCGGGATTCAAGCTCGGCGCACCTACTTGTAGGCAGCTCCGCTTCGAATCAGCTTTGCCGCGCGGTAGCCGATCAGCATGCTTGGGGCGTTGAGGGCGGAGACGGGGGTCCAGGGGATGGTCGAAGCGTCCGCGATTCGCAGACCCGTCACGCCACGAAGGCGAAGTTGAGGGTCTACGGCGTCGGCTTCGCTGTCGCCCATGCCGCAACTTCCCGCGAAGTGATAGGTCGTGATCGTGTTCTTCCGGACGTAATTCGCGATGGCGTCGTCACTCTTGACGCGTCTCCCGGGCATGAGCTCCTTGGCGCCCCATCTTGCCAGGCCGCTGGCGGCGCCAATTTCCCTTGCGAGCCGAACGCCTTTCACCATCGTCTCCATGTCCTCCGGATTGGAATAATAGGCTGGGTCGATCAGGGCTTGCGTGGTTACGTCCGTCGACTGCAGGCGAAGGGAGCCGCGGCTCTTCGGCTTTCCGAGGATCAAGATGATGCCGAACATGTGGTCGGTGAATCGTTGGATCGCGCCGATCTTGAACGCCGCCCCGACCATGCTCCGCACCATCTGTCTCGATCGCGGTCCATACACCGCATGCGGGACCACCATCGGAGGAAGCATCCGCTGCATCATCTGCCGCATCGCCGATGGGGCAGGCCAGTACACGTAGCAAGTGTCGCTTTGCCGGGCGGGAAGATCGCTATCTTCGTTCGTCCGGAAGAAGCTGTAGAGCTGAGGGTAGAAGCAGTCGATGTCGTTCTTCGTCTTGAAGAACACCGGCACGTTGGGATGGTCGTGAAGCCCCTCCCCGACGCAAGCGCGGTCGGACACGACCGGAATATCGAAACTTCGCAGGTGTTCGCTCGGGCCCACACCGGAAAGCATCAACAGCTTGGGGGTTTCGAGTGCGCCGGCACACAGAATGATCTCCCCGCTGGCTTCGGCTCGTTGGAGCGCTCCGTCATGCTCGAATTCCACCGCGCGGGCTCGCTTTTCTAGGGTGAACACGACCCGGTGTACTCGCGCGTCGGTGAGCACCGCCAGGTTTGCGCGTTCGCCGGCATCCTTGAGGAACGCCACGTACGAGCTTCGTCGCTGCTCCCCTTCGTACGACATCCACTCGTACCCGATGACGTTGCTCATGTTGCCGTCGTTTAGGTCTTCCTTGCGCGCGAAGCCGAGCTCTGTCGCCGAGGTGATGCAGGCTTCCGTCCACTCGGTCGCTGGGCGTTGATGAGGTCGCAGCGTTCTTTCGATTGCTTTGAAGTCATCTTGAATGTCGTCCCAGTGCCATCCCTCGGGCCACTCGTCGTAGTCCTCCCGCGACCCGCGGGTGTAGACCATTCCATTCACCGACCCGCTGCCCCCCATGACTGTGCCGGTGCCTGCGAAAATACGCTGCTTGGCCGAGTGCTCCTGCGGGACGGAGAAGCGCTCGCCCATCACGGCATCGTTGATGAAGGCTTCTTTGTAGCCCTTGGCGACCAAGGTCTCCGGATGCTCTTCAGCGGTTGGCCCGCTTTCGAGCAGAAGCACGCGGCGACTCGGGTCATTGGCCAGCTCGGCCGCGACGATGCATCCAGCGGAGCCTCCGCCGACCACGATGTAGTCGTACTCGTGCATCACTGTTTGCGACTGAAAAGCTTTAGGAAGCCGCGCCACCGTTGCGTGAAGCCGCTCCCGTACATGAGCTCGATCACGCCGCTGAAGACGCCGTAGTCCTTGCCGGCCACCGGAAATACGCGGTTGGCTTGATTGATTGGGAGCCGGTCGTCGACCACCGCCTTGATGTTGCACATCGAGCGAAGGCCCTCGCGTCCGTTCATGCGCCCGTACCCAGAAGCCTTGACGCCGCCAAAGGTGAGCCCTTGCGCCATGTACGTGATGCCGCCGAACTCGTTGATGGCGCTCATCCCAGCTTCGAGCTCCGACGCGATCCTCCGCGCGCGCGGCCGGTTCTTGGAGAAGACCGACGACGACAGGCCATAGGACACCCCATTGGCAACATCGATTGCTTCGTCATCGTCTCGCACTCGCATCAATAGCATCACCGGCCCGAAGACCTCTTCCTGCGCAATGCTCATGTCAGGTGTCACATCCGCCAAGATCGTGGGCTCGAAGTAGTCGCCTTTGTCGGTGAGCGTGCGCTTGCCGCCCGTCACGAGTCGTGCCCCCTGTACGATTGCGCCGTTGACCGCTTTCTCGATCACGTCGAGCTGGAGCGGGGTCACGATCGCACCGACGTCGACGACTCCCTCTCGGCTGCTGCCCTGGCGAAACTCGCCAACCAACTCCGCTGCGCGCTTCTCGAAAGCTTCATAAATGGCGTCGTTGACCAGGATTCGCTCGGAAGCGACACAGTTTTGCCCGCAATTGATGTAGCAACCCGCGAGCGCCGCATGCACGGCCTGCTCGAGGTCAGCGTCGTCGCACACGATGAACGCGTCCTTGCCGCCGAGCTCCATGACAACCGGGACCACGCGCTCAGCACTGGCCTCGACTACGCGGCGCCCGTTGTTCACCGAGCCGATGAACAGAATCGTATCGACAGCGGACCGCGCAAGCGAGGCACCGGTGGGTCCATACCCTTGCACCGCTTGAATGAGATTCGGATCGTGTCCGGCTTCCGCCACCACGCCACGAAGCGCGTCGATGAACTGTGCGCTCGACCAAGCAACCCACTCGGACGGCTTGAAGACAATCGCGTTCCCCGACATCAGGGCCGGGATCAACGGATTGACGATATTCTGAAACGGGTAGTTCCAGGGAACGATGGCGGCGACCACGCCGAGCGGGTGGTACTCGAGGCGCGCCTTCTTGTGCACCAAGAACCCCGACGAGACCGGCTCCGGGCGAAGGTGCTTCTCGCCATTCTTGATCATCCATCGGAACTTTTCGCAGGTGGGCCAGATCTCGCCGACCAATGCGTTCTCGCGCGTCTTGCCAGAGTCGCGTTGCACCGCGGCACAGATTTCGTCTTTGTGGTCGACCGTGTACGCAAGCAGCTTGCGCAGTACGTTCCTTCGCTGTTCGAATGAGGTCTTGCCCCACGCCCGCTGCGCGACTTTGGCTCGCGCGACCGCTGCGTCCACATCCGCCGGGGAGTCGATGTGCACCTCGCCGAGCGGCTCGCGTGTGGCGGGATCGACGCACGGGATGTGGGTGGCCTGTTCCACGGGGCTCGCAGAGCGCTCTGCCGAAATCGGAATTGACATTCTGATTTTCGCCTTTATCATTCCGACCCACACGTGTCAACGACCGCCGCCATCGCAAAAGCCCAGGAATCCCTACGCGACAGGAAGCGTGAGCTATATCGCGAGGCGATCCTCGATGCGGCTGAAAGAGTCTTCGGCGAGGAGGGTTACGAGGCTACCAAGGTGCAGCGGATCGCCGCGGAGGCAGGTGTGTCACTCACCACGCTCTACAGCGTCCTCGAGTCCAAGTGGGAGATCTATCGCGCGGTTCACCGCCGGCGATTGACCGAGGTCATGGGTCTGACGCAAGCCGTCCTGCAGAAGGACATGTCCTCGCTCGACATTCTCATCGCCGGGACGCGGGTGCAGCTTGCATTCTTCATGCAGCGTCGCGACTTCACCAAGATGCAGCTCAAGGAAGTTACTGCTTGGGCTACGATAGAGCTTCTGCGAAGCCCGGAGCAGGTCGAAGCGCTCGGCGTCGGTTTGAACCTGATGGCGAGTTTGCTGCGGCAGTGCATCGAAGATGGATACCTCATCGATGACGACCCCGAGCTCATGGCGCGGATGATGATCGCAACGCAGCAAGTCCGCTTGGCCATGTGGATGGACCGTGGCTGCCTCGAAGATCCCGACCGGGTGGCCGATGCCGCACTTCGACACCTGCTTCGGAGCTATTGCAAACCGGAGCAACTCGCTTCGGCGCTCGACGCGGCCGATTTGGGGGGTGCATCATGAGTGTCGAGTTTCACCAGCTCGAGGTCTCTGCGGTCATTGTGGAGACGGCCGACTGCAGCTCGTTTCAGCTCAAGGTGCCTGCCGGGCTCGAGGAAACCTATCGGTATCGTGCGGGCCAACATCTTACCTTCGAGCTTCCCTGGGACGACTTCACGGTCACCCGCTGCTACTCGCTCTCGAGCTGCCCCGACCTCGGCGAAACCCTGAAAATTGGGGTCAAGAGAGTCGAAGGCGGGCGGATCTCCAATTGGTTGAACGACAATCTGAAGGTTGGTGACTCGATTATGGCTAGCGTTCCGGAAGGGCGCTTTGTCCTCGACCCCGAGACCCGATCGGGGGCCCCGCTCTTCTTGTTCGCGGGCGGGAGCGGGATTACGCCGATCGTTGCACTGTTGAAGAGTGCGCTCGCTACCACCAAGCGATCGATCGCGCTGCTCTACGCCAACCAGGACCGGGATTCGGTCATTTACGGCGCGGAGATCGATCAGCTCGCAACCGAGCACCCCGATCGGTTGGTGGTGCGCCACCACCTCGACGCGGACGGTGGATATCTCGAGCCCGCCGAGGTTCGCGTGCTCCTGCACCACACCGACATCGCCGAGTTCTACATCTGTGGCCCCGAGCCGTTCATGGAGCTCATCGAAACGACGCTCGACGAGGCCGGGGTCCACGAAGAGCTCGTCTACATCGAGCGCTTCGTCTCTCCCGCAGATCCCGATCGTCTGGAAGCCGGCGCGATCGATGAAGCGTCACTCGAAGCGCCAGACGCGTTCAGTCTCTGGCTCAACGGACGCTCCCGCACGGTTCCCTACGAGGCGGGCAAGACCCTGCTCCAGTGCGCGCAAGCCGCAGGCTTGCAACCCGCACATTCGTGTGAGTCAGGCTACTGCGGCTCGTGCATGGCCCACGTGAACACGGGCAAGGTTCACATGCGCACCCACGAAGCGCTGTCCGGGCGGGACATAACACGCGGCGTGGCCCTCCTTTGCCAAAGCGTTCCCGCGAGCGGCGAGCCACTCGAGCTCGACAGCGATTCGACATCTTTTCGAGCTGCATCGGCCGTGAAGTCCTCTTACAGCAGGCGTGCTTCCCAGCTTGCGGCCGTTGCTGTCTTCGCCTTCATGTTCGTCGGAACACTCATTCTCAGATTGGTGCACTAGGTGGTAAGATGACTCCTCGAGAATCGACATGAAGGTCTTGTACGTCATCCTGGTCAGCTACGCGTCGGCCGGCCTCGCGCAGGCGGTGCTCTTGTACGCCTATCGGTCCAAGGACGCGCAGCAGTACATGATCAGCGATGACGCCCACCGCTCCAAGAGCGATCGAGAGCTCTATTGGAGAGTCGCCCTGAACATCGGCGTGTCGGTCACGCTGATCTTCTCCGTGATGTTCGGCCTCGGCGAGTATCTCTACTACGACCACGCGGCCCCAGCGTGGCGGTACGCCCTCGAGGCGGTGACCGTCATTCTACTCTACGACTTCGGGTACTACTTCATGCATCGCTACCCATTCCACGAATGGAAGATCCTGCGCGGAGTGCACTCGGTTCATCATGCCGCGAGGAATCCGCGGCAGATAGACAGCCTCTTACTACATCCGGTCGAGACCATCCTTGGCCTCGGGTTGTTCTTCGGATCAGTGGCCTTGGTCGGCGGCGTACACATCTACACCCTGGGCGCGCTCTTCACGACGTACACCGCGCTCAACATTCTCAATCATGCCGGCATCGATGTGCCACACTTCCCGTTCAAGACCTTGGGTGTGCTGGCGGCGAAGCACGACCGGCACCATCACAGCATGCTTTCCGGCAACTATGCGTCGATCACGCCGCTGCCCGACATCATCTTTGGCACAGTCGAGTAATTCATGACCGTTAGTTTGGTAACAGGAGGCTGCGGCTTCGTGGGTGCAGCGATTGCGCGCGCGCTCAAGGCCCGTGGCGACCAAGTCATCGTTCTCGATTTGGCGCCCGAATGTCCCGTGGAGGGCGTCGACTACCGGCGCGTCGACATCACCGACAAAGCTGCGGTCAACGAAGCGTGCCGCGGCGTCGACACGATCATCCACAACGCCTCCATCGTTCACACCAAGCAGAACAAGCAGGACGTGGTCTGGGCGGTGAACCTCGGCGGTACCGAGAACATGCTCGAGGCAGCGCAGCAGAATGGAGTCGCCCGTTTCATCTACATAAGCTCTGGCAGTGTCGTTTACGAGGGCAAGGACATCGAGAACGGCGACGAGAGCCTACCGTATTCCGCGGTCTCCCAAGCCCCTTACGCAGACAGCAAGATCGCAGCGGAGAAGGTCGCCCTCGCGGCGAACGGGAAGGGCGGCATGGCGACTTGTGCCCTCCGGCCTCACGTCGTCTTCGGCCCGGGCGACAATCGCTTCATGCCGGCTCTTCTGGCAAAGGGTCGCAATGGGCAGCTGCGCGTTCAAATCGGGCGAGGCGTTTGGCTTTCCGACTATACGTACGTGAGCAACATGACCGACGCTGTCCTCCTCGCCGACGAAGCGCTCGCCAAAGATGGCTTGAACAGCGTCGCCGCGGGCCAGGCCTACTTCATCACCAATGGCGAGCCGATGCCGTTCTGGGATTTCATTCGCAAAGTTGCCGCCCGCCTCGGTTTTCCTCCCATCAAATACACAGCTCCCAAGTCGCTCGTCTACGCGATCGCAGCTGTCAAAGAAGGCATCGACACGCTCAAGGGCGGCACGCTCAACGCGGAAGACGGCCTCACCCGCTTCGCCATCCGCTACATGTGCACGCACCACTACTTCAGCATCGAGAAAGCGCGCCGCGACCTCGGGTACAACCCTGCCGTCTCGGTCGACGAGGGCATCGAGCGGACCTGCCAGCACCTCGAAGCCATCGGGGCGGTTTAGGCGATAGCGCGCAAGTCCGAGATCGTCGTGACTGAGGCGGACGGTTTCTCGGGAAACTCCTCGGAGAGCAGCCAGCGGCAGAACACGAGTCCGTCCTGGTGGCCGCCCGTGCCGATCCAATTGCCGAGGCCTGGATCCTGTTTGGAGACGTAGACGGTCCAACTTCCATCGCGATTGAGGGTCGCCTGGGAGGAGTTCAAGGAAACCTGGTGATATCGCGCGTCGAAGGACTGCATGTAGGCGTTCCAAGTTTGAACTCCCCAATAACAGCACTTTGGTGAGCGGCCCCGAATGACGAGCACTTCATCGTCGGCGAGATCGAACGTGCCCATCGCGTAAACGTTGTCGGGCGTTCCCCATCCCATCCCCTCGGGCTCGAAACCAAATGGATCGCCAAGCATGTTGGGCTCTTCCGAGGCGGGCGGTGGGACCATCGCCGCGGTTTGGCTGACGAAGTTTCCAACCGCCCGCAGTTTCTCGGAAAGACTTGCATCGGTCTCGGGGCCGGGGGCGGGAACGTCGGCGGTGTTCTCGATATGGATCTCCGCGAGCCGGTCGCGGTCGCGATCGAAGTAGTACTCCCGAGAGATCACGCACACCGCACGAGCACCGATCTTGAAGTGATTAGGCTCGTCACGCTCGTCCGGTCCGAAGAAGATCTCGAACGATCCGTCGTCGGCGAACTCGATCTGCGTGTGGTTGACGTTGGCGGCAAGACTGTCGGACCAGGAGCCATCCGGCTCACCGGCATACGCGCAAAAGCTGAGGTAACAGGCATCGCCGCGGTTCCCCCAGATGCGATAGCTCTGATCGCCGCGGGCTTGTGTGAAGCAGTATATCGAGTCGCAGTTGTCGCCGAGGATCTTCTGGGTGGGCCGTGCGAGCGGGACGAACGCAGGGCGGAGGGGATCGCTTTCGAGGTAGAGATCGAAGCCGTAGCTCAGCAAATGGGCGAGATGCCGGTACCCCTGAAGCTGGCTTTGCTCGCTCAGGCCTCGGAACTCGTCCGTGAAGGTCTCTGGGAGCTCGCGCAGTGCATCGACGAGCTCGACAAAGGCGTCGTGGGTATCGCTCACTTGAAGAATGCTCCTCTCACGTGCTTCGTTCGGCAAGACCGAAATAGTCGATGTATTCCTGGAAAGGCGCCCGGTCGTGTTCGGGGTCGATTCCAAAGTCCTCGGGAGTGTAGGTGTGCGAACCGTGCTTGTCGCGGGTGTTTTCCTTCATGAAGGCGAGCATTTTGGCCTCCACTTCATCGGTGAGCGGGTAGTCGAAGTGCGCGTACATTCGCCGCACGACGTCGAGTGGGTCCGACACGGTTTCACTCATCTTCACGTCGAAGAACTGTTCGCTCTTGTGCCTGAGCCGCCTGCGCTGCTCGAGAGACCTATCGATCAGCTTGGCCCACCAGTCGAGCTGCTGGCGACCTATTTCGTGCAGATCGATGGTATCGGTCGAGGCTCCTCGGAGCGTGGCGGTCAGGCTCGCGACCGATGCGCAGACCTTGATCGGGTCCCGGTGGGTATGCACGATCCGGGCATCGGGAAACACGTCGAGAAGCGTCTCGATCAAATGAAGGTGCGCGGGAGACTTCAGCACCCAACGCCCGCCCTGAACGCCGCCTGACTGCGCGTGCTGCAGGAAACACTTGTGGAACTCATACGTGGGACGCATGTCCTGCTCGTCCAGCCATGCCTGGTACGAGGGCACGTTGAACTGCACCTGAAGCTGCTCGGACATGAAGCACATCGTGAACACCGCCACGCATTCTTGCGGCATCGTCGCCCCCATCGGGTGCATGGCGGCGAAGCCCGGGACCAGCTTGAAAAGTTGGTCGAGAATCTTTTGATCCTGGCCGATGCGCGGGTCGGTTTCCCATGCTTCCGGTGTGGCGGGCGGCACCGGGAACTGCACCTCCCAGAAGAGAGGTGAGCGATTGGTGGGGTCCTGTTCGAGCAATGCATGAAGAATGGTCGTGCCCGTGCGTGGCAAGCCGACGATGAATAGCGGAGCAACAATCTTCTCCTTGGCCACGGCGTCGTGCTGCTTGCGCCACTCGGTCAGCTTCAGACGATTGACCAGGTTATCGGTCACATACCCCTGGACCATCAGACGGCCGAGTAGGGTGAGGTCCGCTTCGCTCTCGGCGCTGGCCAAGAACCGCCGCAGCCCTTCCCGGAAGCCATCGCCGCCGAAATCTGAGCTCCCGGCTTTCTTGATGGCCCTGTTGATCAAGCTGTCTTCATCGAGCGCTATCGGGTGCATGCCCAACGCATTGGCGGCGCGACCGACGGAGTTGATCACCTTCACGCCGAACGGCCTATGGGGCTCCCCGACCCGAATATTGCGGGCTTCCCTCACGCCCCTTTACCCATGCACGCGTCCATGACTTCGTCTCCGTACATCATTCGGTTGAGCTCCTCGAAATCATCGCCCTGCGGGATGCTCATTCCCCCGCAGACGCTGAAGACCTGGCCGGTCACCCACTTGCCCATGTCGCTGGACAGGTAGACCACTGCGTCACCGACTTCTTCGGGGTCGCCGCCTCGCCCGAGTGGTGTGCTGTCGACCAGGCTGGCGAGAAATTCCTCGGAGAAGTTGTCCGCGAGCGCTTCGGTCTTGATGTAGCCCGGGGCGATGCAGTTCACGCGAATCTGGAACGGAGCGAGCTCGACTGCCGCACAGCGCGTCAGCATTTCGAGGCCGGCCTTGCTGGTGCTGTAGGGCGCCATCCACTTCTCGACCTTCGAGCCGCCGACCGAGGAGATTGTGATGATGCTTCCGCCGCCGTGGTCTTTCATCGAAAGCGCCGCGTGTTTGATGCAGGTGGCGGTGCCAACGATGTTGAGCTCACAGCAGAACTGCCAGGCGTCGACGGGCGCCTCGAGAATCGGACCGGGGTAGCCGCTGCCTGCGTTCGCCACGAGGATGTCGAGACCGCCATCCTCTGCCGCCGCGTGAATCGCCGAGATGACTTCGTCTTCGACGGTGATGTCGCAAACCTGAAACGAAACTTCCGCGTGCGGGACGATCGTCTTCAATCGCTCAACGGCCTCTTCGAGCACGTCATCGCGTCGCCCTACGATCAACACCCGAGCACCCTGTTCGAGGAGCCGCTGAGCGCAGCCAAAACCAATCCCGGTGCCACCGCCGGTCACCAGCGCTCGTTTGCCATCTAGTTGCATCACTACCTTCCCTTTCGAATGACGATTCGGCATCACCTTCCGCTGGCAGGTGCCAGCGCTCGTAGGTCACGCTCGAGGTCGATGAGGCCCTCGTCGTCGGAGCCGTAGTAGCCTCGGATTCGCGCCTGCGAGTCCACGAGTGCGAAGGAGTTCGAGTGGGTGAGCTCGGTCGACCATTGCGTCCGGCCATACCCCACCTTAAAGCCACCGACGACGAAGTCTTGAATTGCGTCTTCCTGCCCAGTCACGAAACGCCAGTTCGTCTCGTCGAGGTGGTTCGTAATCATGTAGGCCTTCATCACTTCGGGAGTGTCGTTGCGGGGATCGACACTGACCGAGAGGAAGTGTGCACTTGGAACGTCTGAAAGCCGCCCCTGAAGCTTCTTCATTTGAGCCGTGAGTTTCGGACACGTCGAGCGGCAGTGGGTGAAAACGAAGGCCGTCACCCAGACGCCGCCCTCCATCGATTCCGGATTGAAACCATGCTCATCTTGGTCGACGAGCGTGAAGGCCGGGAGCTCTGCGATGATGGGTACATCGTCCGCGCTCCTCTTGGAGCACCCGAAGGCGAGCGGGATCAGGCACAAAATCACTGATGCTGCGCGGGCCGTTGACATACGCACACTCATACCATACGGATTTTCGTCGAGCGCGACTGACGAGGAGAGGTCCCATGATGTATTCGAGAACCGGTTTCACCACGGCTTGCTTGCTCGCTCTTGTGTTGGTGTCCGCTTGCGGGACCAACGGCTCGGAGGACTTCACCGAGTCGGGGTCCGTTGCGGCTTTCGAGCAACTCCCATTCGTGTCGAACGAGAAACTCGGGATGTTCAACTACATCCATTCGATTTCGATCACACCACCGGACGCTCTCAATGCCGAAGATTGGGGCCCCGCTCTTCCGTTCGGGCAGCCGGACAATGGAGCTCCAGGCGGCGGCGTGAACATGCATCGGTACAGCCTTGCATTCACCGAGTACGGCGTCTCGATGCTGGCTGAGCTGACGCCCGCCTACCGCGCGCGCCACATCGAGGCACTGGACGGGATGATCCAGAAGATGTTGGACCCCATCGTCTGGGATTACTGGATGCGCGGCGACGAGCTCGGCTTCGATTGGGGCGGCGAGAACCCCATTCACCCCTACAACATCATGTACACCGGTCATCTTCAATTGATGATGGCCTTCTATGAACGGCAAGCCGGCGATCGAAAATACATCGACAACGACGTCACGCTCACGACCGAAGACGGCTCTCAGACATGGACGACCAATCTGGATGCGCTGTCGCAGGACATCCATCAGCAGAGTCTGGCCAACAAGGACAGCAACGGCGACAACTTCTACTCGGTCAGCTGCGAGACGCCGTGGGTTTTCACCTGTTGCAACACCATCGCTCAGCTCGCATTCGCCATCCTTCCCGAATCGATCGAGCTAGATGCGGCGACCGCCAACACGCGCTTCGTCGAATGGCATGGAGAGCACATGCTCGACCCGGAAACCAAGTATTTTTACAACAGATACAAGCCCTATGAAGAGGTTCCAGAGGTCGATACGGCGGAGCCGGGCGCGTACTCATCATGGGCCCATCACTTCATGCATGGCTTTGCTCCGGAATTCGTCGAGCAGCACTATCCCACTTTCATCGGCAATGCGGTCGAGGTCTTTGCACCGGATACCGCGATCGTGAGCTTCGGCGAAAACCGCAATGGCGAGATCGAAGAACCGAGCATGGTCGACCTCATCGGGACTGGATATGCTGCGGTATTGACGCGAGAGATGGGCGATGCCGACAACTATGCGCTCCTTCGGAACGGGTTTGATTTGATTTCGGGCGAGCTTCTGTGGGTAGGAAATCAGTACGGCTATCTCAATCGCTCCGAATGGCCCGCGTTCATGGCGCTCCCGAACGGCTTCACACTCTGGGCGGAGGCCACCACGGCCGAGAACAACTTCCGGTCTGTCGTGGAAAACCCGCGCGGTCTGGACTTCTATGCGCAGCCGGAGGTGGCCCGCGTTTCCAACGAAGACGCCTTCGTCAACCAGGCCGTCTGGGATGACCCGGTTCTGTACGTGACGATCAACGGTGCAGACCTGACCACCGAGCCCACCGACTTGGTGGTGCGCAATCTCGACGAGAACGGCGCGTACCGCGTCTACATCGGCGAAGAGATCTACAGCGGTTGGACGCGCTCCGGCACCGAGCTCATGATCACGACGCCGGCTCTATCGAGCGACTTGCTCAAGGTCAGAGTCGTCGAAGCCCAGTAGCGCCGATCATGTACGCCAAAGTTGGCGGACGGGCCGCCGTCCCCCCCAGGCGCGGCCCGTCCCCCGTTCCCTGGTCACCCTTGAGATTGTTATGAATCCCCAGGGGTGTAGGCGTCCAGTGGCACCGACAGTTGTTTACAATTCTATTCATCCCTTAGGTTTAGTTTCGCGATCTCGGTTCTTCCCCCATGGATCCGGGAGAAAAGCCGACTCGACACCCGCAATGCGGTAAAACGACGGGGTTGCTGAGGGCACGCGAGCTGATAAGAGGCTCGCGTTCGGGGGCTTTCGGCCCAGGCGGGGCGAATCGAGTGTCTAACGAGATTGTCATCCTTCTCACTGCGTGCGGCGTCCTCATCGTGATGGGGGTGCTCGAGCTGATCCTCCATCGGGGGCGGCTCAAGCGGATTCCCATTCGCATTCACGTGAACGGCACGCGCGGCAAGACCAGCGTGACTCGATTGATCGCAGCGGGCCTTCGTGAGGCAGGTGTTCGTTGCGTGGCCAAGACCACGGGGACGGTTCCTCGATTCATCTTGCCGAATGGTCGCGAGGTGCCCGTGTACCGCCCCGGCGGGCCGAATGTCATCGAGCAGAAGCAGGCCGTCACCATGGCCGCCGCGCAGCGGGCCGAGGCGCTCGTCGTCGAGTGCATGGCGCTTCAGCCGCATCTTCAGTGGCTCTCGGAATCGAGGCTCGTCCGGGCCACGCACGGGGTCATCACCAATGCGCGGCCGGATCACCTCGACGTGATGGGCCCCACCGAAGAAGACGTCGCTCGCGCGCTTGCGGGAACGGTCCCAGTCGGCGGCGTGTTCCTGACCGCCGAGCGGAATCACCGCGCATTCTTCGAGCAGGTCGCCGAGGATCGAGGCTCACGCTTTCATGCAGCGGAAGACATCAGTCAACCGCTGATGCCGGAGGATGTCCGGGCTTTCCCTTATTTCGAGCACCAGGAAAACATCGAGCTCGCCCTCGCGGCTTGCGAGGAAGTTGGGGTCGACAACGAAACGGCCCTTCGCGGGATGTGGAGGGCCAAACCAGACCCCGGTGCGATGACTGAAGCTGAAGTCGAGTTCTTCGGTCGCCACATCGTCTTCGTCAACGGATTCGCCGCGAACGACCCCACATCGACCCGTTACATCTGGGAGCAATCGTTGCGCCGGCACCGGGAGTTGCACAGGCGTATCGCCGTGTTCAACTGCAGGTCGGACCGCGCCGATCGCTCCCAGCAGCTCGCACGGTCGTATGCCAGCTGGACGCAGGCCGACGAAGTCGTTTTACTCGGCTCGGGGCAGTACATCTTCGCTCGCGCCGCCGTGAAGAGTGGCCTCGACCCGACACGATTGGTTTTCGTCGACCGGACCCACCCGGCCGACGTCTTCGAGATTCTGCTTGGCCTCGCCGAATCGTCAGCCCTGGTGATGGGGCTCGGGAACATTGCGGGGCCGGGATTGGCACTAGCGGAGTACTTTGCCAATCGGGGGAGAGATCATGCCAGAGATTGAGTTGTTGACCCTATCGATCGGGCTCGGCCTTGCGGCCAGCCTGCTGTATGGCGAGCTTTTTGGCCTTGCCGCAGGCGGCATGGTCGTCCCAGGCTACGTCGCCCTCTATGCGAACAAGCCGGTCGATGTTGGGCTCACGCTGCTCGCCGCACTCGTGACCTTCGGCTTTCTGAAGGGGCTTTCGCAGATCGCGATCGTGTACGGCCGTCGCCGAACGGCGCTCACAATCCTGATCGGCTACCTCGTCGGGTTGACCTTCCGGATGTGGCTGGATAGCCAGATCACGCCGTTTGCCGAAGGGGCTATCATCGGCTTCATCATTCCGGGGCTCATCGCGATCTGGTACCAGCGTCAAGGCGTGCTCGAGACGACGCTCAGCCTCATCACGGCGGCGATCCTCGTTCGTATGGTCTTGGTCGTGTTCATCGGGGACGTGACGATATGAGGGGGATGTATTGGAAGCCCGAGGGTGCATCGCAGGTACAGCGTGCGCTGGTGGCGGCTCTGGCCATCGTCGGCCTCGTTGCGGTCGAAGTGTTTCCCACCGAAGAGCAGCAGCCACACTACGCCGAGAAGATGCTCGCCGCGCGCAAGGCGCAAGACGCGTTGGACATCATCCGTGATGCGTCGGAACGAAGGGGGCTCCACCTCCGCGCCAAGACCGATCCCTCCGGCTCCAGGATGATCGGCGAGGTGTTGTCGCCGATCACCAGTGGCAGCGGAAGCCTGGTGTCCAAGCAGACCTCGGTGAACCCGAACTTCGCCGCGGTCTTGGTGCAATGGGCCAAGGACCTGCGACTCAAGGGCGGCGACGTGGTTGCGGTCGGGCTTTCCGGTTCTTTCCCCGCAATGAATGTGGCGGTTTATTCGGCGCTTCACGAGCTCGGCCTCGAGCCGATCATCATCTCGAGCACGGCTGCGTCCCAGTGGGGCGCGAACGATCCCAACTTCACCTGGCTCGACATGGAGGCCGTCCTCCGCAAGAACGAGGTCTTCCCCTACAAATCCGTGGCGGCCTCTCTCGGTGGCGTCGGCGACGATGCGATCGGCTTGACGAAACGCGGCCGGCGCATGCTGGAGCGGGCGATCGAGCGCAACGAGATCCCCGCGCTTGCCGAGATCGAACCGGAGGAGACGAAGGTCGAGCCGGTCGACGAGGAGGCGGGGCAACCCGTTTCGAACCTGGCGCTCGTCGATCAGGATCGCGTCCGCGAGCGCATGCGCGTCTACTATGAAATGGCCGGCGATCGTACGATCAGGGCCTATGTCAACGTCGGCGGCGGCACGGTCTCGGTCGGCACGAAGGTAGGCAAGCGCAAGTTCTTGCCGGGCGTCAACCTCCGGCCGCCGAAAGGCATCGAGGAAATGCCCCCTTCGGTGCTCGGTGCTTTTCTCGAGACTGGCGTGCCCGGCATCCACGTGACGCGGATCATCGACCTGGCGGAAGAGTACGGCCTCGAGATCGCGCCACGCATCATGCCCGAGGTAGGCACCGGGGACGTTTTCCAGAAGCGTCAGCCAAACCGCTGGCTTGCTGGCATCGTGTTGGCTCTGATCCTGTTGTCACTCTTCGTCGTCGCCCGCGCGCCCTGGGGCACCCGCATGCTGCGCACCACGATTCCCCCGGAAAGCATCATGCCGCCACCACCACGAGTTCCCGGTGGCTTCGTTCCCCGGGTCGGCAAGAGTGACGGCAACGGCACAACCACCGATCCTCCACACAATTGAAGACTCCCCGGACCGTGCTTACTCAAGGGCACTTGGGGGTCCTCATGCTTCGTTATTCGCCTTTTGTTCCGCCAGACCTATGGGCCGCGAACGGGCTCGCACGGTGGCCGGTCAAGAACTCATGTCCTCAAGGACAATAATCCGGCTAGTGGCGGTGGTGGCGATGCCTGCGACGGTGTTGCTTCGCTAGCTCTGCGTGGCCGCGCTTCGTGAGCTTCGGCGGGAACACATACGCTGCCAGGTGATCCAAAGGATCGAGAACCTCGCCGTCCTGAAACAATCCAAAGTGGAGATGTGCGCCGGAATCTCTCACCCCGGTGCGGCCCACCACGCCGAGTCGCTGTCCGGGCTCCACCTGGTCTCCGACCTTCACGCCGTAGCTCGCGAGGTGCGCATAGAGTGAGATCACGCCGTTGCCGTGATCGACTTCCACGAACAAGCCTCGCGGACCCATGTGCCTTTCGTGGACGAGCACCGCACCCCATGGCGCGAGCGGAATGTGAGCGCGGCGTTCCCAGTCGACCCCCGCAAAAGTGACGGTACCCGCGGCCACAGAGCGGACGGGCTCGCCGTGCTCCGATGCGAAGTCGATACCGTGATGTGGGCGACGCCCGCCGTCGCGCGGCTCACCCAGGCCGCTGATCGCAACGCGTGGATAGCCATCGAGTGGGCTCACGAACGAGATCGCTTGGACCCCCCGGCCGCCTCGATTCAGCCTCGCAAACGTGCTCAGCAGGCGTCTTCGGGCGGTGAGAATCCGGTCTTCCGGCCCCGTGTCGCCCACGTGGTCCCCCCACACGAAGTGCGACACTGCGTGGCGGTGAGGCACGGAATCAAACGCGCGATCGATATCTGGACACTGTTGTCCGAATACGTTCAAGAGCGCCGCGGCGAAGTAGACGTTTGGCTCCGGGCTCGCGAGTGCGCGACGGCGAAACGGAAACGCGCTCACGTCGAGCTCCTCACGAGTCCATCCGCCATCGGCCCACACCCCGAACTGATATGTACCGTCGTGAATGTTGCGCTGATGCATGCCTTGGTTGATCAACGCGAGGCCCGTGCCGTAGCTGTTGTCGACCTCGGTGTTGCAATTGCTTTGCGCATACACGAGCGCCGCGAGCAGCCATGGGTCGACGTCGAACTCGAGGCTATACCGAACGATGGCCCGCGCGTAGAGTTCGAGTTGGTCGGCCTTGGCGGTTGAGGGACACAACTGCGACATGGCCTGCGCGAGCTCTGTCGGAGAGACTCGTGCGGGCGAGGCCGGCTCTTCGGGCCAATACGACAGGTCGACCAGCCCGCCTCCTCGCGGACGCAGCCCCAACCGGCGCATCTCTTCCGCCGTAAGTGGACCCTTCGGGCCCTCGCGCCAAACCTCTGTAGAGTCGTTCAGCACCACGCCCTGTCGAAGCCGCCGCTTCCATGGGGTGTCCTGGGCGTGGCTCGGCTGCAGGGCGGCCGTGAGGGCGATGAAGACGGCTAGGGTTAGAAGACTGGCAAGGATTCTCAAGCGTTTCTCCGGAGCTTTCAGAATGCAGCTCCTGAACCGACCCTCCAACTTAATGGCCTAAGTATCCGGACTGTTTCAGGTCTTCAAAGGTTTTGCGACCTTGGGCCATGTCCGCTAGGGTGCCGATCAAGCCATGCGGCGAAACGCGTGATGACTAGGCACGGAGGGACAGACATTTCGGGGGAGCGCCTCGCATCGCTTGCAAACCGTCAAGAGCTTTTTGCTCGGCGGCAATACGAGCCTGTGATCGCTCCTCAAGCGCTCCAGTCGACGACGTCGACTTGGTTTGGCGTTGGCGTTGCTGCGGACGATGCAAGCTGCGGTCTTCCCGTCGATGTGCTGATTCTCGTTTTCGCTCAAGAGATGGTGCGCAGAGAGCTAGGTCTTCCCAAGAGCTCCATCCTCATTGCCGACAGCAATGCGTGCAACGCCGGTGTGCCGAGGCTGGACGTACACCGCGCGGCATCGCTGGCGCAGGCGCCGTTGGAAGCGCTCGTCGATCGTTTTGGTTTCCCTGTCGAGATCCGGCGATCTTCTTCCTTGGCACCGGCGTCTGAGGTGGAGCGCAAACAAGAGGCTCTCGAGATCGACAACGGTTATGTGGCGCAGCAGCTAGTCCAAACCGAGATCATGCGTACTCGCGGAGCCGCGGTGAAAGTCGGGTGGGCCCTCTCGGCTTGCACCTACGATGAGACATACTTCGATCGCCTGTACAGGAACCGCTTTGGCGACCAAGTCACGTTCGCCTATACGATCGGCGGTCGGACTCTCAACTCGCAACGGCCGCGCGCGTGTCCGTACCTGTGCCGGGAACCGCAGGATCGCCTGCTCCTCGGGACCAAGGAAAACGCCGTTCGAAAGCTCTACAGTGACGCAGCCTCGCCTGCGGTGCGCGGCTACCGCCGGTTGATCGCAAAGCTTGCTCGCGCATATCACCATCTCACCGGAGACGACTCCGGCACACCCGAGAGCTTCCTTCAGTTCGTCGTCGATGCGTCGGCAAGTCCCGCTACTGCAGGAAAGCGGCCAGTCCGCGAACCGCGAGCGGGCGCCCCGTCGAGCTTCGCTCCCTGATCTCACGCACTTGTGCGTCGGTCAGCTCACCTGCTCCTCGGCCACTTTGGCCGGCGCGCAGAAACGACTCGGGGCTCACGCCGCGTTCGAGCAGCAATGCCGTTGCGTGGTCGAAGACGGACTCGCGTCGCTTCATCGCATCGAAGCTGCTCTCGATGACAGCCCGATCGACCGTGCGTTCGTCGCACTCCCAACCCAGGAACTCGACGATCCGTTCGATGGACGCTTTGCGGTCGCTCAATAGGTCCTCGTAGCGCACGATCAATACGTTGGGGTCCGACGCTCTCTCGTGCCAACCAGCCACGTGCTCGAACCACGAGCCGTATTGCACGCGCCCATCCATGAAGCGCCGGTAGAAGTCGTCTAGCGTTCCTTCGAACCCGAGATACGCCCGGTAGAAGTGGAAGTACGACGTCAGCACATCCAGGCCGTCCCGCTCGACGTAGATGTAGCGTGCGCCGTCCGGAAGCCATTGCCTGGGTAGGTGGCTCTTGAACACCCGGGGCGGGGGAAAGCGCCCGAGGTCTTCGGCGGTGACTTCACCGATGGCGAGCGAACGCTCGAACCATGGTGACACTTGGGTGAGGTGCGCTGGATCGGGCTGCTCGTCGTGAGTTAGCAGATACAAGATCCATTGAGTCAGAGTCGTACCCGAGCGCGGGTAGCTGGAAATGAAGACGTCGGTAGGCCGGACCTGGAGCTCCATCCGGCCCCGCAGGAAGTTGGCGATCCGACGGGTGTTGTCCAGATTGCGAACTGCGACGTCTATCGCGTTCGTCGCCAATCCGAGGACGCGGCTTGCCGTCCCCTGAAGTCGGTTTCGTGTCGTGGTCGTCTTGGTTGGCCGCATGATCAGACGCTGACTACCCTAGCACTGCCGATGGAAGCCCTAGCACATATCACGACGCCGGAGTTCGCCGTCGCGTTCATCGTGAGCTTCGTGGCCGCCGCGCTCCACAGCACGGTGGGCTTCGGCTTCGCGCTGCTCAGCGTGCCCCTCTTGTCGCTTCTCGATCCACTGTTTGCACCGGTGCCACAACTTCTGGTCGTGTTTCCCCTGACGCTGGCGATCGTGTTTCGCGAGCGCCACGCCGTCGATGTCCGGAGCACGCTTTGGATCTTTGCTGGGCGGATTCCGGGCGCATTCATCGGAGTAGCCCTCCTCAAGCTGCTTTCGGTCGCCGCGCTCGACGTCTTGATGTCGCTCATGGTGATCACCGGCGTAGGGATCGTCGTCAGTCGTGGAACCTTTCGCCGAACGGCCCCAAGGGAGCTCCTCGCCGGGGTGGCTTCGGGAATCATGGCGATGGTGTCCGCGATCGGCGGGCCACCCATTGCGCTTCTCTACCGAAACGACGCCGGTCCGACCGTGCGTGCCAACCTCGGCCTCGTGTTCGCGGTCGGTCTCACGATTACGATCAGTGTACGGGCCGCGGCCGGAGAAGTGAGTTGGGACGAAGTCATCATTGGCGCCGCTTTGCTCCCGGCGGTTTGGTTGGGGCTTCGCGCCAGCCGCCACTTGATCCCGCGCGTCGACGGTGCCCGATTACGCAACGCCATCGTTATCGTGGCAGGCGCCGCCGCGGTGTTGCTGCTCGTGCGGGGCGTGTTCAACTGGTGAAGTGAACCCAGGTCGTTTCTGGCTGGAAACGCACCGCGTGCCAGGCCGACGGGACCTCGGGTTCGCTCCAGTAGTAGAGCCAGCGCGCGTCGACCGGGGCGATGTTCGTGCAGCCGTGGCTTCGCACTTTGCCGAAATCGGTGTGCCAGTAGGCTCCATGAAGTGCGTATCCGCGGTGGTAGTACAGCGTCCACGGGACCTCTTCGACTTCGTAGAACCCGTCGATCGGATCGGTCGCGTTCATCGTCGTGGAGATGTACTTCTGCTGAACTTGGTACAGGCCGGTTGGCGGCTCGTATCCCTCTTTCCCGCTCGAGATCACCGTTGCGTAGACCGGCTTGTCGCCTTCGTATGCAACGAGGGTCTGCTCCGAAAGGTCGACGTGAACCCATTTCCCATTGGCTGGCACGCCGCTCGGACGCTTGGTCCTATACGCCATGCGCACTTCGTCGCGGCGCACCGCCCCCGCTCGGCCCGACACGTACGCGACACCCTCTTTGGTGAGCTCTTCTTCAACCACGAACCTCGAGTGTTTCTGCGCCTTGCCGGCGATGCGGTGCTTGCTGTCCTTCAGGTTCAGCAAATCCCGGTCCTCGCCGTACACGATCGCGAGCGGGAGATGCCAACCATCCCGACCTAACTCCTCTCCACGGACCACGTCCGGGTTGCGGAGCTCGACGTCGGTTTCACGAACGAAGCGACCGCGGACGGTGCGGTAAAAGACGGCACCGTCGGCTTTGCGGGTCTCTTTTTCGGCAAGCGCGAGGAAGTAGTCGCCTTCCATCAGCGATGACACCGCCTCTGGTGTGGGGCCCTTCTTCTCCATTGCGCGCCGGGCTTGCTTCTCTTCCTGCACGGTCGGAATACGGTAGTAGCGCGGAGCACGCTTGGTGATGACGCGAGAGTACTGGTACGGGAGGTGGTCTCTGACCTTGGCCGGGGGCACCCCGTATCGGTTTGTGCTCGGCGTATCGCTGACGTGGAAGCCGAGGGACGAGCAGACATACCCAAACGGCGTGGCCTTGTACCAGGTCCCGTTCTTGCAGCCGGAGCCGCTCACTGAGTTGCCGAGCTTGAGCACGTCGCCACGGCGCACGACGCCGGCTACCTTAGGGCTGCTCGTGGCCTTGTCGTAGACAAACGCGTCATAGTGAAACGCAGACCCGAAGCGGCCGACCTTGCCCGGATTGTTCTTCGGGCTTTGTTGGCGGTCGTTCCACGCATCGAGCCCTGGAGCCCGGAGCACGTGTTGCCCGTCGATCATCTCGACGTGGGGCTGTTGCCCGGTGGGCGCGTGCTCGCCAAAGGCGACCGTCCCACCGCTCACGCCGGCGATCAGGACCGCCAGGCATAACCAAGACCATCGATTCGAGATAAACCGCAGCATGTAAGTCGCTTTGAAGTCGGCGCCCGACCCTCCGTGCGCCGAAACCCGAGGATAGCGCCACTTTCGCGGGATTCAAAAGATCAGCCATAGCTCGCTCTGGGGGCGCAATTTCTGCAGTAGGAGATGCCCGGTTGCCGGTGCTAAACCCCCGATCATGCCTTCCGAATACGCCCAACAGGCGCTCTCGAACCTTCGCGATCCCTCCGACTTCAAGTGGTACGTGATCCCGCTGCTCGTGATTGTGCTCTACATCTACCACGACCAGATCGGCCGAAAGAACTACAGCGTCGTGCTCGCCGGCCTCGCGCTATGGGGTATGGATTGGTTCAACGAGATCTGGAACTCGTTGGTCTTTCACTTCAGTGGCTACGCGCCCGTGTGGGCTGCGCCTGGCGAGACCGCGTACCTGATTCTGATCGGCCTGAACATCGAGATCTGCTTCATGTTCGCGATCCTCGGCATCGTGACGACCGTCATGCTTCCAAGCAAAGAAGCGAAGATTCTGGGGCTGCCCAACCGTTGGGTCTTTGCGGTCTTCTTCAGCGCGCTCGCGGTCTTCATCGAGTATCTGCTCAACGCGGTGAATGCGTTGACCTGGGACTACTCCTGGTGGAACCGCTCGGCTCCATGGCTGATCTTCTTGCTCGGCTACTTCCCCTTCTTCGTGGTCGCCTACTGGGTGCACGACATGAAGGACATCAAGAGCCAGGCAACAGGGGTCGGCGCGATCCTCACCTTCGACGCGATCTGCCTAATCGTCTTCGGCCCCGTCCTCGGCTGGATCTAGGCGATAGTGTGGGGGCGGTGGGGTGGGACAAACCAACGCCGAAGGCGACCGGGATCACCCACGCTCGCCGCCTCAGCCCTTGCTACTCGCTTACACCTCTCTGGTAGCTCTGCTGTTTTTCGAAGCGCCGCTCTTCTTCCGCCGCTCGCTCCTCGCGAGCTTTCCGCTCCTGGTAGGCCTGCTCTTGTGACGTCATTGCTGGAGTGATCGCCGCGTCGGCGATCCAGGTGTCGCTCGAAGCAAAGTAGATGTAGACGGCCTTCTTGCCGCACCCCGTCACCCCTACTTGGCTGGCGCGCTTGCGGGCGCCCTCGGTGGCAAGAACCTTCAACTCGAGCTCGTCTTCGGGGCAGGACAGGTCGAACGATGCGCGCGAAGTGATCGTCTTCATCGCGCGTTTATCGTGTCCGCATGCGACGCAAAGCGCGGCAACTATTGCTGACACAAGAACCATCCGACTCGCAATCATTCACTGAAGTCTAAGGGACACGCTCCCCCTCCAAAACACAAATCGTTCCAATATCTTACAAACCACACCGCGAAAACCCAGCGTCAGCGCCAGTCCTGGTGCCAGCGCCAGCGGCGGTAGCGGCGTCGGCATCACGGGTTTTCGCGGTGTCGGTCGTAAGTGGTTGAAAGAAGAAGGTTTCGGGAGGGGGAGCGTGTCCCCTAATTTACTGTGCAGGGGCCGGTGCAGGGGTTTTTGGCTATGCCGGTTTCGTAGAAGG
>Ga0209456_10000073_pt1 | contig 49977 bp, 39 predicted proteins | sample COG_11_FD_184755 | JGI IMG/M metagenome (GOLD analysis project Ga0209456, IMG submission 184755) | Pelagic marine sediment microbial communities from the LTER site Helgoland, North Sea, for post-phytoplankton bloom and carbon turnover... | ecosystem: Environmental > Aquatic > Marine > Neritic...
CGCGCTGCTTCTTGCCCCAACCATTCTTCTTCTTGGCCATGTTCATGCTCCTACGAGTGCGCCGCCACAGACACGAACCGTCTCACCGGTCAGACCCACAGCGCCAGGGGTTGCAAGGAAAGTGATCGCTTGGCCGACGTCCTCGGGCTTACCGCCCTGCCCGACCGCGCTCATGCGGCGCGCGACTTCTCGAATCGCGACGGGCATCGCATTGGTGAGGCGCGTCTCGATGAAGCCCGGCGCAATCGCGTTGACCGTGATGCCTTTCTTCGCGACCTTGGCGGCGAGCGATTCGACAAAACCGACGATCCCAGCCTTGCCCGCCGAGTAGTTCGTTTGCCCCCGGTTTCCTGCAATTCCGGACACCGACGACAGGCAAATGATCCGTCCGCCGGGGCGAAGCGTCTCGCCTCGGAGCAGCCGATCGGTGATGCGAATGACGGCACCGAGATTGATGTCGACCGCCATGTCCCAAGCATCGGGCTTCATTCGGCCGAGGGTCTTGTCGCGGGTCACGCCTGCGTTGTGCACGACGATATCTACGCCGCCGAAACGCTCTGTGAGCTCAGCGGCGATTCGTTCGGGCGCATCCGCGTCGGTGATGTCGACGAGAAGCGTCGAGCCACCGACCCGTTGCGCCACGATGCTGCACGGCCCGTCGTCGGCGGGTCGATCGAGACAAACCACGTGCGCGCCTTCGGCCGCGAGAAGCTCAGCGGTCGCTTCGCCAATTCCGCGCGCAGCGCCGGTGACGAGCGCCACCTTGCCGCCAAGCACGTGCGTTGCGGGTGAGTCTGCTCCCTTGGCGAGCTTGGTGACGTGAAATGGTTGGCAGCTGATGAATGCCGAGCGCGGCGACAGCAGGAAGCGAAGCACAGCGTCGAGTCGGTCTTCCGCGCCCTCTTGCACGAACACACTATTGGCTGTCGATCCGTTGCCACCGATTTCCTTGGCGAGGCTGCGCGTGAAGCCTTCCAGGCCAGCCCGGGTTGCCGCGTAAACCGGCTTCTTGGCATCAGACGCCGGACGCCCGAGCACGACGACGCGCCCGGACCGGTTGAGCCGACGAATCCACGGATGGATGAACGTGTAGAGCTGATGGAGATCTTCAGGCGTCTCCAAACCCGTGCCGTCAAAGACGATGGCGTCGACGCGCTCGCCCTCCGGGGCCTCACCAGGCTCCACCCGTCGTGGGGCGCGGGCCCAAGCTTCGCCCGGACCGATGAAGGGCTCGAGCGCAGAATCGGACGCTCCCACCACCCACGGATTGGCGCCTGCTTTCGTAAGGATTTGGGCCAGCACGCTCTGCAGCCCGCCAATGCCGCAAACGAGCACCTTCTTGTCGTCGAGCGGTCGTTCCTCGTAGGGGCCTTTGCCCCGGGCGAGTTTCTCCGGCACAGGAATCGGGAGGCCAAGAGTCTTGACCAGCTTTCGGGCGTTCTCGTTCTCGAGCAAAAGATCCGTCATTCGAGCTCAGCTCCTCACTGAATAGGTTCCAACTAGATAAGCGGGGCCACCGGGCGCGTCCCCTACGAACACACTGTCGTCCTCGATGTAGAGACCGACCGTGGCAGGAAGCACCAGAGGCTTCACGTGCTTCACGTCGATCGCTTCGAGCCGGCTCACGTCACCGGAAAAAAGCGAACGGTTCAATCCTTCGACGGCGCGCGCCATCGTGGAGAACCCGTGATTGATGATGTTGGGGAAGCCATTGATCCGAGCCGCAGGCGGAATCCAATGGATCGGATTGAAGTCGCCGGTGAGCTTGGCGAAGTCGAGACCGACGTTCGTGCCGAGCTTCCAACGCGCGAGCTCTCGTGCCATGACCGGTACGCGTGGCCGGTCGTCTTTGCGCTTGGCAGACTTGTCGCCGCCGCGGAGCGGGACGATGCCGTACACATCTGCGACAATCGCTTCGGGATGGGCCAAGGTCGATGTGGTCGCGCGCTGGTGGATCACCGCGCGCCGGCCGTTGTCATCGATGTCGAGGAGCTGCACCTTGAGCTCATAGGGCTCGCCGAGCGGAAGTGGGGCGTTCATCTGGAGCCGGCTGCCACCATTGAGGACGCGCTGGATCGGATACTGGAGCCCTTCGATGCCGCGCGCCTGGAGGGGGAAAACCCACTGCGGGAACAAATGCGCGGGGACCTGGCCACGATACCAAGCGGGGTCCCCGCCCACGTGGCGGATGTAGTCGCGGACCAGGTCGGCGGGTCGAGCCGGAATTCGTGCCGAGATGATGGGGCCCGGGATCTGGGTGGGCGCCTTGTTGGGCTGTCCGGACGCGCTCTTCACGGCCACCAGAGCGGCGCGCGCAAGGGCGCCGAGCACTGGCCCCTGGTGGAGGATGTAACGCGTAGGTACCGCCATATCGATTCTCCCGAGTCGCCGATGCGGTGGAGCTCCTGCCGCCCGACCCGGCGCTCTACCATTTGGTAGAGAGCCGCGCAAACCCTGTCCCGCTGCTAGGCTTGGCCGATGTCTAACCCGTTGATCCAACTTGGATTTGAGATTCCGTTCGACCAGATCGAGGCCGAGCATGTGGAACCGGCAGTCGACCAACTGCTCGCCCGCTCGCAGGCGGCGATCGATGCGGTCGCGTCGAGCGAGGAGCCCCGAAGCTACGACAACACGCTGGGCGCGCTCGAAAAAGCCACCGAGATGCTCGAACGTGCTTCGACCGTGGTTGGCCATCTGGAAAGTGTCGCAACGACCGACGCGTTGCGCGCCGCGTACAACGCGACCCGTCCAAAGGTGAGCGCGTTCTGGTCGGTGCTCGCGATGAACGATGCGCTCTATCGAGCGGTGCGCGCGTTCGCAACAACCGACGAAGCTGTAGCGCTTCCGCCGACCGAGAAGCGGTTCCTCGAAAAGACGCTCGACGACTTTCGACGGCACGGTGCAGAGCTCGGTCCCGAAGACAAGACGAAGCTGCAAGCGATCGAGATCGAGCTCACCAAGCTCACGACCGATTTCTCTCAAAACGTCTTGGACGAGACCAATGCCTTCGAGCTGCTCATCACCGACGAACGCAAGCTCGCGGGCTTACCCGATAGCGCCAAGCAAGCGGCTGTGGAAAACGCGAGCGCCAAAGGGCTCGAGGGCTGGCGATTCACACTGCACGCACCGAGCATGATTCCCGTGCTGACCTACCTGGATGACGCAAGCGTCCGCGAGCACGTTTGGCGCGCTTACAACACGCGTGCCGTTTCCGGCGAGCGTGACAACCCGAGAATCATCGCTCGAGTCCTCGAGCTCCGCCGGGCCAAGGCCGAGCTCCTCGGCTATGCGGATTTTTCGGACCTGGTGACCGAAGACCGGATGGCCAAGGCCGGCGCGAAGGCAAAGGCGTTCATTGACGATTTGCGCAGGAGAACGGAGGAGGCGTTTGACCGGGAGAACCGGGAGCTTCAGGCCTACCGAAACGAGATCGAAGGCGGCTCGGCGTCCGCTCTACAGCCATGGGACGTCGCCTATTACTCGGAGAGACAGCGGCAGGCCAAATACGACTTCAACGAGGAAGAGCTCAGGCGCTACTTCCCGCTCGAGCGTGTGCTCAACGGCCTCTTTGCTACGGCGCAGGCGCTCTACGAAATCCAAATCGTCGAGCGGGGCGCCACCGTCTGGAACCCGGAGGTCAAGTCCTACGCCATCCAGGATCGAGACGGCACGATGATCGCCGCCTTTTACGTCGACCTGTTTCCCCGTGAAAACAAGCGCGGCGGCGCGTGGATGAATTCCCTGATCAGCGCGGCCTATGATGAGCTGCATCCTCGACCACAGCTCGGATTGTTCTGCGCCAACGTCAACCCGCCAGTTGGCGGAAATCCGGCGCTCTTGACACACCGCGAAGTCGAAACGCTTTTTCACGAGTTCGGACATCTACTTCACCACTGCTTTAGTCGCGTCAGCGTGCGTAGCCTTGCCGGAACGAACGTCGCCTGGGACTTCGTCGAGTTACCTTCGCAGATCATGGAAAACTGGTGCTGGGAGCGAAGCGGGCTGGACTTGTTCGCCGCACACTACGAAACCGGCGAACGAATTCCGGACGAGCTCTACGCTAAGATGGTGCGCGCGCGTACATACCGCGCTGCCAATGCGCAGATGCGGCAGCTGGGATATGCGGCGGTCGATTTGGCGCTTCACCAGGACTACGAATCGGCTAGAGACGGCGAGGTCATGGCTTACGCCCGAAAGATCATCCAGGCGCATTCGTCCACGAAACTTCCCGACGACTACGCGATGCTCGCGGGCTTCGGCCACGTCTTCGCACACCCCGTCGGCTACGCGTCCGGGTACTACAGCTACAAGTGGGCCGAGGTGCTCGACGCCGACGCGTTCACCCGCTTCAAGCGCGAAGGCATCACCAATCCCGAGGTCGGGCGGGCGTTCCGAGACACGATTCTTTCTAAAGGCAACAGCGACGAGGCAGAGAAGCTCTATCAGGATTTCATGGGCCGAGAGCCTGAGCTGGATCCGTTGCTCGAGCGCGCGGGGCTCCTCTAACGAAGCTACTGCGCGACGGCGTGAAGGTCGACTGAAACGGTAATGTCGTTCGCGACTTTCAATCGGACAATTGACGGCACCGAAATGTTGTGGTCTTCGAGCGTGGCGATGAACTCGGCCTTGATGTGAAGCTCGTTGCCCGCCCAGTTCACGTTTCCACTCGCGATCACGTTCTTGGTAACGCCGTGAGCGGTGAACTTGCCCCTCACCTTGACCTTACGGTTCTTGTTCGCCTTGAGCTCCGGTGAGTCCTTCTTGCCGAGAATGACTTCCGTGATCTCGAAATGGATGTTCGGGGTCTTCTTTGCATCGAGCCAGCCGTCACCTTGGAGGTGCTCGTCGCGGAGGTCATTGTTTGTGCGCAGCGAGACGACGGGCAGCTTGAACGAGCCTCTCGTCTTGCTGATGTCCGCCGGATCGACGCTCAGGCTGCCGGTCACGCTCGAGCTCTTCCCCGTCATTGTCTCGAGCGGCGCATCCGAGACGAACGTCGCGCGGCTCTTGCCGTCGGCTCTCACACGAAACGTGGTCGCATCGGCGTGAGAGACCACCGGGACTGCCATGCACGCGGCCAAAATCAGGCTGACTCTGGTGGCATTTTTCATCATTCGCTCGTTCCCCCTTGCCCTCAAGTATGCCGGTTTTGGACGCGCGCTTCACCCCAGTATTCACGCAGCCGCCACTATCCGGGCGGTCTCGTGGAAGGTCCAATTCTCGTTGTCCCGCTCGGCCCGACCGAGCTCCCACTCGTCGCGAAACAGCGCAACGGGACGATTGTCCCGGTCGACGACGGCCATCGGGACTCGTTTAGCCTTCAGCTCCGCGCAATCGGCCACGCCTTCGACCCAGCGGGCGTGCTGATACGGAAGAAGATCGAAGGTCACCCTGGCGCCGTATTCGTGCTCGAGGCGAAACATGAGCACATCGAACTGCAAGCGTCCCACAACACCACACACCGGATCCTTCTCGCGCCCCGGCTCCATGAAGAGCTGCACGGTGCCTTCCTCCGAAAGCTCTTGGATTCCTTTTTGAAGCTGCTTGCGCTTGAGAGGATCGAGAAGCTGCAAACGTCCGAAGTGCTCCGGTGAAAACTGCGGAACCGCATCAAAGCTCATCGGACCATTTGTCGAAAGCGTGTCCCCGATGCGAAACAGACCGGGATCGTACAAGCCTACGATGTCGCCCGCGTATGCTTCCACTACGCTCTCGCGCTCTTGCGCGAAGAACTGTTCGGCACGGTTGAGCCGAATCGCCTTGCCGAGCCGGAAATGGTGGACCCGCATGCCTCCTTCAAACTTGCCGGAGCAGATGCGCGCGAACGCGATCCGGTCGCGGTGCGAAGGATCCATGTTGGCCTGCACCTTGAAAACGAATGCGCTGAAGCGGTCGTCCTCCGGGCTCACCGTGACGTCCCCCGTGGCTTCGCGCTCGCCCGGCGGAGGACAGAGGCCTTTGAAGGAGCGCAGGAAGGGCTCGACTCCGAAGTTCGTGAGCGCGCTGCCGAAGAACACAGGGGTGATTTCGCCAGCGAGGAAGCGTTCTTCGTCCCATTCCTCGCCTGCGCCGTCGAGAAGCTCCACCTCGTCTCGTAGCGTTTGAGCGGCCTCCTCGCCGAGCAGCGTGTCGAGCTCCGGATCGTCGATGCCGGTCACCTTCATCTCCGCGCGCTTGGCTTGGCCCTCGGCCGACCGCTCGAATCGAATGACGAGCTTGTGGATGCGATCGTAGACTCCCTGGAACAGGTCACCGCTTCCAATCGGCCAGGTGAACGGCACCGTGCTCACACCGAGCACTTCTTCGACCTCACTCATCAAGGCGAAGGCGTCGCGCGCGGGACGGTCCATCTTGTTGATGAACGTGACAACCGGCGTGTTTCGCATGCGGCACACATGGAAGAGCTTGCGGGTCTGCGGCTCGACACCTCTCGCAGCGTCGAGGATCATAATGCCGCAGTCGGCTGCCATCAACGTCCGGTAAGTGTCTTCGCTGAAGTCGTTGTGCCCAGGTGTGTCGAGTAGGTTCCAGCGAATGTCGTCGTACTCGAACTGCAAGACCGACGTTGTGACTGAAATGCCGCGCTGTTTTTCGAGCGCCATCCAGTCGCTCACGGCCGAGCGCTTTGCCTTTCGTGACTTGACCGCGCCGGCCGCATGGATGGCACCTCCGTAAAGCAGAAGCTTTTCGGTCAAAGTCGTCTTGCCGGCATCCGGATGCGAAATGATCGCGAAGGTGCGGCGTCGTTGATATTCGTTCTGGCCCATGCCCGGGCGGCAAGATAGTCACTGTTGTCGGTTGCGCCAGTCCGCGAACGTGCTGTGATGCTCGCTGTCGATGGCAGGGCTATATCCAGAAATCGAGCCTTACGACTCCGGGCACCTTCGCGTCGATGAGCCGCACTCGATCTACTACGAGCAATGCGGCAATCCCGATGGAAAGGCGGCGATTTTCGTGCATGGAGGGCCTGGCGGGGGCTCGAGCCCAGTGCATCGTCGGTTCTGGGACCCCGGCGTCTATCGGATTGTCCTCTTCGATCAGCGAGGCTGCGGCCGTAGCACTCCCCATGCGGAGCTCCGAAACAACACGACCTGGGACCTGGTCGACGACATGGAGCGACTCCGCGAGCGCCTCGGAATCGAGCGCTGGCAACTGTTCGGTGGCTCGTGGGGCAGCACCCTCTCGTTAGCCTATGCGCAGCAGCATCCCGATCGCGTCACCGACATGGTGCTGCGTGGCATCTTTCTGCTCAGGCAGCACGAGATCGATTGGTACTACCAAGAGGGCGCGAGCCGAATCTTCCCCGAAGCTTGGCAGAAGTATCTTGAACCGATTCCCGAAAACGAGCGGGACAACCTGGTGGATGCCTACTACCGTCGCCTCACTAGCAGCGACCGAACCGAGCGCATCCGAGCCGCACGCGCATGGAGCATGTGGGAGGGCAGCACGAGCAGGCTCGTCCCCGATGCCGCGCTGATCGAACGCACGGGCGACGAAACCTTTGCCGAGGCGTTCGCCCGCATCGAGTGCCACTACTTCATCAATGGCGGCTTCTTCCAAGACGACGAGCAACTCCTGAAAAACGTCCACCGCATCCAACACATCCCCGCAATCATCATCCAAGGGCGCTACGACATCGTCTGCCCCGCCGAAAGCGCGTACCAGCTCCACCGAACCTGGCCCCAAAGCACCCTGATAATCGCCCCCCAATCCGGCCACTCCGCCCTAGAACCCGAAATCACCTCCCACCTAGTAGCCGCCACAAGGGGACACTCTCCTACCCCCTAACCCCCTGAAAACACTCCGATCCCCAGGCAAGGATCGCAACGACCTGCCTCGGGTCTCAACCAAAGCGGGGGAATTCAGAGGCGCGCGTGGCGCTGCGATCTTTGCCGGAGAAACGCTCTAATTCCAAATACTTAGAGGGGTGGAGAGTGTCCCTATCTGGAGAACTTGCGGTATTTGATTCGGTGGGGGACGTCGGCTGCGGTGCCTAGGCGGGCTTTGCGGTCGGCGGCGTAGTCGGCGTAGGAGCCTTCGTGCCAGACGACTCGGCTGTCGCCTTCGAAGGCTAGGATGTGCGTGCAGATGCGGTCGAGGTACCAGCGATCATGGCTGATGATCAGAGCGCAGCCGGGGAAGCTCAGGATCGCCTCTTCGAGTGAGCGGAGGGTTTCGACGTCGATGTCGTTGGTGGGCTCGTCGAGGAGCAAGACGTTGCCGCCGCTCTTGAGAAGCTTCGCCAAGTGCACGCGGTTGCGTTCACCGCCAGAGAGGTTCTTGACCGGCTTCTGTTGATCGCTTCCGCGGAAGTTGAACCAGCCGACATAGGCGCGCGACTTCACCGTACCGCCACCGATATCGATTTCGTCGGCGCCGTCCGTGATCTCTTTGAAGACGTTGTTTGCATCATCGAGCGCATCACGGCTCTGGTCCACGTACGAAAGCGTCACGGTCTCGCCCACGGTGATAGTCCCCGAGTCGGGCTTCTCTTCGCCCACGAGCATCCGGAACAGAGTCGTCTTGCCGGCCCCGTTGGGGCCGACGATGCCGACGATTGCGCCGCGCGGCACGAGAAAGCTCAAGTCTTCGAACAGAAGTTTGTCGCCGTACGCCTTGCTCACCCCTTCGACCTCGAACACCTGCGTGCCGAGGCGCGGCCCGGGCGGAATGCGGATCTCGTTGGGATCCCGGCGCGCCTTAGACGCATCGGCGACCAGACTCTCGAACGCGGTGATTCGGGCCTTGCTCTTGGCCTGCCGCGCTTTGGGAGACGAACGCACCCATTCGAGCTCTCGCCCGATTTTCCGCTTCCGAGTGCTGTCCTTCTTCTCTTCTTGGGCGAGCCGGGCCTCTTGGGCCTCGAGCCACTGGGAGTAGTTCCCCTCGAAGGGGTGGGCCTCTCCACGGTCGAGCTCCAGGATCCAATCCACAATCTCGTCTAGGAAATATCGATCGTGGGTGACGAGGATCACGCAGCCTGGATACTTCTGAAGATATCCCTGTAGCCAGGCGACCGACTCGGCATCGAGATGGTTCGTGGGCTCGTCGAGCAACAAAAGCTGGGGCTTTTCGAGCAACAAACGGCAAAGCGCGACGCGTCGCTTCTCACCGCCCGAAAGCGACTTCGGGTCGGCATCGGCAGGAGGCAGACGAAGCGCGTCCATCGCGATCTCGAGCGTGCTCTCGAGGTTCCAACCATCCACCGCGTCGATCTTGTCCTGAAGCGCTCCCTGTTTGTCGAGCAGCTTTGCCATCTCGTCGTCGCTCATCGGCTCACCGAGCTTCATGCTCAACTCGTTGAACTCGTCGAGAATCGCTCGAACAGGCGCAACCCCTGCCTCAACCGCTTCCAACACCGTCTTGGCATCGCCAAGGTCCGGCTCCTGCGACAGGTACCCGACCTTCGCACCCGGGCGAATCCAGGCCTCGCCGGTGAAGCTGTCATCCTCGCCTGCCATGATGCGCAACAGCGATGACTTACCGGTGCCGTTAATACCAATGACCCCTATCTTCGCGTTCGGAAAGAACGAAAGATAGAGGTCCTCGATGATCTTCTTGTCCGGGGGATGAACTTTCGTAACCCCCTTCATCGTGAAGATGAACTCTGCCATGAGCTATTGAGCGGTGCGTCTCCTCGTCAGCCACATAGCAACGATGCAGAGCGCAATCCAACCGAGAGACGCGCTCTTCGCAGCGCTCACACTGCAGCCGTCCGAGGTACTCGTGTCGCCGCTCGGTCCGCTCTTCCCTTCGCCCGGACCAGGCTTGCCCTTCGGTGACACTTCCTCCACGCCCGCTTTGAGGTCGAGCTCGGGGATGTCGGTTTGAATCAGCCCGGGTAGCTGGTTGGTCAGCGTCTTGGTGGCAGTGCCCTTGAGTGCGGTGTTGCCCGCGGCAAATGGTCGGGGCTCTGGGCGTCCAGGCGGTCCACCCCAGATCCCGCGCTGGGGGTTGTCACAGGCGATCTCGCCTTCCCAAGGATTCAAAATCACGTACCGCCCCTGGAAGTTGTTGATGCTCGAAGCCTGCGCACGCCGTTCTCCGAGTTGGCCCTGTTGGTCGGGCATCCCTCGACCGCCGACGATTGGACCTGCCGCGCGAAACACCAGGTCCTCATCGAGCCCGTCTTTGTCGTACCGATAGTGCAAGCGGGTCAGCACGAAACCGGATGGCCGCCAGCGTTGCGGGGGCCGCCGTTGCGGGACGACGCCCGGGATGTCGGAATATGGGTCCTTCTCGCCAGGCACCAAGACGTCGGCGCCCAAGGTCGCCAGCTCGTCGGGCCGAAGAGGCGGCTCCGGGCACGGGTCGCAGCTCGTCGCATCCCAGGAGTACTCCGTCACCACCGCATCCGGATTCTTCTGGATGGTGCGCTCGAACAGGGCGTCATAGAAAGAGCCGAAAGTCTTCCGCACGCTCTCGTCGACCCGAATGTTCGTCGGAATCGACGCGTTCTTGTAGTTGGCCACCTCGTAGCGCTGCTGCTTTCCAAGAAGGTGAACGATCAAGTCTTGTTTCCCCGAGCTGTTCAGCAGGCCGAGCCGCACCGGCAGCGTGAAGGTCGGCGCGTCGTAGTGAAAGCGCAGCGGCGAAAGCACGGCGCTTCCGTTCTTGAACTTCACTTTCTTAGCGTCGACCTTGGCCACGAAAAACTTGGTGTCCTGCTCGACGTACGGCCGAAGCACCTTGTCGGCGCCTTTCGGAATGTTGTACTTGTTCTTGCGTAGCCACTTATCGAGCCCGCCCGAATCCGTCGCGCTCAAAATGACGATGTCGTACTCGGCAACCTTGAACTGGGCTTCGATTGTGACGCCGTAGTCCCCCTTGGCGTCTTCCTCCGCCGCGGATTTGGCCCTTCGCGCCATCGGTGCCCCGGCCGCCATCTCGTACACGACCATCGGACGACAGGGATCCTGCTCCCAGTACTCAACCAGGCGCGGCGCGGCGAGCTTGTCGACCCGCGAAAAGATCTCGGGCGGCAAGGTCTTCACGTTGTCTTCCTGCAGAACGACCGGTACCGGAACGATCATCGCAAAGTCTTCCGGTGGGCCTTGGTAGTTGTTCTGCATCGACAGCACCGTTCGGGTGCCCTCGCGCATCATCACCACCATCGTCGCGTTGTTGTACAGCGACGCATCGGCTCCGCTCACGTAAAATCCACAGAATGCGCGCGACGTCGTCGGCCATGCCATGGCCGCGCACAAACCCAAAACAGCGATTGCTTGCTTCATCGATTGCTCCTCATGGCCCTGATAGACGCGCGAGTCCGCAAAATGGATCTATTTTTCAGAAATCCGCGCGATTACGGCGGGATGGCGACCCGACCGCCCCTAGTTCTTGATGTCGATCAGCTCGACGTCGAAGACCAGCATCCCCGCGGGACGTCCGGGTCGGCCAGCGTACGCCAAGTTCTCGGGGATCCAGATGCGGCGTTGCTCGCCAGCGACCATCAGCTGCAAGCCCTCGGTCCAGCCAGGAATGACCTGATTCAGACCAAAGGTCGCCGGGTTTCCACGGACGACGGAGCTGTCGAACATCTTCCCGTCGGTGGTCCATCCCGAGTAGTGCACGGTCACCACGCTCGTGGCGGTGGGATGCTCCGTCCCCGTGCCCTTCTTCAGCACACGCGACCCGAGGCCGGACTTGGTCTTCTTTGCATTCTTTGGAATCTTGGCGACGTCTTTGGGTGTGTCGGGTGGCTTGGGCGCTTCCTTGAAGCTGATGAGCTCCACATCGAACACTAGGGTGCCCCGAGGCGGACCCATTGCACCATGCGGATCGTTTGCAGGTGCGTCGCCGTAGGCAAGATTGCCTGGGATCCAGAAGCGGCGCTTTTCACCGGAAACCATCAGCTGCACACCTTCGGTCCAACCTTTGATGACGCGATTGAGCGGAAACTCCGCAGGCTGTCCGCGCTTGACCGAGCTGTCGAACATGCGCCCGCCGGTGGTCCAGCCGGTGTAGTTGACCTTCACGATATCGGCCGCGCTCGGATGCTTGTCGCCGGTGCCCTTTTGCAACACGGTCCAGGCCAGGCCCGACTCGCTCCGCTCCGCGTCCTCGGGCGGCGCGGCCACATCGGGAGGCGCCGGAATCGAGTCGGGTGCCGCGGTCTCTTTGGTGGCGGCTTCTTTCTCGGCAGCTGCAGCAGCTTCGGCCTTTTCGGCCGACGCTTCGGTTTCCGCGGCCGGCTCACCCTCGGCGGGTGCGGGTTCGCTACTCTTGCAAGCCGTCAGCGCGGTGGCGAGCACCACGCAGCAAAGAAGGGTCCAGAGATTTTTCATGTGGGCGTGGTAGCCGACTGCGCGCGCGCTGTCTACTTCTCTAGCTGCCCCGGAAGATCGGTTTTTTCGACGACCTCGACGACCTCGACAACCTCGCCTTCGACGTCAATCACCTGTTGGGGACGACCGGGCGCGCCGTTGTAGCCGGGCGCGTACACTTGTACCCTGCCCGCCGCGATTTGCCGCTCGAACCAGGCACGGACGAAACCTGCGATGACCCGCCGTGTCGGAGGCATGACCATCGAAAGGCCGGCGATATCGGTCAGAATGCCAGGGGTGATCAGCATCAAACCACCGATGAAGATCAGAAACCCATCGATCACGCCGTCCTTCGGCAGCTGCTGTCGCGCCATCGCCTCCTGCCAGCGACGGATCACCCGGGCGCCCTCGAGCCGCGCAAACCAGGCACCGACCGCGCCAGTCAGAACCACCAATCCGATGGTCGCGACGGGCCCGAGAGTTCGGCCGATGGCGATCAACAGGTACAGCTCAACGAGGGGAACGACCGTGAACAACAGGAAAAGACGACCCACCACCCAAATCTAAGTCCGATACCAGTCCCGCGCTACCCATGGTCTCATCGCGGCGAGCGGGTCGTCCAGAGCACAGGGAGTCGCGCTTTGCTTGGCGCCCGCGTGGTTCTGCCGTAAACCCGGCGGCATGAACACGCCGTCAGACGGGTCGATGAGCCCGAAGTGGGGACTGCGGTGCTTGTTGGGCGGCGCGCTAATGGGTCTTGCCAATCTAGTCCCGGGCATCAGCGGCGGCACCATGCTGCTTGCTGCCGGAATTTACCCGCGGTTCATCGAGGCCTTGGCCGACCTCAGCGGGCTTCGGTTTCGGAAGAGCTCCTTCATCGTATTGGGTCTCGTCGGTATCGCTGCGGCGGCGGCGATTCTCTTGGGCGCGGGCCCGGTCAAAGACGCGGTCGTCGAGCACCGCTGGGCAATGTACAGCCTCTTCATCGGACTCACTCTCGGCGGCGTTCCGGTGCTCTGGCAGATGGCGCGGCCAGCAACCAACGTGTTCTCGGCCGGAACCGTGGCCGGGCTTCTGGTCATGGCTGCACTGGCGTGGCTCCAATTCGAAGGTGCGAGCTCCGCAGCGAACCGCGAGGGAGTCGTGATGATGTTTGTCGCCGGTGTAGCGGGTGCGAGCGCGATGATTCTACCCGGCGTGAGCGGTGGGTATCTGCTGTTGGTGCTCGGCGTCTACGTTCCGGTGCTCAGCGCAATCGACGGGCTCAAAGAAGCGCTCGAGGCGGGCGATCTCAATAGCGCGAGCGAGCCATTTCTCGACGTGGTGCTTCCGGTCGGCATCGGCGTGGCAATCGGTGTCTTGGTGATCAGCAACCTGATCAAGATCGTGCTCGAGCGCCACGAGCAACCAACCTTGGGTGTGCTCATGGGCCTCCTGGTTGGCGCCGTGTTCGGCCTCTGGCCTTTCCAGGAGGGCGTGCCGCCACGGGTCGGCGAGCTATTCAAGGGTCAGGCGCTGACGGCCGAGCGACTCGCCGAGCTGACTCCGGACAAATTCCCCACCGAGCTCTACACGCCGGGCTTCACCGACGTCATGATGGCGGTCGGTTTGATAGGCGTTGGGTACATGATCACGACACTGGTCGCTCACTTGGGTGGTGCTAAACCGAGTCGGCGTCAGGCGTAGAGCGACTCGATCGCGTCGTTGTACCGCTGCAGCACGACTCGGCGCTTCAGCTTCAGCGTCGGTGTGAGCATGCCGTTGTCGGTGGTAAAGTCCTCGTCCCCAACGAAGATTTTGCGGGCCTTTTCGTACCCCTTGAACTCGGCGGAGAACTTGTTGACCTCCTCCTCCATCAAGGCGCGAACTTCGTCGTTCTTTGCCAGCGACGCAGGATCGGCATCGAGACCCTTTTCTGCTGCCCAACCTTTCAGAGCTTCGTAGTCGGGAATCACGATCGCGACGTTGTACTCACGGTTCATCCCGTAAACCATCGCGTTCGAAATGTAAGGCGAGAGCTTCATCTTCTCTTCGAGAGGCGTCGGAACCACGTACTTGCCATTCAGGAGCTTGTACTGCTCCTTCACGCGGCCAGTGATGTGCAGGAACCCTTCATTATCGATGAGGCCCATGTCTCCGGAACGGAACCCACGCAGACCGCTCTTCTCGACCAGGACTTCTGCGTTGGCTTTGTCGAGGTTGTGGTAGCCCTCCATGATGTTGTGACCATAGATGATCACCTCGCCCTGGTTCGGGTCGTCCGTTGCGGAAATATCGATCTCGATTTTGACGCCGGGAATCGGTTTGCCCACCGAGCCGATCTTGCGAGCCCCCGGATAATTCGCCGTGGCAATGGGTGACGTCTCGCTGAGGCCGTAGCCCTCGTAGACCGTGATTCCGAGGTTGTCGATGAACTCGGCGACCTCTGTGGAGATCGCGGCGCCGCCGCTGAACGCGTACTTCAAGCGACCACCGAAACGCTCACGGACCTTCGAAAACACCAGGCCGTCGAGCATCTTGAATTTGAAGTCGAGCCAGCCGCTGCTCTTGCCCTCGGCGGCCAACTGCTTTCGGCGCTCCGCGGTCTCGAGTCCTGCCTCGAACAGCTTCTTCTTGAGCCCGCCTTCCTCGTTCATGCGCGCATGCAGCCCATCGTAGATGCGGTTGAACACTCGGGGGACGCTGATGAACAGCGTCGGTTTTACCTCCGCGAGGTTGGCGATGATCTTGTCGACCGCCTCGGCAAGACCGATAGACCCTCCCATCGAAAGCAGACCGTGCAGCTCGACTGTCTGGCCGAACGAATGCGCCCATGGAAGAAAGCACAGAGAACGATCGTCGGGCTCCATCGGCAATAGTAGGTGCATCGCGCTGACGTTGTAGGCGAGGTTGCGATGCGTGAGGCGAACCCCTTTGGGCTCGCCCGTGGTGCCCGACGTGTAGATGAAGTCCGCAATGGCATCTGGACCCGGATCCACCAAGTCGGACGGCTCGTACTGCAGCAAGTCCGCGAAGGCATGTTCGCCTCCCTTGGGCGTTCCCGACATCACGATGACTTCTTTGAGCTCGGGGAGCGCCTCGCGAAACCCACGAACACGAAGCGCGATCTCCTCATTGGCGACGAACAGCACCTTTGCGCCGCAGTCCTTGAGGATGTGCTTCCAGTCCTTGTCGAGCTGCGACTCGTACATCGCGACGTACGCCGCCCCCAACCCGTAAGACGCATAGGCGCCCATCGCCCACTCGGGGCTGTTGTTCGCGATCACCGCAACACGATCTCCGGCCTGAACGTTGAGGTGCTGAAGCGCCGTTCGCAGGCGTCGCGCCCGATCGCCCCACTCTCCATAGGTCATCCATTGCCACTGGCCATCGCGTTTGACACCAAAGAGCGCTCGGTCCCCGAACTTCTCGGTGGACGCGTTGAATACTTGGACGAGGCTCTCGAACTTGGGCTGGAATTCGGACATGGCGGCGGATGCTACCAAGCCTGATGCGGTCTGCAATGCTCAGTTGCTGAGGAGCTCGTCGCACTCGGCGCTGATGTAGCCCAGGGCCACCAGCTGACGGCAGAGCTCGGGCGTCATTTCCTGCTTTTCCTCGACCAATGCGGGCTTCTTCTTGGCTGACGAGCCGGCGTACGCGGCCAGCCAGTGGCCTCTATCCCGCGCGCCGAGGAACTGCCCGTGGAGCGTTCGGAGATAGCGCTGGGCAATGGGCTGCCGACTGCCATCGAGCTCCGTCTTCTCCCAATAGTCGTTGCCCAGGTCGAAGATCACCTGCGACAAGTTGCCCCGAATGATCATCTTCCAATCGCCCCCACGAATCACCCGGCGATGATCGAGGAAGTCGCTGAATGCAACGTAGGGGCCGGCAGGCCAGTCGCCCCGCATGAACCCAAGCAGGCTGCGCCCTTCGAAGGCATCGGGGATCGCAACCCCTGTCGCTTCCAACACCGTCGGCCCGATGTCCATCGTGCTGACGACCGGACCAATACGCGTGTCTGCGGGAATGACGCCCGACCAGCGGAACATGAGCGGCACGCCGAGGAGCTCTTGGTAGACGGAGTGGCCGTGGCCCCAGGAGCCGTGCTCCTGGAACTCCTCGCCGTGGTCGGACGTTACGACGACGATGGTGTTCTCGTCGAGACCGAGCTCCCGGAGCTTGACGAGGAACCTCCCGAAGTGCTCGTCGTGATAGCTGATCTCGCCGTCGTGTAGCGCTTCAATCCGCTCCCTGTCGCGCTTGGTGAATGTGTACTTCTTCGGATTCTTCTTCGCCTCGTCTAGCATCAGGTGGGTGCGGCGGTTCTGCACCTGGCCGTTGTAGGGCTCCGTGTCGTACATCTGCAGGAACTTGGCGGGCGGGTCGTATGGCACGTGCGGATCGATCGTCTGGATGTAGACGAAGAAGCGCCCATCCTTGTTTTTTTCGATCCAACTCTGAGCCTCGCCAAACACCGTGGATGCGTTGGTGTTGCGCGCCTCACGAATGTAGTTGGTGTAGTGATCCCAGCCTTGATCGAAACCAAATGCGTTCGATACATACCCATTGGCAATGAAGCTCGCTGTCTTGAAGCCGGCCTTCTTGTACACCTCGCTCAGCATCAGCGCCGACTTCGGTAGCTTTGCGGCGTCCTCTTTGGTCCTGTGCGTCGCCGGGTGAAGCGAGGTAAGCACGCTTGCGACCGCGGGCTTGGTCCAATTCTCGGGCGACTGCGGGCGTTCGAAGAGCGTGCCCTGCGCCGCGAATTCGTCGATCGCCGGCGTCTTCACGCGGGTCTTGGGGTAGTACGCCGCGACCTTGCTCGCCCGCAGGGTGTCGATCAGCAGGACCACCACATTGCGGGCCGGTTTGTCGATCGTGACCACGTCGCCCTGGGGGCGCACGATACGTGCATCGCTCAGAGCGACATCCGCCGTGCCCTCGTTTCGGAATCGCATTCGCACGATCTCGCCTGCGTGCTGACTCAGGGAGACCGCTCGATCGCTCCATACCGCCTCGAGCTCGATTCGTTCCTTGGAGCCGGCCGAGCCGTCCTGGCTGATCTGCAAGGACAAGGTGCCACTTGGCTCCGACTCGAGGCCAGAACCGAAGACCAGCGTGCCCTCTTCCGGAACTTCGACAAACCAATCGACCTGTGAACGGGGCGCCAAGAGAATCGCGCGCCGTTCGACGCCGGCGACCGAAGCTCGCGCGACCTCGACGGGCTTGGGTGCCGCTAAGTCTTGCCCGCTGGACGGTTCAAATCGCAACCAGTCGATCGCAAGTGACCGAGCTTTGCCTCGAACCTGGGCTGTCTTCGTTGCGCGAAGCATGACCGAGTTCTCGCCAGAACGAATGTTGGCCTCGGAAATCGGGATCACGAATTCGCGGAACCCCTCTCCCTGCGAGAAACGCGCTTCGCCAGCAGTCTTGCCGTTGACGTAAACGATGAGCGCTCCGGTCGCGTAAGACTTGGCCCGGAACCGGAGCTGCATCGGTTGTTTCGAAGCGGCAGGCAGATAGAGGCGGGCTGTCTTGCCGAACGTCGACACGCGGGCATCACCTTCCCGGCTTTCCCCGTGCCAGCCGCTGTTCCAGTTCCCGAGTGTGTACTTCGGGCGGGCGGCGGTCCCGAAGTCGATGAAGAGGCCTGCCGGGTCGTAGACATCGGCTAGATGAAGCAGCGCAAGAAAGTCTTCGTAGAGGGCCGTGCCCGCAGGCGCGGCGGCAACGGCAGGCGCGGGCGCGACTGGACGTTTGGCCCGCGTGCGTTTGGGCTCCTCCTGCGAAGCTGGCTCGCCCGCCATTTCGGGGTCTGCCCCATTTTCGTCACAGCTAAACCCCTGCAGACAGAGCAGGAACACCAGCGCCAAGCGGCTTCTCTTAGGACTTCCCCACATGCGCGTTCGGCTACCACGGCCCGGGGAGAGGAGCAACGGAGCCGGGGCGACCGTCGACTGGGGTGATGTGCTAATCCAGGGGCCTCATGGATGGGAACGGCCAGCCCGGCGATTGGAGCGTGAAGAAGAGCACGAAGCTCTACCAGATCAAGGGCTGGGGAGAACCGTACTTTCGCATCAACGAGCGCGGTCATGTGGAGGTACGGCCCGACCCGACCGAGGACCGGGCGATCGATCTCTACGAACTCACCAAGCAGCTCGCGGAGCGCGGACTTGACCTTCCCTTCTTAATTCGATTCCCCAACATTCTTCAGGATCGAATCCGGCTTCTGAACGAATGCTTCAACAATGCGATCCGCGAGTACGGCTACGCCGGAACGTATCGCGGCGTCTTTCCGGTCAAGGTCAATCAGCAGCGACACCTCGTCGAAGAGATCATCGAGTCTGGACGGCCTTGGCGATTCGGTTTGGAAGCAGGCTCGAAGCCAGAGCTGCTCATCACACTTGCCGCAATGGAAGATGAAGACGGCTTCATCATTTGCAACGGCTACAAAGACCTCGCATATCTCGAGACGGCGTTGGTCGCACAGCGCTTCGACAACACGGTCGTCGTGGTCCTCGAACGCATCGAGGAGCTCGAGCTCGCCTTCCGCGCATCCGAAAAGCTCGGCATCAGGCCCTGTCTCGGAGTTCGCGCAAAGCTCAGTAGCAAAGGCATCGGGCGCTGGGCGAACTCGGCGGGCGACCGCGCGAAGTTCGGCCTGTCGATGTCGGAGATCGTTCACGTGGTCGACGAGCTCGACAAGCGCGACATGCTCGACTGTCTGAAGCTTCTTCACTTTCATCTCGGGAGCCAGGTCTCGAGCATCATTCCGGTGAAGAACGCCATGCGCGAAGCGGGGCAGATCTACGTCGAGCTGGCGCAGATGGGTTGCAAGATGGGCTTCCTCGACGTCGGCGGCGGCTTGGCGGTCGACTACGACGGCTCGAAGACCGACTTCCGCGGCTCGATGAACTACGACCTTCAGGAATACGCATACGATGTCGTGGCCGGCGTCCAAGAAGCCTGCGAGAAGGCGGCCGTGAAGCCGCCCACCATCGTGAGCGAGAGCGGGCGCTCCATTGCGGCTTATCAGTCGGTATTGGTTTTCGATGCGCTGGGCGTCGATCACGTCGATTTCGAAGACCCGCCAGAGCCCTCGGCCGACGACCACCGCATCCTCGACGAGTTCTACGAGACTTGGAAAGGAATCCAGCCCAAGAACGTGCAGGAATCCTGGCACGACGCACAGCAGGCGCTCGAAGAAGCGCGCAGCCTATTCAAGTTCGGCTACCTCGGGATTCGCGAGCTCGCGAGGGCCGAGCACCTGTTCTGGAGCTGCTGCGACAAGATTCGTCGAAGTATGCGCCGCCTGAAGTACGTCCCCGAAGAGCTCAACGCCGTCGAAGACCTCATGGGCGCGATCTACTACTGCAACTTCTCGCTGTTCCAGTCGGCACCGGACATCTGGGCGATGGATCACCTTTTCCCCTTCATGCCGATTCATCGCCTGGATGAGGAGCCCACGGTGCGCGCGCGGCTCGCGGACTTGACCTGCGATTCGGACGGCATCGTCGACCATTTCATCGACGTCGAAGAGGTGCAGCGGTCACTCGACTTGCACCCGGTGAAGCCCGGTGAGCACTACCTTCTCGGCATGTTCCTGGGTGGCGCGTATCAGGAAATACTAGGCGACCTTCACAACCTCTTTGGCGACACCAACGCCGTGCACGTGCGGCTCGAGGACTACGGCTACAGCGTTGCGAACGTAATCAAGGGTGACGCGATCGACGAGGTGCTTCGCTACTTGCAGTACGACCCCGAAGAAATGGTCGAGCGCGTTCGCAAGCAGGCCGAGCGGGCGCTCAACCAAGGCCGGATGACTTTGCCCCAGCTCCGAACGTTCATGCGCCACTACGAAGAAAGCCTCCGCGGCTACACGTATCTCAAGGGTGACGCCTGAATTTCGCCGTTTTCCGAGTGATTTCGACACGGACCTGGCCAGCCTCTACGTTGAAAGAGTGGATGTAGCCGAGTTTCAAGAGGCGCTGCTTCAGCAGATGGAGCGCAAGACGCACTGGGCTTGGCCGGCTTTCACTCGCGGGCTGGTCTCAAAGGACAAGTTGCACGTCCACCTGGAGCAAGAGTGGGAAGTGTACGTGCGGGACTTCCCGATTATGGTGGGCCGTGCGTACGTACAGTGCCCAATCGCCGAAGTGCGGCGCGAGCTGGCGGAGAACCTCTACGAGGAAGAAACCGGCGGCTTGGCTGCCGGCAAGCCACACCCGGACCTGTTCATGATGTACCCGAAGGGGCTCGGGATGGATCTCGGGCGATTTGCGAACGTCGAGCTGCTACCGGCGGCGCGCGCGTATCGCGACTTCTTGGATCACGTGACCACCAATCGTGGTTGGTCGCTGGCAGCATCCATCGCGACGCTCTTCATCGAAGGCACGGCTTACGAGCGGCACGAGCTGGATGCGTCTGCGCCTCCTCGCCCAGAGCCGCCGCTCGAAGAACATCCGCTTGCGAAACACTACGGACTGCCTGTCGAATGTCTCGCGCTCACCAAGGCGCACCGCTCGGTCGAAGGCGAGCACCGTCAGGCTGCCTGGCGAGTGATGCTGAATCACCTGCCCGCCGACGACCGCATGGACGTCGTGAGCGCGGTCAGCCAAGCCGTGGATGCATGGCGGGCGTATCGCGATGACGTGGCCGAAGCCTGCGGAATCAACAGGGACGCGCTGCCGCTAACCGCCTAGGAGGTTCTTCTGGACCTTGCCCATGGCGTTTCGCGGGAGCTCCGTCATGAAGTGGACTTCGCGCGGACGCTTGTGAGGGCTCAGGTGCTCGGCCACGAAGCTGGTCAATGCGGCGGGATCCTCGGCTTCGCCGAGACGCACCGCGACGAAAGCGGCGATTCGTTGGCCGAGATCATCGTCGGGCATCCCCACAACGGCGACTTCACGAACCGATGGATGTTCGAGCAAGCAGGCTTCGATCTCCCCAGCGCCCACCCGGTAGCCACCCGTCTTGATCAGGTCGGTGCTCCGGCGCCCGAGGATGCGAATCGCGCCTTCTTCGGTCCGGGTCGCGAGGTCGCCGGTGTAGAACCAACCTTCCTCGTCCAGGACCGCAGCGGTCGCGTCGTCGCGGTTGAGGTAGCCGGCGAAGACGGCATCGCTGCGGACTGCGACTTCGCCGATCGTCCGATCGTCGTGCGCATCGATCTCGCGGCGTTGGTCGTCGACGAGCTTCAGCTCCACACCAGGCAGCGACGGCCCGACGTAGCCCGGCATCGGGGCGTGCGACGCCGGCACGCCGCAGTTGATGAGAGTTTCGGTCAAGCCGTAGCGTTCGTGTACGCCTCGGCCAGTGAGTGCCTGGATTCGCTGATGCTCTCGCAGGGACAACCCTGCCGATCCTGAAACGAGCAAGCGGGGTCGACGGAGTGCTTCGCAAAGGCCCTCATCGTGCTCGGCGGCTTCAGAAAGGCGATGGAACATCGTGGGCACGGCAAAGAACATCGTTTGCTCGTGGCGCGGCTCGACGAGCGCCGCGGCGATGCCCTCGGGCGAGAAGCGCGGCACGTAGTGAAGCGCGCCACCGACGCGCAAGCTACCAAAGAGCCCCAGGACGAGGCCGTGCGCGTGAATCAATGGCAGCGAATGAACGACGGTGTCTCGCTCGGTCCACTCCCATGCTTCGGCAAGCGCATCCAGATTCGCTGCGATGTTCTGCCGCGTGATGACCGCGCCCTTGGGTGGGCCGGTGGTGCCGGAGGTGTACAAGATCAGGCCCGGTGACTCGTTGATCCGAATGGCCGGCAGGGACGCAGACCCTGGCGTATACGCGGCCCGGAGCGACGGGACGCCAACCACTTCGTGGGGTACCTCGTGCCGCTCGCAGCAAAATGAAAGCTTTGGCTTGGAGTCGCTGTAGATGTGGGCGAGCTCGGCCGATCCAAGCTTCGGATTGAGCGGCACGGTCGCTGCGCCGACCAACGCATTCCCTATCATGGCAGCCGCGGTACAGAGATCGGGCTGCGCCCAAACCGCCACATGGTCTCCTGCACGGACGCCCGTTCGTTCGAGCAGAGCGACGTGCTCGAGCGCCGCAGCCGCAAGCTCGGCGTAGGTCCAAGACTCATCGGCAACGACCAACGCCAACCGCGAATCTGCGCGAGTGAGGCGGGGAAAGAGATCGGACACAGAGGATCGATACCAGCTAACGAGGGCATTGTCTCGCTGACGCGGACACTGGCACCGACACTGTCGCTGACACTGACACTGACACTGACACTGACACTGACGCTGGCACTGACACTGGCGCTGCTACTGCTCAACCGGGAACCCGCCGCTCCCCCACTCGTTCCACGACCCGTCGTACAGCCTCGCGTCCTCGAATCCGAGCGCCGTCAACGCCAGCCAGGCAAACGATCCTCGCCAACCCGACACGCAGTAGCTTACCGTCGTCTCAGCCGGGAGCATGCCCTCGTAGAGGACCTCGAGGTCGGCCTTCGACCGCAAGAAGCCGCTGCTATCGAGATTCCTCGTCCAGTTCACGCTGCGGGCACTTGGGATATGACCGCTTTCGTATTCGCCTTCGGAACGCGCGTCGACGAGCTGAATCGCCGGCATGTCGTAAGGCTCGTCACCCAGCTGCAAAAACACCCAGTCGCCGGTCACGCGAAGGTCTTCGTCGACGCCCACGATCGTGTACTCGGTCGATTCCATGTTCGGCGGATCGACGTCGAGCGCCCCATCGGCCGCAACCCATGCCGGGTAGCCACCGTCGAGATAACGGACGTCGCCATGACTGTAGTAACGAAGTGTCCAGACGATTCGGGCGGGGTCGTATTCGTCAGGCTCACCGTACACCACGGCCGTCACCTCGTTCCGTAGCCCGGCCGCTCGCAGCCGCGGCTGCGCCTCCGTCGGCGGCATCACCTGCCGAGAAACGCCCTCGATCATCGTCGCCAAATCGTCCGGTCTCAGACGGATCGCGCCTGGAATCCGGGAAGTATCGTATCCCGAGCCGCGCGTGTCGATAGGTTGAATGTCGGGATCGCCGAGGTGCGCTTCCAGCCAGTCGGTGTCGACGACGAGCTCGGAGCCGAACGGCATCCCTCCGTCCTGTTGCGCGCATTGCGCCGCGGACAGCCCTTCACAGTCGCTCGACGCCGGGCTGCTGCCGCAACCCAGAAGCACCATCGCGACAACCACGGCCAGGCTTCTCACGAACATCGGGACACTCTACCCGAAAGCCCCGAAATGCGGTACGAGGCTTTCTGCGATGTTTGACCCCACGAAGACCCTCGTCATTGCGAACCCAATGGCCCGGCATGGCTTCGTCGGGGACAATTGGCCGGAGCTGAAGGCGCGGATCGTCCAGGCCCTCGGGCCTGTGGATCTTCAGCTCACCGAGTCGCGGGGAGATGGCTTGCGAATCGGAAAACAGGCGGTCGCGGCCGGAGCGCGCACGATCATCTCGTTTGGCGGTGATGGTACCCACAGCGAGATCGTCGACGGCATCATGCAATCCGGGCTCAACAACGAGGTCTCGCTCGGCATTCTTCACGCCGGCACCGGCGGCGACTTCCGACGCATGATCCCCGGCGCCGACGAGCTCGAGAGCGCCTGCGCGGCCATTCGCGACAAACCCGCCGTCCCGATCGACATTGGTTGGGTGCGGTACGTGCATGACGATGGCCACCGCGACGAGCGTTTCTTTCTCAACATCACTTCAATGGGCATGGGCGGCCTCGTCGACCGATTCGTCGCAGCATCGAAATCGAAGAGCAGCGGCAAGGCCAAGTACTTCAAAGCCGTGCTTCGCGCCCAGATGAAATACAAGCCTGCACGAATCCGGTTGAGGATCGACGGCAAAGAAAAAGGCGAGCACGAGATCAGCAACATCTGCGTCTGCAACGGCCGCTGGGCGGGCGGAGGAATGATGTTTGCGCCTGAGGCTCAGGTCGCCGATGGGATGTTCGATGTGGTGCTGATTCGATCGACTTCGACGCTACGCGGACTGCCGGTGATGGCCGGGCTCTACAAGGGCACACACGTCCGCTCGCCCATCGTGAGCACCTACCGAGGACGGCACATCGAAGTCGACATGCTCGCCAACACAGCTTGGATGGACATCGACGGGGAGGCGCCAGGGATCGGACCAGCCGAGTTCCGAATCCACGACCACGCCTTGCGCGTCATCGGGATCGGCCCTGAGTTCGTCTGAGCTCAATCATCCTCAACTCGGTGGCCACGAAACTGGCGCACGGCGAATTGGCCCAGTCGCAGCGACGCTCTGGGCGCGTAGCGATGAAGTCGCCAGAGCGCGTGCGCGGTGGCCGTGATCACGATGAAGAACCGATTCCGCTCGACGCCGCGGAGAATCTGGCGCGCTGCTTTTCGAGGCGGTATTGGCTTTTCGGGCGAGACCTTCGTGATGGTCTCCGGGCCGACCTTGACGTACTTGGTCGAGTCGAGAATCGGCGTATCGACCAGACCCGGACACACCACGCTGACCTTCACACCAAAGCTCGCGGCCTCGATGCGCAACGTCGACGACAATCCAACCACCGCATGCTTGGTTGCCGCGTATGCGCCTTCCGCCGCGGCCGGGATCAGTCCGGCCGCCGAAGCCGTGTTGATGATGTGGCCGAAGCCCTGCTCGCACATGATTGGGTAAGCCGCATGGACTCCATGAACCACGCCGCGGAGGTTGACGTCGATCAGCAGGTTCCAGTCCTCGAGCGTCGTGTCTCGAAGCTCGGCACAGAGGTTCACGCCGGCGTTGTTGAAGATATAGTCGATTCGGCCGAGCTTCTGGAATGCCCCTTCGACGAGGGCTTGGACTTGCGCAGCGTCACGCACGTCGACAGTCTTCGCATCCAGCTGCGCTCCGGTCGCGCGTAGCTCCACGGCTGTCTTTTCCAGCAGCTCCGAGTTGATGTCGGCGAGAACCAGATAGCAACCACGCTCGGCCATCTCTTCGGCCAGGGCCTTGCCAATGCCACCCGCACCGCCGGTGATGATCGCGACCGTCCCTATCAAGTCGTTCGCCATTTCTGAGCTCCCTTCGACGGCGCACGATGGACAGAAAAGCCGCGCGCGACAAGTCTTGCGCCCTCGACGCGAAAAGGGCGCTATGCTGCTCGTTCGATGCCACGCCCTTTCTTTGGCCCGACGACACCGATCCCTTTTTCTCACCGCGGGGGCGCCAAGCGCTGGCCCGAAAACACGGTGCTCGCATTTCGCAACTCCGCTGAGCTCGGCTACCGGCACATTGAAACCGACATTCACGAAACGTCGGACGGCAGGTTCGTCTGCTTCCACGACCCGACGCTCGAACGAACCACCAACGGGCGCGGCAAGCTTGCTGACCATACGCTGGCCGAGCTTCAACGCCTCGACGCAGGTCATAACTTCATCGAAGAAGGAAGCTACGCATTTCGACATGCGGGCGTTCGCATTCCGACTCTCGAAGAGGCGCTCGCTGCCGATCCGACACTCAACTACAACCTAGAGATCAAGCCTGAGGATCCGACGCTTTCTAGGCGGCTCTGGGAGTTCATAGACCACCACGGCATCTACGACCGGGTGCTCGTTGCGTCGGAGCACGACGAAGTCACCGAGGCGTTTCGCGAGCACAGCCGCGGCCGAGTTGTCACTTCGTCAGGCCGAAAAGCCGCGCTCCGCTTCTGGGCAAGAGCCTTGGCAGGGAGGTCCAGGCACGCCATGTACCCTTTTGACGCCCTGCAGGTTCCGACCTCCTTCAGGGGTATGAAGGTGATCACGCCGCGGTTCGTCGAGGCCGCCCACCGGCACGGGATTCAAATCCACGTCTGGACGATCGACGACCCTGCCGTAATGGAAAAGCTCCTCGCAGCCGGGGTCGACGGTATCATGACGGACGTTCCGGACGTCCTTCTCGAGGTCTTGGCGAAGCACTAGCTTGTGAAAGCGACCTATGCTGTCATGCGAGCAGCGCCATGAAACCACCGATGCTCCTGTTCGCCACGGAACGCTACCAAGAGCTCTGCGAGGACATCGCCGGAGCAAGTGATTTCGACATGGGCGTCGTGGAGCGGAAGGTCTTCCCCGACGGGGAGCGGTACCGCCGCATCGAAACGGAGTGCGCCCTGCGCGACGTTGCCCTGGTCGGTGGCACAGTTGACGACATCGACATGCTGGAGATCTACGACCTGGCGTGCGGCCTGGTTCACCTCGGAGTCCACACTCTCACTCTCGTGCTTCCCTGGTTCGGCTATCAAACGATGGAGCGTGCGTCGAAGCGTGGCGAGATCGTCGCCGCGAAGAACCGAGCGCGCCTGCTCTCGTCGATCCCCGCGGCCGGCTCGGGAAACCGCGTGGTGCTGATCGACTTGCACTCCGAAGGGATCCCGCAATATTTCTCGGGTGACATTCGCCCGGTCCACCTGCAAGCCCGCTCGGTGGTGCTTCAAGCCATTCGAGACTTCGGCGGAGAGGACTTCGTGCTCGGCGCAACCGATGCTGGAAGAGCCAAGTGGGTCGAGCGCCTCGCCAACGATCTGTTGGTAGACGCCGCCTTCGTTTTCAAACGCCGTTTGTCAGATACTCAAACCGAGGTCACCGCCCTGGCCGCCGACGTCGAAGGCCGGCCCGTCGTCATCTACGACGACATGATCCGCACCGGCGGCTCGCTGATATCCGCAGCGCGCTCCTATCAAGACGCCGGCGCAAGCGAGGTCTGCGCCGTGTGCACGCACGGCGTGTTCACGGAGGCATCGCTCGACAGAATCCGAGACAGCGGGTCGCTAGCAGGAATCGCGTGCACCAACACCAGGCCGCACGTGCAGGCCTTGGCGGACGGGGATTTCTTGCGGGTTTATTCCGTGGCGGATTTGATCGCGCAGTTCTTGTCGGAAAGCGTCTAGAGCTGGCGTACCGAGGCACGGCGGAACGCGACACCCGGGCAACTCTCAACCGCACAATCGGAGAACGGCACGGCACGGGCGTGCTCGCGATTGGGACCCGCTCGGCCGTCTCCATAAGGCGCCACAAGTCTAGCCTCCCCCCCAATCGCTGTGGTGCCCATCCCGAGCCGTTCTCCTTTGTAGATGTCGACTCACGGGGGTGGCATTGTGGCCAGTCCCCGTCTTGCCCTCCTCCATGAATGTCTACGTATGGAGGGGTGCGGCGTAGCGAGTGACAATCTGCAAGACAGCAACCACCGCAGATTGGGCGCGAGCTCCGAGGGGCGGCTTGCGTGGCCAAAGCTCCCCAGTTCATCCGGCCACCTTTGCAAGCCGACCCGTCCGCAGGGTACCCGTGTCGCGTTCCGCCGCGCCCCGGTACGTTCGCGAGCACGCCCGTCCCTAGCCGTTCTCCGGTGCGGCAGTTGCCGTCCGTGGGGTCCTAGCGTCGCGCTGTGCCCCAGTCGTCGCCGAAGCTACTGGCTCCGCCCGCCAAGCGTCCTCACATGGTCAACCAGCCTCCCAATCTGCTCGGGCGTCAGCAACTCCGCGAACGCAGGCATGATCGGCGGATTGCCACCTGCGATTGTTTTCGCGATCTTCGTGTCGTCGATCCCGTCCTGCCAGTCCGCGCTCGCAAAGCTAATCTGGACCTGGGGCCCGCCAAGCCCGTCGGTTCCGTGACAAACCGCGCAGTTGCGCTGCCACAGAAGCTCGCCAACGGTGAGGTCGGGGCGTTCTTGTTGGGGCACGCGGTTGCGATCGATTTGATCGTCTGGTGGATGGGCATGGTCCTCGGGGGTCCAGACGCGCAGGTTTTCTGGTTCGCTCGAACAGGCCGCCATCAACAGGCAGACCGCCATGATCCTGAACAACACCGCTCCCCTGTAGCCTATCCGCCGATCAAGCTCATCCCGACGCGTTCGTGCTCGTGCTCTTCGGGTTCCAGGAAATGATGCCCCCGGTCTTTGCCCGAGAGCGACCAGACCATCGCCCAGGCCAAATCGAGATCATTTCCGCCCGATCGCATGATGTTGCGCAAGCTGATCGCGCGCCGCGATGCCAGGCAAGCACGAATGTCGCCCCGGGCGGTGACCCGCACCCGATTGCAGGTGTCGCAGAACTCGTTGCTGATGGGCGTGATGAAGCCAACCCGCTCACCTGAGCCATCGCTGGCCACTAGATAGCGCGCCGGTCCCTGCCCTTCGATGCCGGCAGGCGCGTCCCGGGTCACCCTGTCACCTAAAATGTCGAGGACGTCAGCACCGTTCATTCTCATGCTCTTCGGCAGCTTGGCGCCCTCCCCGAGCGGCATTAGCTCGATGAAACGGGGCGTCGCGCCAAGCGACCAGGCGAAATCGACGATGCGTTGCAGCTCGTCGTCGTTGCGACCCCGCAGCGGCACGGTGTTGAGCTTCACCTCGAGCCCGACGTCGATGGCCGCATGAATCCCTGCCAAAACTCGGCCCAAATCGCCCCCACGCGTGAGCTCTCCAAAGCGGCCGGCGTCGAGTGTGTCGATCGACACGTTCACCCCATGGAGCCCTGCGTCGCGCAGCGGCCGCGCAAGCTCGGACAGTCGGGTGGCATTGGTGGTCATTACGAGTTGCTCGACCTCGGTGCGCCGATGCACGAGGTCGACGAGCCGAACGATGTCTTTGCGCACCAGCGGTTCGCCACCGGTGAATCGCACACGCCGAATCCCTGCCCGCGCGAACACCGACACCAGCTGGGCAGCTTCTTCGAACGTCAGCAGGTCACGCCGGATCGTATGCTCGTCCTCACCACTCGGCGGCATGCAGTAGATGCATGCAAGATCGCAGCGATCGGTCACGCTTAGTCGCAGATACGTGTATTGCCGCTCGCGCGCGTCACGCAGAAGTGGGATCGAGTCGAAATCGTCGGGTCTCGCGGGCCAGTCTTCGTAGACGGCCGACCGGCTCTGCATCAGGGGAAGGCGACGCACAGGATGAGTCTAGAGGCCGGCGCGCGTCGGTCAACGCTCGCGTGCTCACTTGACATCACCTGAGCAGGGAAGCAGGCTCCCGCCTTCCACTGAATCACGATTCATTTTCAGGAGTTCGGCTTATGGAATCGAACGGTACGCGAGTGGCGATTGTAGCCGGACTGCGGACGCCCTTTGCAAAACAACTATCCGCGTTTCGAGAGCTCAGCGCCCTCGATCTCGCCAACATCGTAGTCTCCGAGCTACTGCAGCGGGTCGAGCTCGATCCGAAAGAAATCCAGCAGGTGGTCTACGGACAGGTCGCGCCCTCGTTGCAAGCGCCGAACATCGCCCGTGAGATCGTACTGGCGACGGGCATGCCGAAGAGCATCGAGGCCTACAGCGTCTCGCGGGCCTGTGCGACAAGCTACCAGTCTACAGTTAACATCGCCGAATCGATCATGGCTGGCACCATCGACACTGGAATCTCGGGCGGCGCCGACAGCGCGAGCGTCCTTCCGATCAGCGTGTCGAAGCGACTCGCCGAGGCGCTGGTGGCGTCGACCAAGGCGCGGAGCATCGGGGAGCGAGCGCAGATCTTTGCGGGTCTTCGTCCTCGCGACCTCGTCCCGGTGCCCCCTGCCATCGCGGAGTTCTCTACAGGCCTTTCGATGGGTGAGAGCGCCGAGAAGATGGCTAAGGAAAACCACATTCGACGGGAAGCCCAAGACGAGTTCGCTCACCGAAGCCATTCGCTAGCCGCCAAGGCTTGGGCCGAGGGCAAGTTCGACGATGAGGTGATGGAGGTCTTCGTTCCGAATCGCTTCAAGGAGTCGATCCGCGAGGACAACCTCATCCGCAAAGACAGCGAGCTCGAAGGCTACGCGAAGCTCAAGCCAGCCTTCGACCGCAAGCACGGAACGGTGACCGCGGGCAACAGCTCGCCGCTCACCGACGGCGCCAGCGCCTTGCTGCTCATGCGGGAAGACAAGGCCCGGGCGCACGGCTTTGACGTGCTCGGCTTCATCCGTAGCTACGCGTTTGCTGCCCTCGACCCAGCAGGCCAGCTCCTGATGGGCCCCTCGTACGCAACGCCGATTGCCCTCGACCGCGCAGGCATCAAGGTCTCGGACCTCGACCTCATCGACATGCATGAGGCATTTGCAGCGCAAATTCTCTCGAACACGCAGGCGTTCGAATCGAAGGAATGGGCGGAGAAGAACATCGGCCGCTCCGAAAAGATCGGCGACATCGATTGGGACAAGTTCAATGTGACCGGCGGATCGCTCTCGATCGGCCATCCGTTCGCGGCCACTGGCGCGCGCCAAATCACGCAGACGCTCCGCGAGCTCAAGCGGCGGGGCGGAAGCCTGGCTCTTTGCACCGCCTGCGCGGCGGGGGGCTTGGGCGCAGCCATGGTCTTGGAGGCAGAGTAATGGCGCAAGAAGGACTCAGCATTGAGAAGCGCGACGATGGCGTGGCCATCGTTCGCATGGACATCCCAGGCGAGCCGATGAACACGCTCAAGAGCGACTTCGTCGACACCTTCATGGAGGCGTTCAGCTCGATCGAGAACGACGCCGACATCAAGGCGGTCGTTTTCACCTCGGGCAAGAAGGACAGCTTCATCGCAGGCGCCGACATCAGGATGCTCGAAGCCGTGAGCACCGCCGAGGAAGGCGAGCAGCTCTCCCGCCAGGGTCACAAGGTGATGAACCGCATCGAGGGCTGTCCAAAGCCAATCGTTGCGGCCATTCACGGCGTGGCACTTGGCGGCGGTCTCGAGGTTGCACTCGCCTGTCACGCGCGCGTGGCGACCGACAGCAAGAAGACCAAGCTCGGCCTTCCTGAGGCGCAGGTCGGTGTGCTCCCAGGCGGCGGCGGCACGCAGAGGCTACCGCGGTTGATCGGCGTGCAGCCGGCCCTCGACATGTTGCTCACCGGCAAACAGCTCGACGCCAAGAAGGCCCGCAAGCTCGGCCTGGTCGACGATGTCGTTCCCCCGTCGATCCTGCTCGAAACCGCAGCAGAGCTGGCGCTGTCCCGTGTAGGCTACGTGCCTCCGCGCGAGAGCTTCATCGAGCACCTGCGCGACAAGGAAGCAGTCGCGGAGTTCGCCCTGACGAAGAACCCAGTCGGCCGAAAGGTCCTGTTCGAGCAGGCGCGCAAGCAGCTGCACAAGCAGACTCGCGGCAACTACCCGGCTCAGGATCTGATCATCGACATCGTGAAAGTGGGGCTCGAAGACGGCTTCGAAGCAGGTCTCGCCGCCGAAGCCCGAGGGTTCGGCCGGCTCCTCACCACGACAGAAGCCGCCAACCTGATGAGCATCTTCTTCGCGACGACCGCATTGAAGAAGGACTCGGGCGTCGACGACCCGAACGTGAAGCCGCGCGAGATCAGAAAGGTCGGCATGCTGGGCGCCGGTCTCATGGGCGCGGGCATTGCCTACGTCACGACCTCGGTCGCCAAGATCCCGGTGCGCCTCAAGGATCGGGACGCCGACGGTGTGATGGCGGGCCTTCGGTACATCCGCGGCATCATCGACGGGCGAGTGAAGCGTAGGCGGCTCAGTGAGCAGCAAGCCAACCAGCTGATGCTGCAGACCACGGGATCCACCAGCTACCAGGGCTTCCAGGACGCCGACGTGGTGATCGAAGCGGTTTTCGAGGACCTCTCGCTCAAGGAACGAATGGTCCGCGACGTAGAGGAAGCAGGCCGAGACGACGTGATTTTCGCGTCAAACACCTCCTCGCTGCCGATCACGCAAATCGCCAGAGCCAGCAAGCACCCCGAAACCGTCATCGGGATGCACTACTTCTCTCCCGTGCACAAAATGCCGCTGCTCGAAATCATCGTGACCGATCGGACGGCCGACTGGGTCACCGCGACCTGCGTCGACCTCGGCAAGCGTCAGGGCAAGCACGTCATCGTCGTCAAGGACGGCGTCGGCTTCTACACGAGCCGAGTGCTCGCGCCGATGATGGGCGAGGCGGCACACTTGGTAGCCGAAGGCGTGCCGATCGAAAAGATCGACTCGGCCATGCTCGACTGGGGTTTCCCGGTTGGCCCGATCAAGCTGACCGACGAGGTCGGTATCGACGTCGGCGCCAAGGTCGGCAAGATCATGCTCGAGGCGTTCGGCGAGCGCATGAGCCAACCGGAGGGCATGAGAAAGCTCATCGACGACGAGCGCTACGGCCGCAAGAATGGCCGCGGCTTTTATCTCTACGGCGACAAGAAGAAAGGCGTCGACGGGTCGGTCTACGAGGTCCTCGGAGTCACACCCAACAACAAGAGCATCTCGAGCGAAGACATCGCTTGGCGCTGCGCGCTGCAGTTCGTCAACGAGGCCTGCCGTTGCTTCGGCGAAGGCATTCTTCGAAGCGCCCGCGATGGTGACGTCGGCGCGGTGTTCGGGCTCGGCTTTCCACCGTTCCGTGGCGGCCCCTTCCGCTTCGTCGACCAAGTCGGCGCCAAAGAAATTCTTGGACGCCTGCGCGAGCTCGAAAAGCAACACGGGCCGCGGTTCTCCCCAGCGCCCGCGCTCGAAGAGATCGCCCGGAGCGGTCAACCTTTCCACGGCCCCGATCCGGTTCAGCCCGGTCAGTCCCGCAGAAACCACGCCCAAAGCACACCTAGAGCGACCGCGTAGTTCTGGATTTCCCGTGGGCAAACGGCTGATTCCGCGATAACCCGAGGAGTCGATTGCACCGGGGCCCCGACCTCCCTATGATGGGTCTTGGTCGGGGATGCCGGAACGACGGGCGAACGCGGGGCGTTGTTCGATGGTCCCCGTAGGAAAGCGACCGGGCACCAAAAATGGCAAGCGAAGCAAGCGCAGTGAAGCTGGAACGCGCAGCGAGAACCATCGCCGAGAGTCGGCCGCAGCATCGTAGCGTGCTGCTGGTCGAGAGCGATCCGGATCTACAATGGAGCCTGGCTCGGATGCTCACGGTCAACGGCAATCGCGTCGTGGGCACAAGCTCCGGCGAGGCCGCCCTCACCGTCATCGAAGGCTGGGATGCCGAGCTCGCCCTGGTCGCATCGAGCTTGCCCGGCACGAGCGGCGTCGAGGTCGCTCGGCAGCTGCGTGAACGGAACCCCGACCTCTTGGTCATCTTGATGGGCGAGGATGCTCTAGAGCCCGTCGCGAAGGAGCGCACGACCTACGTGACCGCTTATCTCGCCAAGCCGTTTCGCTTCGAGGCCCTGCGCGCGCTCATCGAGTCGCTCCAACTTGCGCCAGCCCCTGCGGAGTAGCCCTGCTAGGCTTCTTAGGTGTGAGTCGACTGCTCTCCGGATTGTGTTTCGTGCTGAGCGGGTCGCTTCTGTTGTGCTCGTTGTTCTTGGGCGCCGCCATCGCCCAATCGACGACCGGTTTCATCCATGTCGACGAAATCCGTCCGGGCATGAAGGGCTATGGCCTTTCTGTCTTCCGAGGCACGGAGCCCGAGCGCTTTGATGTCGAAGTCATCGACGTCCTTCATCAGTTCCGTCCCAATCAAGACATGATCCTCATCCGGACGCCGCACCCGCTCCTGGATCGGGCCCGGGGCGTGGCGGGCATGAGCGGAAGCCCGATCTACCTCGACGGCCGCCTGGCGGGCGCCTACGCGTACGGCTGGAGCTACGGCACCGACCCAGTGGTCGGAGTGACCCCGATCGCCAACATGTTGGCCGAGCTCAAACGGCCGGTACGGCTAGACATGTTCCCGGGAGCGAAGCCGCTCCCCAATCTGCCGCGCGCCGGGTCGACGCCGCGTCGACTGTCGAAGGAGCGATTGGCGGGCCTGCCGCCGTACCGCGGGCAGCAACAGGTGAGCGCGCTTTCGACGATTCACGCCTTCCAGAAGAAGAAGGCGAGCACCCAGGCGCCACTTGGCCTCGATCGCGCCACCACGCCGATCATGCTTGGCGGTCTAGACGACTCCATCGCCCACATGCTCGCCAAAGAGCTAGAGCCACTTGGCTTCCTCGCCACACAGTCGAGTACGGGGAGCCAGGCGAAACGCGGCCCCAAGCGCTTCGAGCCGGGAGGAGCCGTTGCCGTGCAGCTTGCTCGCGGCGACATTGCGATGACCGGGGTTGGCACCGTCACCTATACGGACAAGAGCGGTCGAACTCTGGCGTTTGGTCACCCGATGATGGACGCGGGCGCAACTGGGCTCCCAACGGCGACCGCCCGGATAGTCCACGTTCTGGTGAGCGAGCAGCGTTCCTTCAAGATCGCGGAGGCAGCTCATTCGTTGGGCGCTCTGGTGCAGGATCGTCAACCTGCGATCGTCATCGACCCGGACATCGAGGCGGCGTTCATTCCGGTTCGCGTCAAAGTGAACGGAGTCGACGGGGCTCCGAAGACCGAGTGGCGCGTCGACGTGGCGAGCCACCGCATTCTCACGCCCACGATTGTGTTTGGGGTGATCGCAAACGCGGTCAAATCTACGGCCAACGATGTCACCGACGTCATCTTCCGAGCACGCAGCAACATCGGTATCGAAGGCCATGGCATCGTCTCGCTGGACGAGCAGGGCTTCTCCCCAATGGGCGCCGCCAGTCCCGCTGTCTTTTCCCAACTTCGAATGTTCGGGCTGATGGAGGCCGCGTTTGCCAACGCGTTCGAGAGCTCCCGTGTGACTTCAATCGACCTCGAGCTCGATCTCCAAATGAGCCGTGAGGTCTTTCAAATCTCGGATGCGTCCGTGGCCTATGACGAAGTCGACCCCGGCGAGGAGGTAACGATCTACGTCAGGCTCCGCCGTGTGGACCAACCGGACGCGATTCGCGCGGTGAAGGTCCGCATTCCCAACGCCGCGGCCGGCAAGACCGTCCGGGTGGCAGTCGCCGCGGGCAACCAAGTTGCAATCGAGCAGCCGCGGCCGGGCTCACTCGGCGACCTGATCGAGCAGGCGAATCGGCGCTATCCGGCGACCTCGTTGCTCGTTGTGCTTCAAATGCCCACGCGCGGCCTTCGATTCGAGGGTCACGTGGTCGATTCACTTCCAGCTTCGGCACTGAACTCGCTTCAACTCGTCAGCACCACGGAAGACAGCCGGCCGTTCGTCACGCAATCACGCACGGAGATCAAACTTCAGCAGGTGGTGATAGGCAGTGCCAAACTTGCACTTCGCGTCCGAGAGGTCGCGCGCAACCAGCTTCTTGGTGAGTAACGGAACGGTGAAAAACGCACAAACGACTTTGCGAACTGCGATAGCAGGCCTGGTGCTCGCCACGAGCGCAACGGTAGCCGCGGTGAGTACCCAGAGCTTCGTGCTCGACAGCGCCGACGCATTCATCGAAGGCGAGCTCGACGGTGCAGCGGTTCACTCTGACGGCTCGGTGCGGGCCGGTGCCCCGACGGAGCGAACCGAGCTCGAAAACGTGCCTCTGGCCTACAGCGTCGCCCAACGCGGCGGCACGACCTTCATTGGAACCGGAACCAATGGCATCGTCTACCGCTTCGACGGAAAGAACACGAAAGAGCTTGCCAACACCGGCGAGCTACTCGTGGCGTCGCTCGCGTTTGGCGGCGATGGAGCGCTCTATGCCGGCACCCTGCCCAACGGCCGCATCTATCGAATCGACCCCAAGTCCGGAAAGATGAAGCGCTTCTCCATTCCGGAAGGCGCGAAACACATTTGGGCACTGCGGTACGACGAGAAGCGCGGACGCTTGATCGCAGGGACCGGCCCCGAAGGTAAGCTGTTCGCGGTCGACGCGGTCGGTCGCGCCACGGAGCTCTATAAAGCGGAGGGGTCGCACATCATGACGCTCTCCGGCAACGGCAAAGGCACAATCTATGCGGGAACCAGCGACGATGCTGTAGTGCTGCGAATTCTGCCTAACAATCGGGCTGAGGTCGTGCACGACTTCCCCGGGAGCGAGGTCACCGCCATCGACTTCTACGATGGGCAGCTCGCCGTCGCTTCCAACACGTTCAAGACCGCTCCGGGGAGCCAGTTCAAGGCATCGCCCGGAAAGGCCGGCGGTGCTGCCCGCCCAGCTACTCGCCCCCGGCCCGGCGCTGGGCAGCTTTGGCGCGTCGACGTCAACGGGCGCGCGGAGATGCTGGTGAGCCGCAAGGAGACCCACTTCACCGCGGTGCAATGGGGAACCGACGACGCGATCTACGCCGGCGGCGGGCACGAGGGCCGCATCCTAAGGGTCGAGCCCGATGCCAGCTATTCGATTTGGGTCGACGTGGAAGAACGACAGGTTCTTGCTCTGGACCTGCGCGCCAAGAACCCGTCGTTCGTCACCGGCGACGGCGCGGCGGTCTATCGCGTGAAGTCCGGAAAGCGACGCGACGCGAGCTGGACGAGCAAGGCGCTCGACGCGAGCTTCGCGTCGAAATGGGGCCGGCTCACATGGCGAGGTCGTGGACGCTTCGTCTTCCAAACACGCTCGGGCAATACGCAAGAGCCGGGCGAAACCTGGAGCGCCTGGTCGAAACATCTGAAGCAGTCGGGCGCAGTCTCCAGCCCGGCCGCGCGTTTCATCCAAGTGCGGGCGAAGCTCCCGAAGGATGATTCTGCCGTGCTCCGCGCCGTACAGCTCTTTTACTTGCCTCAGAATCAGCGCGCTCGGCTATCCAACGTGCAAGCCAGCCGTCCGCCGCCCAAGCGCGGCGAACCGCCACGACAACCACTGCCTCCCACGACCCTGCTCAACCTGAGCTGGACGGTCACCAATCCCGACAAAGATCCGTTGAGGTTTCGCATCGCGTATCGCGAAGAAGGGCAAGCAGCCTGGCGTGACATGTTCGGCGAGGACACCGTGCTCACGGACGCGAAGTATACCTGGGACACCGACAGCATCCCGGATGGACACTACGTCGTGCGAGTCGAAGCCTCAGACGAGCCGTCGAATCCGGAGCAGCTCACGTTGCGGTCGAGCGTGACCTCCGAGCCGATTCGCGTCGACAACCATCCGCCACGCATCGAAGAGCTGAAGGTTCGCAGTAAGCGCGTGCTCGGCAGAGTCGTCGACGAGCTCGGTCCCATTGCGCGCATTCAAATGTCGATCGATGCAGGCGTCTGGCGCGACGTTTTCCCTGCCGACTCACTGCTCGACGGGCCGAGCGAGCGCTTCGACGTTCCCCTCGGCGAAACATCGGGTGAAAGCCATATCATTTCAGTTCGCGCATTTGATGCCTCGGGCAACCAGGCGAACCGGGAAATCACAACGAAGACAAGCAGGTAGGCCCCCTCCGAGAAGTGGCGTGCAGCCGGAATACGCCGGACCCAAGGAGAAAGCGTCGACGCCGGTTCGATCGTACTCAGTGAGTGGCGCCTAGGAAAACCGGCCGACTTTGAGCCGATGCATGACTGCCAGCTTCTGACGCTCCTTGTACGCCTGGTGGCTGGCATCGCCCGCTTCGTTGCTCTCATCGGTAGCGCGATCGAGCACCTGGAACTCGGTCTGCACGAAGATGGTGTGGCCCAAGGCCGCTGTCGCGGGTAGCCCGGCCGCCAAGACCTTGTCGGGGACACGTACCGGCACGTCCGCAACGAAGTGCACGATGCGGTAGCTCGGCGCGGTGAAGCGATTGTCGATCGCCGAGAGCTCATCCTCCAGATCGAGCGGCAGCTGTAGCTTGGGGATCAGCGTAGCGAGCGCCGGCTCAGACCGGCAGTAGTCGTGGAATCGGGCCAGCGTGTTCGTGGACTGACCCGGAATGACGAAGTTGAAAGGCACGATGCTTCGCTGGACGTAGTTGAGAACCGGAAAGATGTCGCGTGCGACACGAGTCACGATACGAAAACGCACCTTGTCGTAGATCTGCGATGCGCTGACGTCCGGCTTTGACAAGAGCTTGGTGTAGAGCGAGTTCCTGTTCTTTCGCCCACCGATGAACTCAAGGATCGGGAAGTCGTTGGCCAATGCCGCCGCCATGACCCGATAAACTTTCTGCTCCACCCACTGGAAGACCTCCTCGTCCGCCGTAGGCAGCAAGAAGTGAAGCTCTCGGGCTTCGAGGTGGTGAATGATGTGCATGACCTTCAAGATCGCACAGGCGCAGACTTGCCGATGGCCCTTCGAGGAGGCGAGCATCAAGAGCCCCACCAGGTCCTTCTTAGCCACGGGCTTCGGTACCGGGAAATCGAAGTGACGGCGGAGATAGTCGATCGCTGCTTCCTTGACCTGCGTGATCCGGGCCGCGTCGCCGTCGCCGTCGCCGTTCGGCTCGATCTCCTGGGCGCGCACGAATGCCTCGGCCTCGATTTCGTCCGCGAAGTTGAGCCTGTGCCAGTCGACCACCGAGCCCCCACGCAACAGGACGCGGATTCCCTCGAGATCGGCCAGCGTGAAATCGCTGAGACTGCGGAGCTCTGGGACAAACACGGCTAGGGAGCCCGTTCCAACAAGATCGTGCCCACGAAAATACCGACGGTGACGAGCAAAATGATGCCATTGAGCGCAAGCCCGCCATGACAGCCGCCAAGGGCGGTCAGTCCGAGCAGCCCAGCTCCCCATGTCGATCTCAGTCCCAGCATCTCGGGCGCCGGATTGATACCAGCCGACTGCCGATGGCGCTAGTGGATTACGCCGAGGCGTTGCTGGCAGCATAGATCTCGAATATTGTTGGCAAAACCAATGACGGATTCGATCTTTCCCGCCGGCGCTGAACCGATTTTGCCGATTTTGCCTCTTCGCAATTCGGTGCTGTTCCCAGCCACGGTCGTGCCGGTGAACGTTGGCAGGCCGAGATCGGTACGCCTCATCGAAGAGGCCTGCGGCCGCGAGCGCCCCGCCATCGGGGTGGTCACGCAGCACAAGCCCGAGGTGGAGGACCCGACATTCGATCAGGTTTATCACACCGGCACCATCGCCCGTGTCTTGAAGGTCATCCGGCTCAACTCGGGACAGTACAGTGTCGTCCTGCAAGGCGTGAGCCGGATGCGCATCGAGGAACACCTTGGCCGCCATCCGACGATGCGTGCCCGCGTGCACCGCTACCACGAGGTACCAGCGGTCGACGTCGAAATCGAAGCCCTGGCCGCACACCTCCGAGAATCCGCACGCCAGCTGCTCCACGACTTGCCAACCGCCTCGCGCGAGTCCCTGCACATTCTCGATAATGTCCGTGAACCGGGCGCGCTCGCCGATCTCATCGAGTCGAACCTTCCCGTTCCGAACGAGTCCAAACAAGAGGTCTTGGAAACGCTCGACATTCGAGAGCGGGTTCGCAAGGTGCTCGACCAGGTCAATCGGCAGAACGAAGTGCTGCGGGTCAAGCAAGAGATCTCAAGCATGGTCGAAGAGGAGATGTCGAGCTCGCAGCGGGAGTATTTGCTACGGCAGCAGGTCAAGGCCATCCGCAGAGAGCTCGGCGAAACCGACGTCGACGAGGACGAGATCGAAAATCTCCGCGAGCGAATCGCTCTCGGGCGGCTCCCAAGCGAGGCCGAGGCTGCCGCCAAACGCGAGCTTCGCCGCATGAGCAACATGAACACGGCGAGCAGCGAGTACCAGGTCGCGCGAACCTACGTGGAGTGGCTCGCCGACCTACCTTGGGCGAAGACAAATCCCGATCGGCTCGACGTCTTGCAGGCGCGCCAGGTGCTCGATGAAGACCACTACGGGCTAGAGAAACCCAAGCGTCGGATCGTCGAGTACATCGCCGTACGCAAGTTACGGCGTGACGGACGGGCGCCCATCTTGTGCTTCGTCGGCCCGCCCGGCGTCGGCAAGACTTCGCTCGGCCGCTCAATCGCGCACGCCTCGGGCAGAGCTTTTATACGCGTTTCTCTCGGTGGGGTGTCCGATGAAGCCGAGGTGCGTGGGCACCGACGAACCTATGTCGGCGCATTTCCGGGCCGCGTCATTTCTGGGCTGAAGAAGGCAGGCTCCAAGAACCCGGTGATGATCCTCGACGAAATAGACAAGCTCGGCAGGGATCACCGCGGGGATCCGGCAAGCGCACTGCTCGAAGTTCTCGACCCCGAGCAGAACCATCAGTTCACCGATCACTACATCGATGCCGCTTTCGACTTGAGCAAGGTGATGTTCATCGCCACCGCCAACCAAAAGAGCACGATCCCCGGGCCGCTGCTCGATCGTATGGAAGTGATCGAGCTCCCTGGCTATACGCCGCGCGAAAAGCGCTCAATCGCGCGCGACTTCTTGATCCCTCGCCAGCTCAGTGAGCATGGCCTCTCGCCCGAGCGCCTCGATTTTTCGGATGAGGCGATCGACTTGATGATCGAGTCGTACACCCACGAAGCTGGAGTACGAAAGCTCGAGCAACAGGCCGCGGCCGTGTGCCGTGCGATCGCCGTCCGGCTCGCACACGGCGAGGACCTGTCGATCATGGCCGACCCAGCTTTCATCCAAAGCGTCCTCGGAGCTGGGACGAGCAAGCGCCAAGAGCCCGAGCGAAACCCGAGAGCAGGCGTCGCGACCGGCCTTGCCTGGACGCCTGCGGGAGGCGACCTCCTTTTCGTCGAAGCGACCCGCATGCCTGGCACGGGCAAGCTCCACCTGACCGGAAACATGGGAGACGTCTTGAAAGAGTCCGCCGCCGCCGCATTCACGTTCGTCCGCGCGCGCGCTGGGGAGCTCGGCCTCGCGGATGATTTCGTGAGCCACACCGACATTCATGTTCACCTGCCGGCAGGGAGCGTCCCCAAAGATGGAGCCGCCGCAGGAGTCCCGCTCTTCGTGGCGCTGGCCTCGGTTCTGACGCAGGTCAAAGTCCGCCCGGACGTTGCAATGAGCGGCGAGATCACGCTTCGCGGGAACGTGCTCAAGGTCGGCGGCATCAAGGAGAAGTGCCTCGCCGCACATCGTGCCGGGGTTTCTCGTATCCTCCTCCCAAAGCGAAACGAGCCGGACCTCGAAGACGTGCCCGATGAGGTGCGGGAAGACCTCGAGATTTGCCTCGTGTCCCGAGTCGACGAAGTTCTGGGCCTGGTGGCCGCATTCGATCCAACGGGCGCGCCTGCCGCCGCTGAGTAGTTCTTGGCCAAGTTGTTCACGTTCTGGTCGAGCGCGACGTTTGCGGCAATCTTGGGTGTCGCGCTCGCGTTCGTCCCTCTGTTCGCGGTGCATGGAGTGGAAAGCGCCCTCGCGCTGGGCCTTCTGCTTCCGCCCTGGGTAGCCGCCACCGCCGCAAGCTATACCGAACGCAATCGCGGCACGCGTGGGATCGACCTCATGCTCCTCGCGACCGGCATGGGCCTGCTGATCTGGCTGATCCCCGTCTTGGTGCTTGCACTGAGCTCGCTTCGAGTCCGCCAATGCGCGCCCGCCGAAGGATTGGCGTTCATGGTCTTGGGCCCAGCGGTCGGTTGCGCGCTCGCGGCCTGCATCGGCGTCTGGGTCGCCGCAGCGACGAGCCGCCCTCGCGCAACGCCTTGGCTTGCCGCCGCGATTCCCGTCGGCGCGGCGCTGCTCGGGCTTTGGGCGTTCTACGCTACCCCCGCCGTGTATGTCTTCGGGGCATTTGCGGGCTACTTCCCCGGCGCGATCTACGACGACCTGGTCCAGATCCCAACCCGGTACCTCACCTACCGGGCCACCATGCTTTTGGCGGTCTTCGCACTAGCGGTCTCGTTCGATGCCCTGTGGAATCCTTTTACCCGCGAGCTCGATTTTGGAGGAAGGGGCCTAGTCCACCTCGGGAGAGTCGCGGCATCCCTCGGCGCGCTGAGTATCGTCGCCGCGTCTTACTGGCACGGCGACCACCTCGGTCACTGGGTGAGCGAAGAGTACTTGATCGAAGGGCTCGGCAAGACCGAGCAAGGGCGGCACTGCGTCGTGCACATGCCGCGCGAAACGCTGCCCGAGGATGCTAAGCGACTGCTCGAGGACTGCGACTTTCACGTGGAGCGCACGCGAACTCTCGCCGGGCTCTCGTCGAATGAACCGGTGACCGCCTATTTCTTCCGGAACCAGAACGAGAAGAAAGATCTCATTGGCGTCGGCCGCACGCTGATTGCCAAGCCCTGGCGAAACGAGGTCTATCTGCAGATGTCACGCTGGCCGCACCCGGTGCTCGGACACGAGATCGTGCATGCGGTGCTTGCCGAGGCGGGGCGAGGACCGTTCGCAGTGGCCGCAACGCTCGGCGGTGTGATTCCAAACCCCGGCATCGTCGAGGGCGCGGCCGTGGCACTTGCCTGGGACCTTCGAGACGACCTCGACCCCGATCAGTGGTCGACGATCATGATGGACCGCAACGAGCTGCCTCCTGCAAGCGCAATCATGAGCGTCCAGTTCAGCACCCTCCCGGCGCGACGAGCGTACATGGCGGCAGGGTCCATCAGTCGCTTCTTGATCGCGACGCGTGGGATGGACGCCTTCCTCGAAGCATATCGTCGCGGGACCGTCGAAGATCTCGGCGAGCTCGAAGCCCAGTGGCACGCCTATCTCGAAGAAGTTCCGGTCACCCCGCACGAACGCGGTGTGGCCGAAGTCGAGCTGGCGCGGCCGAGTATCTTCTCGGCCGTATGCCCTCACGAGCTCGCCAAGCTCCGGGCTCACTTGGCGGGCGATGCCGCCGCTCGAGACGACGTCCGCACGATCGAGACTTGCCGCGCCATCCTCGAGATCGACGAGCACGAAGCCCAGGCGCAGGCTGCATTGGTGGGTGCGCTTGCACGCAACGGGGACGATGCAGAGGCTCTTGTTACGCTCGAAGCACTTCGGGCGGCGATGAATGCGCCCAAGCCGATCGTGGCCGCCGCCCTCGAACAGTACGCCGACGCGAGCTGGACTCTCGGGAAATTGAGGGAGGCCTCAGCGCTCTACGAGGAGCTGTTGGAGCTTCCGCGGACCGACGTAGCGGCACGGCAGAGTGAGGTGAAGCAACTTGGGCTCGGAGCGATCGACGCAGAGCGCGAGCTGATCTATGAGATGCTGCTCGGCCAGTCGTCAAGCCCGGTGGTGGTGCACCTGGCGCAAACCTTGGCGACGATTCGAGGCGACGGTCTCGGACAATATCTAGAAGCTCGGCAATTGATGGGACAGAACCGCTACGGGCTCGCCCTTCCCTTGCTGCAAAAAGCCAAGCGCCTAGGGCTACCGACCCAGCGGCTAGAGCGCGAGTTGAGCCGTCTTCTCGGCGTCACATTCTTTGCACTCGATCGCTACGGAGAGTCCGCGACGGCCTGGCAAGAACGAGCCCCGGCGAGCCGCGCGGCCCACGCAGAAGCGGAGCGCTGGCTCGAACGTATCGAGTACGCGCAGACGCAGGCGGTCAGTCCCGCGTTGCCAGGTCCATCGTTGGCTCCCCAAGCTGTGCCTTGATGTGAGCCGCAATCGAACAGTCGGCCGTGACGATGGGATCGCCGGCGGCTTTCGCATAGTCTGACTTGGGACCAATTTGGCTGCGGACCGTGATCAAACGACCGCGGTTTTCGGTCCGAGAGCGCAGGACGAGCTTGTCTTGCTCGAGGTCCCAGAGAAATACGTCGACCGGATCCTGCAACCGGCTCTTGCCTTGCACGAGCAGAAGCAGAAAGTAGTCGGCAGGCACCCGTTCTCTGAGTGCGGGGAGCTCGCGCTCGATCGCCCGCGTGAGCTGCTCTTCCCGGACGGAGAGGCGTTGCATGTCGTTGGTATCGTCCGCTCTGGCGAGCCACTTGCTCGTCAAGACCTCAGGCACGTCGGAGAGCGCCGATAGGGGAGTCAGCCCGAGTCCGAGACAGGCGCCGATGGCGTCTTGCTCCTCGGAGTCGATCGCCGCGCGTAACGCCTCTTCGGAACCGAGCTCGGGCGCGCGCACCTTGAGGTAGATGACTTTTTCGTCGTGCAGTGCCGAAAGCGGCACTTCGGCCTGCACCAGACGGTTGGCCGCACCGGACTTCGCCACCAGCGCCTTGCTCTCGAGCTCGGCTCGGGTGGCCGCTAGCTCATCGAGAATCGGCGCGACCTGCTCGGCATGCTGAGCCCGAACCCGCTCTCTGAGCTCGTCCGCCCTGACCTTCTGACGCCAGAAGTAAGCGCCTGCCATTAGCGCGGCGACCAGAACGACGAAACCAATACGTCTCCACGGAACACCTGGCCGGTATCGGTTCCTACCAACCCCATCGAACTCGGCAGGAGTGAGCTCTGTGGGCTCCATGGTGCGAAGCTTACCGGAAGTTGGTTACTCGCGCTGGTTCACGGCGAAGCTCACGTTGCCGTAGCCCGCGGCGGCAGCCGAAAACATCACCTTCTTCACGACCCGGAAGTCGATGTTGCGGTCCGCCTGCACGATGACTTGGCCTGCGAACGGCTCCGAAGGATGAATTGTCTCCCACTTGCGCTTCTCAGTCTCGAGGCCGGCAATGAGCGGCTCGATGCGGTCGACTTGTGCCGACTGCCCTTGAGTCTGCGTGTCGGCGACGCGAGTGCCATCCAGCGTGATGACGCGCTCGTCGACCGCGATGATTGGCGAGATTTCGATCTGCTCGGTGTTCTTTGCGTCCGGCATCGTGATGGTTGGCTGCTGCGCGATGAGCTCGCCTGAAGCCGAGAACGACATGAGCAGGAAGATCACGAGAACGATGAGGAAGTCGATGAAAGGAATCAGCGGAATCTGATGATCCACCGCCTTGCGCGCGTGACCGGATACGCGGTCACGAACGAACTTCAGCGGGATGTGATGGAGCAGCTCCGGTGCTGGCCGTTTGATCGCCATGATTTACCCCTATAGGAACGCGGCTCCGTCAGCCACCGACAGGGTGGTGAAGCCCGCCGCGGACGCAATGTCCATCGCACGAATGACGTCCTCGTAACGAACGCCGTCCTCGGGCGCGACGATCAAGTCGTCACGCTTGTCCCAAGCCTGCTTCCACTGCGCAAGCTTGGTCTGCAGCTCGTCGATGTCGAACTCCTTCTGGTCCGCTACGACGCGCTTGCTGATGTCGATGCTCTCCCCGGCCGAGGACCCCAGCACATAGCCGGAGTTCCGGACCTGCAGGATGAGCTTCACTTTTTCGTCCTCGGGCGGTGCATCTTCCGTCGAGGCCTGCCCGGGGACCTGCTGATTGGCATTCAGCGCGGCCAGTTGGTTCCAAACCGCGGTGGCCAACAAGAACATCACGCAGCAAAGCAGGAGGTCGATGAACGGAATCAGGGGGATCTCCTGATTGACCGCTTTCTTCCCAGAGCCTCCGCCGCCGTCGTCGATTGCCGCCATTTGAGCCGTTACTCCGCGGGAATGTTCTGAAGATCGACCTTCGAGCGGTTACCCACGACCAGGTTGAGAACCTGCACGGTGGCCGCGTTGATGTCGTCGATGATCTTCTGAGTCTTGCCGTTGAGGAGACCCATCATCAGGAGCGCAAAGACCGCGGTGATCAGACCGAACGCGGTGCAGTTCATCGCTTCCTCGATGCCCTTTGCCAAACCGGTCGCCTTGCTGGCCGCATCGGCCTTGGCAACCTCACCGAATGCGGTGATGAGACCGACGACCGTTCCGAACAGACCGCAGAGCATGCCGACGTTTGCCAACAAGCCCAGGTACGGCGTGCGGCGTTCGATCAATGGCAACTCTTTGAGTGCAGCTTCATCCATTGCCGCTTGTACTTCGGCATCGGGGCGGTTCACCTTGAGCAAACCTTGCTTGACGATGCGCGCGAGTGGGTTGTGCTCCGCGGAGCAAACCTTGATCGCACCCGCCACGTCTCCGGCGGTGATGCACTTCTGCATCTTTGCGATGAACTCGTCCTTGTCGATCGACGCTTTGTAGAGATACATCGCGCGCTCGATCGTGAACCCGATTGCAAACACCAGACAGACGAGGATCAGCCACATCGCCCATCCGCCTGCTTCAAAGTGGTACGCCAATTTGGCCATCTTTTCCTGCCTCCTGCGAACTTTACTTCGACAGTGTTATCCGGACCCCGAGTGAGTACGGTGTGATCCCCACCACTGTCTTTTGACTAAAACTCGCTGTTCCCCCCAAGAACAGTAAGCAATTCCAACGTTTGCTTACTACATACGGATGATAACGGTTGGATCCAGCAAGTCAACATCGTGCTTGATTCAGTTCCTTAGAAACCCGGGGCAAGCCCGAGCTTGGGTCTGAGGCCGGAAAAAGCGGTAGTCGCGTTGACAAGCTCGCCGGGCGTGCGGTAGCTTGCCCCTCGGTCACGGGGTTCGCCCCCGACAGTCGTAATGATTTCAACGGATTCCAGCTGTCTGGGTCTGGATTTCAGTAAGGCTGCAGGGAAGCGAAAAATAGGGGTTTACTCGCCAATTCACCGGCGAGCCGGAGGGAGCCGCAAGCATGCATGAAATCTGGGAGGCACTGCTCGAAGGTGCTCCGTTTTCGTTCATCAATCTCGGTGTTTTGGCGTTTGGCGTGGGTGTGATCATCGACCGCGCCTGGTACATCTGGATGAACTACAGCATCGACGCGGCTGAGTTCATGAACCGAATTCGAAAGCTGGTTCAGGCCGGGAACATCGATCGCGCGATTCGTCAGTGTGAAGCGAAGGCCGTCCCACTGCTCGAGGTCGTCAAGTCGGGCCTGACCCAAGTCAACCGCGGCGAAGAGGCGGTCATCGCTTCGATGGAAGAGAAGATGAGCGAGGTGATGCCCGCTCTCGAAAAACGCACCGGCGCGCTGTGGACACTGGCTAACATCGCCACGTTGATCGGCCTGCTCGGTACGATCAGCGGTCTCATTCGCGCGTTCAAGGCGGTTGGCACCATCGACGACCCGTCCCAAAAGACGGCGCTGCTCTCGGCCGGTATCGCCGAGGCCATGTGGAATACCTTCCTTGGACTTCTGATCGCGGTCATCTTCATGGTGGCTCACCTCGTGCTCCACGGGCTGACGAAGCGGCACAAGCACGAGATGGAAAAGGTCACGATGCAGCTGGAGAACCTCCTCACGCTGCGCCGGCAAGGCGGTTGATCGGGCCCGGCCATGCCCGCACGACTGACACCACGCCAACGAGCCTACGTCCGTAAGCGAACGAACGTTCCCGACGCTGATCCGTCCGAGCTCAGTGAAGAGCTGAACATCGTCCCGTTCTTGGACATCGTCGTGAACATCATCATGTTCTTGCTGATGACGCTCACTACGGTTGCCTTCTTCTCGCAGGTCGAGGCCGCGCTCCCCGAGTACCGCAAGGGCGGGATCGGCAAACGCGCAGCGGCGGACGAAGCCCTCAATTTGAACGTCACTGTGACGCGCGAAGGGGTCGTCGTCTCTGGCTCGGGAGGCAAGCTCGCCCGCGGCTGCACGACCACGGCACCGGGCAAAGTCATCTCGGTGCCAGCGGGCATGAACGGCGAGCACGACTGGCAGGCGCTCACCACTTGCGTCAGTCGGGTGAAGGAACAGTTCGAAGACGAAACCCGGGTGACGCTCAGCGCGGACCCCGAGGTGCCCTACGAAGACCTGGTCGCCGCTATGGATGCGGTTCGCGGCGAGGAAGACGAGCTATTCCCTGAGGTCTTGCTCTCTGCGGGGATTCGATAGTGGCGAATGAGAGCAGCAGCCCGCCGCGCGAGTCCATCGCACCACCCGTCGCGGAAAAGCCGGTGTCGATGTCGCACGTCAACCGCGTCATCCGCGCAAAGCTTCGCCGCCGCGCCGAGCCGGAGCATTTCGGGCTCAACATCTACCCGATGATGGACATGCTGACGATCTTGCTCGTCTACATGATGGCGATCTTCGCGACCTCGTCGGCGGCAGCCGTTCAAGAGAGCAGCGAGCTGCGCATCCCGTACTCCACCTCCAAGGTCGAGGTCAGCGAAGCGCTGGGCGTCCAGATCTCGCGAAGCAGCGTCGTCGTCGACGGGAAGCCCATCCTCGAGCTCCGCAATGGCATCGTCGACCCAAGCCTCAAGCAAGGCGGCAGCAGCGGGTTCTTGATCATGCCGCTTTACAAGACCCTCAGCGAGATCCGCGACCGAAAGAAACGAACGGCACAGCGATTCACGAACCAGCCATTCGTCGGCGACGTGCAGATCATCGCCGACAAGCGAACGCCGTATCGGACGCTGAGCGAGGTGATTTACACGCTCGGGCAGACGGAGTTTAAGAATCTGCGGTTCGTGGTGAATAAGAGGACGGAGTAGGCGCACTCCGGGGCACGGCGCGATGCGACACGAGGATGCTGCGAACGGCTCGGCCTGCAAAGGTGGCCGGATGCACTTGAGAGCTCAGGCCACGCACGCCGAGCCTCGGACCTCGCGCCCAATCTGCGGTGGCTGCACGCATGCAGATTGTCACTCGGTACGACGCTATTCATCGCCCGATGGATTTGGTCGAAAAGTGACCTGTCGCGCTTCCGAACCACCGGAAGCACCTGCCGCAGCCCGTTTGCTGCCTGAAGCGCCCTTTGCTGAATGATGAGTCCCATGAGTGATGACCAAGTCACATCACAGGGACACTTGACGCTGGCACTGTCGCTGTCGATGACGCTGGCACTGTCGCTGACACTGACACTGTCGCTGGCACTGACACTGTCGCTGACACTGCCCTCACAGCTCGAAGTCCCCGTACTCCAGAATCTCCGCGATCCGATAAAGAAACCCGTTCGCGTGCACGCCGTCCACGACCCGGTGGTCGTACGTCAGCGCCATGTGCATGACGGGGTGGATGGCCATCACGTCTTCGCCCTCGTGCTCGATCACCACAACTCGCTTCTTGATCGTCCCCAGACGAAGAATGGCGACGTTTGGCTGTGAGATGATCGCGCCGCCGACCAGATTTCCTCGGCGACCGGGGTTCGAGATGGTGAACGTCTTGCCAGCCAGGTCGTTCGGAGTGAGGTTGCCTGAGCGTGCTCGCTCTGCAACGTCGGCTACGGCGCGGGCGACTCCACGAATCGTGAGGTCGTCGGTGTTGCGAATAACTGGCACGACCAGGCCTTCATCGGTGTCTACGGCAATGCCGATGTTCACCTCGGCGAGCTTGACGAACGCGTCGTCGAGGACGCGGGAATTGATTTCCGGAAACTCGCGCAGCGCTCGGGCGGTCGCCGCGATAGCGAAGGCTAGGTACGTGAGATTGACGCCGTCCTTCTTGAAGTGCGCTTTGTGTTGGTTTCTCAGCACCGCCGTCCGGTTAAGGTCGCACTCGGCAAAGGTGACCACGTCCGGTGCGGTCTGCTTCGAGAAGACCATGTGGTCGGCGATGATGCGGCGGCGACGTGTGAAGGGGACGAGCTCGTCGCCGGCCTTTGGGACATAGGGCGGCAAGCGAAACGCTCCGGAGGGACCGGCGCGTCGCGCAGTCGATGGCGCGGGTCGGGCCACGGGCGCCGGAGCGGGTGCCGGAGGCACCACCGCAGGAGGAGGGGGAGGGGGAGTCGCCGTCCGCTCGCGAGGGGGAGCGCTGCCGATCGCCGCCATCACGTCGTCATGCATGATGCGGCCACTTTCCCCAGAGCCCTGAACGCCCGAAAGGTCGACGTCCTTTTCGCGCGCGAGCTTCCGCACCGAGGGCGACGTCGGTGACGGGTCGCTCGCACCGGTAGCGGTTGGGGCGTCATCGGAGGCCGCCGCCGGAGTTGCGCTGGCCTGTGCGTTCTCGTCGATTTCGCAAATTGCGTCACCAACGGCGACGATGTCGTCTTCGACGGCGAGCAGTTGGGTCACGACACCTGCGACCGGCGCTGGAAGCTCGCTGTCGGCCTTGTCGGTCAGAATCTCGACGATGGGTTCGTCTTTGGCGACGGACTGCCCCACCGAGACGAGCCATTTGCCGATCGTGCCCTCGACGACGCTCTCGCCAAGCTGCGGCATGGTCACTTTGGTGGCCATCGAAGCCGCACCATACCCCAAAACAACCACCATGGTAGGCTCATCGGGAAGATGCGCTCCTCGCGGCTTTTTGCAGGTCGCCGCGACGCCTTCTTCGGACTAGTCTTGCCTCTTCGGTCGGAGTAGAGTCCCGCGCATGCTGGACGCTCTCAACAGGGAAGACAGGC
>Ga0209456_10000074_pt1 | contig 49691 bp, 54 predicted proteins | sample COG_11_FD_184755 | JGI IMG/M metagenome (GOLD analysis project Ga0209456, IMG submission 184755) | Pelagic marine sediment microbial communities from the LTER site Helgoland, North Sea, for post-phytoplankton bloom and carbon turnover... | ecosystem: Environmental > Aquatic > Marine > Neritic...
TCGGCAGATACGTGGTGACATCGACGTTGACGATGTCACCGTCCTTCAGGACCTGCTCGCCGGGGATCCCGTGGCAGACGCAATCGTTGACGCTCGTGCAGACGCTGTTTGGAAAGCCCTTGTAGTCGAGCGGCGAGGGATAGGCGTCGTGTGAAACGATGTACTCGTGAACGAACCGGTCGATCTCGCTCGTCTCGATTCCCGGGCGGATCATCTCCCCCACGGCGGTCAGGCAATCGGCGGCAAGTTGGCAGGAACGCCGCATGTCCTGAATCATGCGGGGGGTCATGAGCTCGATCGCAGACAAAGGATTCCTCGGGCGCAGGGTCGCACAGCTTGTAGGACAGGGCGGCGAATTGTCGAGCTGTAAGGCCTTTTGGGGCTCGTTTGACCGGTTGGCTGGATGACACTAAATAGCCGCTGCTAGAGGGGTGTGAGGGCTTTTTTCATGTCAGACACGTACAACAACGTCCCGATGAGCGACTCGATGGCCGCGCGCACCGAAAAGGAAGACGCGTTTTGGTCCGGGCCGAAGCTCATCCTCTTGAGCTTTGCGACGCTTGGCGTGGCCTTTGCCCTACTCTGGTCGATGGCCCAGGGCATCATCGGCCCCACGCAGCACGACGCCACCTTTGGCCAGGAGCAACACATGCTGCAGCCGGGCGGCGGTCCACTCGATTGAGCGTCCGTCCCTGCGATTGCACGGCTAGAAGTCGAAATCGAGCTCTTGGGGCTCGTCGTCGTTCTTGAGCGAGTCGTCCTCGCCCGGCTCGAAGGTGGCTTCGGAATAGAGATCGTCGAGAGACCAACCGGCCTTGTGATGACGGCGCAACTCCTCGCGCTCGAACTCAGCCAGTGTTTGATAGTTCTTCGGTCCTCTAGGGCGCATGTCCCCTCCCTTTTTGCCATCCCGCCAGCCAAGTTTGGTAAGGCAAGTGACTACTTTGTCCTACATCTGAGCACACCCTACCCAGCGCGATTGAGATGGCAAAAAAACAGACGAGATTGAAACCACGGACCGGCGCTGGTAGACGCAATCCATGAGTCGGGTGGTAGCGATCGCCAATCAGAAGGGCGGCGTCGGGAAGACGACCACGGCGGTCAACCTGGGCGCCAGTCTTGCCGTGGCGGAGCAGCGTATTTTGTTGGTCGATCTCGATCCACAGGGTAACGCATCGACCGGTGTGGGGATCAGCCCTGGCGACGAAGACCTGGAGGGCTCGTACGAGCTACTGCTTGGCGAGGTCGAGACCGCCGACGTGATTTACGAAACGGACATGCAGTACATGCATGTCATCGCCGCGACGCAGGACTTGGTTGGAGCCGAGCGTGATTTGCTCCAAGCCGACGACAGTGCGACGCGGTTGCGCACTGCGCTCGACTCGGTGCGCGACGACTACGACTTCATCGTCGTCGATTGCCCTCCGTCGCTCGGCATGTTGACGATCAACGCATTGACCGCGGCCGACATGGTGATGGTTCCACTCCAGTGCGAGTACTACGCGCTCGAGGGGTTGTCGCAGCTGGTCGGGACGATCGAACGCGTGCGAGCGTCGGTAAACGAGCATCTCGAGATTCACGGCGTGCTGCTCACGATGTTTGATTCCCGCAACAATCTTGCCAACGAAGTCGCAGAAGAAGTGCGGCGCCACTTCCGCGTCTACGACACGATCATCCCGCGCAACGTGCGCCTCGCGGAGGCTCCTTCCCATGGAAAACCGGTGATCTTGTACGACGCTTCTTCGAGGGGCTCGTACACGTATCTGAATCTGGCGCGCGAGCTGCTCGACGATCTGGAGGTAGCGGCCTAGTGGCGCGCAGACGCTTGGGGCGCGGGTTGGACGGCTTGCTTCCGGCTGCGCCGCCCGCCTCGGAACGCTCCGCAAAGAACACGGCTGCCATCGAGGACCTGCACCCGGCCCGGATGCAGCCACGAGGGCGGATCGGCGCGGAGGGGCTAGCCGAGCTCGCTGCCTCCATTCGAGAGCACGGCGTGCTCGAGCCGATTCTCGTGCGCAAGCGGCCTTCCGGCGGTTTCGAGATCATCGCAGGAGAGCGGCGTTGGCGCGCGGCCCAGCAAGCAGGCTTGAAGGAGGTTCCAGTCTTTCAGCACGACCTCGGAGACGAAGCCGCGTTTGAAGCGGCGCTGGTCGAGAATCTGCAGCGCGAAGACTTGAATCCGATGGAGACCGCGCGTGCCTTTCAGCGGCTGGTCGACGATTATGGGTACACGCAAGACGAGGTTGCGACCAAGGTCGGCAAGGAACGTTCGACAGTCGCAAACGCGTTGCGACTCTTGAAGCTCCCGAAAGACGTGATGGAGCTCGTCGAAGACGGCCAGCTCAGCGAAGGCCACGGCCGCGCCCTACTTTCGGCACCCACCGTGTCGAGCATGAAAAAGCTTGCGCTCAGCGCGGTGTCGAAGGGCTGGAGTGTCCGCGAAGCAGAGCGACAGGTGAGGCGGCTGGCGCGGAGTGACGGAAATGGCAGCGCGGCGAAGAAGGCTGGTAAGAGCACGAACGTGCGCGACCTGGAGCAGCGCCTCTCACGCGCCCTCGGTTCCACGACGAAGGTCCACGAAAGCGGAAAAGAACACGGGCAGATTCGGATCAGTTACGCGAGCTTTGACGAGCTAGACCGGCTCATCGAAAAACTGACGCGCTAGAAGTGGCATACCGGGGCACGGCGGAACGCGACACGGAGACCCTGCGGACGGGGCGGCCTGCAAAGGTGGCCGGATTCACTTGGGAGCTTTGGCCACGCACGCCGCCCCTCGGAGCTCGCGCCCAATCTGCGGTGGCTGCTGTCTTGCAGATTGTCACTCGCTACGCCGCTGGGTCACCGCATCGCGCCCCGCCGTGCCCCTCCATACGTAGACATTGATGAAAAAGGGCAAGACGGGGACCGGCCACCACACGACCTTCCGTGCGTCGACTTCTACCTAGGAGAACGGCTCGGGATGGGCAGCACAGGGAGTGGGGGGCGAGCCCCGCGTGGTTCGACGTACAGAGCCGGGCGAGCGGGTACCCCGCGACCGAGCACGCCCGTCCCGAGCCGTTCTCCGGTTGTACATTTCGACTACAAGATTCTGGCTTCTGCGGCGTCTACGGTGTTGCTTAGGAGCATTGCGATTGTCATTGGGCCGACGCCGCCTGGGACTGGGGTGATGTGCGCGGCGCGTTTTTGGGCGCCTTCGAAGTCTACGTCGCCGGTCAGGGAGCCGTCTTCGAGGCGGTTGATGCCTACGTCAATTACGACGGCGCCTTCCTTGATCCAGTCGCCTTGGACGAGATTTGGGCGGCCTACTGCGGCGACCAGGATGTCCGATTCGCGAACCCGGTTCGCGAGGTCCTCCGTGCGTGAGTGCGCAATCGTGACCGTCGCGTGCTTCTCGAGGAGCATCAGAGCGATTGGTTTGCCGACGAGGGTGCTCCGGCCGAGAACCATGGCCCGCTTGCCTTTGGGGTCACAGCCGACGCGCTCGAGCATGCGCATGCAACCACTTGGCGTGCACGGCCGAAGACCTTTGCGACCGACAACCAGGAGTCCGGAGTTGAATGGGTGCAGGCCGTCCACGTCTTTGGCCGGGTCGATCGCGTCGACGATGGTTTGGTCGTGAAGGTGATCGGGGAGCGGGAGCTGAACCAGGATGCCGTCGATGTGGTCGTCGCCGTTGAGCTCGAAGATCAGCGCGAGGAGGTCGGCCTCGGACGTCTCCTCCGGGAGCCGATGGACTCGTCCCTCGATCCCGGCCCTGGCGGCCGCGCGCTCCTTGTTCCGGACGTACACCTGAGAAGCAGGATCGTCCCCGACGAGCACCACATCCAAACCGGGCGCTCGGTTGTGCGTCGCTCTGAAGGCCTGTGCCCTCTCCTTGACCTCGGCCCGCACCTCTTTGGCAAGCGCCTTCCCGTCGATCAACTCAGCCATGGCTCGGGTCTATCAGGAGCCCAGCCAAGTCTCAAACCAGCGGGCCCCGGTGGAAATCGCGGCTTGGCGTGGTATGTCGCGTGGCCATGTTCGACCCCGTCTCCCCGCAGGTTTCCTTCCCCGAGCTCGACGCAACCCAGCTCGCGTTCTGGGAAAATGACCGCATCTTCGAAAAGACCCTCGAAGGCGGCGAGGACAAACGGCCCTTCATCTTCTACGAGGGACCGCCGACGGCCAACGGCATGCCGCACCCCGGCCACGTCCTCACTCGCGTGATGAAGGACGTGTTCCTGCGCTACCGGACGATGTGTGGGTACCAGGTTCCGCGCCGCGCCGGCTGGGACACGCACGGCCTGCCTGTCGAGGTCGAAGTCGAAAAGGAGCTCGGCATCAGTGGCCGCGAGGCCATTCAGGAGTACGGCGTCGAAGCATTCAGCCGCAAGTGCATCGACTCGGTGTTCAGATACATCGACGAGTGGCAGAAGATGACGCAGCGGATCGGCTTCTGGGTCGATTTCGATTCCGCCTACGTGACCTTCCACAAGTCGTACGTCGAAAGCGTCTGGTGGGCGCTCTCAGAGATGTTCAAGAAGGGGCTTCTCTATCAGGGCTACAAAGTCGTGTGGTGGTGGCCGCAGGGTGGCACGGCGCTTTCCGCAGGAGAGGTTGGCCAGGGCTATCGGACGATCGATGATCCGTCGGTGATGATCCGCTTCCCCGTAAAAGGCGAGGACCGCACCTCGTTTCTCGCATGGACGACGACCCCATGGACGCTCCCTTCAAACATCGCGCTCGCGGTGGATGCGAAGACCGACTACGCGACCGTCGAGCTCGAAGATGGCGAGCGCTTGATCGTGGCGGCTGCCCTCGTCGGCAAAGTCTTGGGCGATGAGGCCAAGGTCGTAGCCACGCGCAAGGGCGCCGAGCTCGTCGGCATGAGCTATGAACCGCCGTTCCGCTACGCCGAGCCCGAAGGCGGACCCGCGTGGGAGGTTGTCGATGCGGATTTCGTCTCGCTCGACAGCGGCTCCGGCCTGGTCCATCTGGCGCCGGCCTTTGGCGAAGACGACTTCCGGGTCTGCAAGGAGAAGGGTATGGGTTTTCTGCAGCTCATGCAGCCCGATGGCACCTTCCCCGACGAAGTCACCGATTTCGCAGGCCGTTTTTGCAAAGAGGCCGACCGCGACATCATCCGCAACCTCCGGGCGCGTGGCGTGCTCTTCAAGGAAGAGGTCTACCGCCACGACTACCCGTTCTGCTGGCGTGCGATGCAAGACCCACTGATTCAATATGCCCGCCGTTCCTGGTTCATCCGAACCACGCAGGAAATCGGGCGCGTCAAAGAGAACAACCAGCACGTCCATTGGGAGCCCGAGCACATCAAGAGCGGCCGCATGGGACAGTTCCTCGAGGGCAATGTCGACTGGGCGCTGTCGCGGGAGCGCTTCTGGGGGACGCCGCTTCCGATCTGGAAGAACGATGAAACCGGCGCGGTCGAGTCGGTGGGCTCGGTTGCCGAGATTCTCGAGCGAAACCCGGACGCGTTTGCTCACTTCGACAAGGCAAAGGCCGCCGACCCGACCCTGCAGGACCACTTGATGGTTCACAAGCCCTGGATCGACGAGGTGACCTGGACGAAGGTCCGCGAGCCCGGCGTGTACCGGCGTGTGCCCGAAGTCATCGACTGCTGGTTTGATTCGGGTTGCATGCCGTTCGCGCAATGGGGCTTCCCGCACCAGAACGTCGAACCTTTCGAGGGTAGCTTTCCGGCTGACTTCATCACCGAAGCGGTCGATCAGACCCGCGGCTGGTTCTACTCCCTGATGACGATCAGCTCGCTCATGTTCCCGGAGCGTGCCCTTCCTCATCCTTTCAAGAACTGCGTCGTCCTCGGATTGATGACCGACGAGAACGGGAAGAAGCTCAGCAAGAGGGACAAGAACTACACCGACCCGCTGGTGCTCATGGATCGAGTAGGCGCGGACGCGGTTCGCTGGGCGCTTTACGCGGGCACCGTGCCTGGCCAGAACACGCGCTTCTTCGACAACGCTGCCACCGACGCGGTCCGCGAGTTTCTTTTGAAAATCTGGAATGTCTACAGCTTTTTCGTCACGTACGCGAACATCGATTGCTGGTCGGCTGATGCAGAGCGCCCGGCGCTTGCCGAGCGGCCCGACATGGATCGCTGGGTGCTCGCCGAGCTCGACGCGACGGTGCGCGCGGTGCGCCAAGAGCTCGACGACTACAAGAGCCACATGGCCGTGCGTCATCTGCTCGGCTTCGTCGACGGACTGTCGAATTGGTATGTCCGGCGGAGCCGTGCGCGCTTCTGGGCGTCGGACGATTCGGCCGACAAGCAGGCGGCGTTCGGAACGCTCTATGAGGTCCTGGTCGATCTCACGAAGCTCGCGGCGCCCTTCATCCCCTTCATGACCGAGACGCTGTTTCAGAATTTGGTTCGCAAGGACGACGGCTCGGCGCCGGAGTCGGTGCACCTGTCATCGTTCCCCGAAGTGGACGCGGCGCGTGTCGACGACCAGCTTCGCCAAACGATGGATCGGGTCCGGAACGTGGTGACGCTCGGGCAGCGCGTGAGAAACGAAAACAAGCTCAAGGTTCGCCAGCCGCTTGCCGAAGCGATTGTGGTCGTGGCCGACGATGCGGAGCGTCGCGAGATCGACCGGTTTGCAAGCGCGATTCGAGAAGAGCTCAACGTGCGCGAGCTCGGCTTCACACAGGAGCCCCACAAGTACGTCGAGTTCCAGCTCATGCCAAACTTTCGCGTCCTCGGGCCGAAGCTTGGAAAGCAAGTGCCGGCCTGCAAGAAGGCGCTCGCCGAAGCCGACGGGTCGGCCCTCTACGCCGAGATGGAAGAGAACGCAAAGATCGTGATCCAACTTCCCGCTGGTCCGATCGAGCTCACACCGAGCGAGGTTGAAGTTCGATTGAACGCGCGCGAAGACTTTGCGGCCGCTTCTGGCGCAGGTCAGGTGGTAGTGCTCGACACCCGCGTGGACGAGAGCCTCCGCCGTGAAGGTCTTGCCCGGGAGGTGATCAATCGGATCCAGCGCGCCCGCAAGGCCATGGACCTGGCCTACGAAGCCCGAATCGAGGTGAGCTGGAATGCGGCCGGCGAGCTCGCCGACGCTATCGAAGAGCACGCGGGCCGCATTGCGTCCGAAACGCTCGCGACCGGATTCTCCCGCGGCAGCGCCTCGGCCAGCGAGCACGACACAGAGATTGAGGGCGCTCCCCTAACCCTCTCGATCACCCCCGCCTGAGCAAGAAAAAGGGGACAGTCCCCTTTTTGTCCAGCGGGGCCAGAGCGTGAACACCAGGAGCAGGGCTGGAATTGCGAGGAGCTGCGAGGTGCTGAGGTTGAGCAGCTCGCCGCGTTCGTCGGCGCGCCAGAACTCCAACGCGAATCGGAGGACGGCGTAGAGCCCGATGAAGCAGAGTATGACCTGACCGTCGAAACGTTTCCGGGGGCGGAGCCAAAACAGCAGAAAGCCCGTGATGGCAAGGCAGCCGATGGCTTCATAGAGCTGCGTTGGATGAACTGGAAGCGATGGTAAATACGGCGCTTCGAGAAGGCCCGCGCGCCATTGCGATTCACTCGCAGGAGAAAACGGCGGGAAGCTCACGCCGATCGGTCGTTCGGTGTGCACGCCGAAGCAGCAGCCACCGAGAAAGCAGCCCAAGCGGCCGAACACCAGGCCCAACGAGATGCCGATCGCGGCAATATCCATCCCACGGTAGAGCGGGACACCTTCTCGCTTCAAGAACCCGATGCCGAAGATCGAAGCGGCGATAAGGCCGCCATAGTAGGTGAGCCCTCCTCTCCAGAATGCAGCCCAGGCAAAGCAGTCGCGCTCCGATGGCTGGCACACTTCCCGGGCAGCGTCCCAGATGCCTTCGGCGCGTCTGCATTGTGCGGCGGTGATCTCCCAGGAGACCTTCGTTGGGTCGGTGCACAGATGTACGTAGTCCCAGAAATACCCGTCCGCGAAGACATGCAGCAACCGAGCGCCCAATACGCCTACGATCACGCAAAAAAGACCAAGGTCGATGAACGTGTCCGGCGCGATTCCTTCCTGCTTGGCAAGGCGGGCGGCCAGCCAGGTTGCAACTGCGAAGCCGACCAAGAGCAGCGTGAAATACGCTGGAATCGGCTCTCCGAAGATCTCCGCAAGTGTCGGGAGCATCTACTCGGACTCTAACACGCCGGCTCAGCCGGCCAGGGCCTCTGCGCCATCGGTGTCCGCTTGCTTCGTACGCCGCCCGTCGAGGAAGCCTTCGATCAAAATCAGCGCGACGCCGATTGTGATCCAGGCATCGGCAACGTTGAACGTCGGGTAGGCCCAGCGATCGTTCAAGTGGAAGCGTACGAAGTCGACGACGAATCCCAGGTTCACGCGATCGACGAAATTTCCGATGGCACCTGCAACGATCAACGGAACGCTGATGGCAAACAGCTTGCCCCCACGACCGGTGACGAACATCCAGAGCAGAAGAACGATGGCGCCCAGCGCGGCGACGTAGAAGACGCCTTTGCGTACTGCGGTCGGCATGTCGCGCATGAACCCAAATGCGGCACCGCAGTTCTCGGCGTACCGAAACTCGAGGAGGCCATCAATGAGGACGATGGGTGAGCGCTGGCTGCGATTCGGTCGAATTCTGCCGTATTCGTCGGGCTCGCAGACCGGGTCCGAAGCGTGGGACGAGGGCTGCGACAGTCGGTCGAGTGCCCAATGCTTGCTGCCGAGGTCCACGGCGGTGAGGAGGCCAATGGCGGCGAGGCAGATGACGAGGGCCTTGCGGGAGCGGGGGTGTCGAGTCACGGCGGGCGACTGTAACAGTTGGATTTCGCGGGTCAAATCACAATTTACATAACTGTGACACAAAGCTGCTTGTCGCTGTATCACGTTGTGTTACAAGTGGGCCATGGGCGACGAGGCAGACAAGAAGAGCCGCCAAGACGGCAGGAAAGAGCGGGTGCTTCATACCCGCGTGCCGGCCGTGCTCGAGCAGGAGCTCAAGCGGGTCGCCAACGCCTGGCGAGTCCCGGTGTCCAACGTCGTTCGGGCGCTGCTCGAGGACGCGCTCGACACGCTCGACGTGGTCGGCGCCAAGGCCGAAGGTGAGCTCCGAGAGGTGGCTGAGCTGCTCGCCTCCGAGCGCCATCGGTTTCGCCGGAAGTCCGCCGAGCAGCTGAGCAAGATCCCCGGTGCCGGAGACGCGTTCAAGATCGCCGAAGCAGCCCCTGAGCCTGAGGCCATGTCTGATCCCTTTGCTGGCGCCGTCGGGGTCACGCCGATCACCCTCGTGCACGACACGGTCTGTGGTTTGACCGGCGCAACGCTAGCCGCTGGGTCGGAGGCCTACATGGTCCTCTTCGATGACCCCGGCCGGAAACTGATCACGGGCAGGGACGCCCTGCCCCAAGCATCGACACCCAACGAGGAGAAAGCCGATGACTGAACAACAAGACATTCAATCCACCATCGAAGAAAACGTCAACGCAGCTGTCGACCAGGTCAGCAAGACCGCCGAAGGCACCGTGACATTGGGCCGCCGGGTCGCCGGGCTGTGGCTGGGCGTTACGCGGACCGCAATCGAGGCGGCCGCAAACACGCTCACGTCCACCTCCGAGGTGATCAGCGCGCTCGCGGACTCCATGGGCGAGTTGTCCGACCGCGTCGAAGGCTCCACCAAGAAAGCTTGATCCCACGCCGACGGGTTGGTGGAAACGGCCTTCCACCACCACCGCTCCACCAGCCCGTTGGCTATTTCCTTTTCTTTCTCGCTGCGTCCATTGGCCCGTGCGGAAGCCGCCGCGCCTCCCGCAAATGCCGGAAGGCGTTGATGCCCCATCGGGTCACGAAGTACATGGGGGGCGCGACGATCAGGCCGCAGACCAGCGCTCCCATCCAAAGCTCCCCGCCGGTGCTGGCGAGGAGCCTCCCCGCGTCGGTCCAGAACTCGGATTCGAGCAAGTGCTCGAAGCCGCCGTCTTTGAGCTCGCGCCCCGTATTGCCGAGCCAGGTCTTGATCGTGGCGCGGGTGACTTCCCTTTCCGGTTGCAGGACCGCGGCCCCGACCGACCAGGTTGTGTAGTAGAGCGGCACCGCGGTGAACGGGTTGCTGATGAACAGGATCGGAATGCCCGACAACTTGTTGGCACGTAGCAGCGTGGCAATCGGCAGGTACAAGAGGATCTGAAGACCGAGCGTCGGCGTAAACGCGATCATCGAGCCGATGAATACGCCCCAGGCGATCCGGTGCGGTGTGTCATCGAGGTGAAGAATGTTGTGGAAGACGATCTGCTGGAGCCGTCGCCACAGGTCCCGGACGTTCATTCCGGCTCGCCCCATCCACCACCCCCGGGCGTTTCGACTCGTAATACGTCGCCAGAGGACACGTTCACGGTGACGCGGTGAGCGAGCTGCTTGCCGTTGAGTAGATTCATGCCCGGGGCCCCTGGCTCGCCGCCGCGCATACCATAGGGCGGGACCCGACGCCGCTCGGAGACGACTGAAACCCGCATCGTCTCGAGGAATTCGAGCTCGCGAATCAGGCCGTCGCCCCCCCTGTTTGCGCCCTTCCCGCCCGAGCCCAGCCGGAGCGCGAAGCGGCGAATCCGTATGGGAAACCGTGTCTCGAGAACCTCCGGGTCGGTGCACTTGGAGTTCGTCATGTGGGTGTGCACCGCCGAGGCTCCCGCTTGGCGCTCCGTCGCCCCTGCTCCTCCGCCGAGCGTTTCGTAGTACGCGAAACGATCGTCGCCAAAGGTGATGTTGTTCATGGTCCCTTGGCTCGCGGCGGCGAGGCCGAGCGCGCCGAACAGAACGTCGACGATGCGCTGCGAGGTCTCCACATTGCCAGCGGCGACCGCGCGATCCGGTTCAGGACTAAGCAATGAGCCCTCCGGGATCCGAACGCGGACCGGGCGCATGCAGCCGCTGTTGAGCGGGATGGGCTTGCCGACCAGCACTCGGAGCACGTAGAGGATCGCTGCCATCGTGACCGCCCGTGGCGCATTGAGGTTGTTGTCGAGCGCCCGGTCCGTCCCTTCGAAATCGATTTCCATCGCACCGCCGCGGACCGTGACTCGAACGGCAATGCGCGCGCCGTCGTCCAGACGGTCCTCGAACTCGTGCTCGCCGTCCGGCAGGCCTTCGATCGCGCGCTCCGTCAGCTCGGCCGCGTTGTCCTGGATGTGCTGCATGTATGCGGTGACGACGTCGATGCCGTAGCGCGCAAGCAGCTCGTCGAGCAGCTGGGTGCCTTTTTCGTTGGCCGCGATCTGCGCTTGGATGTCGGCGAGATTCTCGTCGGGGTTGCGCGCCGGGTACGGGCCGCTATTCAGTACGTCGCGCAGGAGCTGCTCTGCGAACACGCCACCCTCGACGATCTCGAGGTTCCGCAAGACGACGCCTTCTTCTTCGAGCCGAGTCGAAGACGGCGGCATCGAGCCAGGCGTGAGCCCGCCGATGTCCGCATGGTGTCCGCGCGATGCGACGACGAACCGCAACGTGCCATTGCGGTCGTGCACAGGCGTGACGACGGTAATGTCGGGCAAGTGTGAGCCGCCCGCCGAAGGGTCGTTGGTGACAAAGACCTCACCGGCCTTGGTGTTCGGATGGGCAGCGAGGACGGCGCGAACCGACTCGCTCATCGCGCCGAGGTGCACCGGGATGTGTGGCGCATTGGCGACGAGGCCGCCCTGGGCGTCAAACACCGCGCAGGAGAAGTCGAGGCGGTCGCGAATGTTCGTGCTCATCGCCGTGCGCCGCAGGACGACGCCCATCTGTTCGGCGATCGACTTGAACTGGTTGTTGAACACCTCGAGGAGCACCGGGTCGACGCCGGTGCTGGCAGCCTCGGGCGCGAGCTCCGTTTGGGTGTCTTGGAGGATCAGATAGTCGTGCTGATTTCGAACCGCGACGAAGCCAACGTCGACGACCACCGTTCCGGTCGCATCCAAGACCAGAGCGGGGCCCCGGATCTCGACATCGATCGGAAAGCTCTCCCGGTGGTAGACCGGCGCCTCGACCAATGCGCCAGCCGACCAAAGCATCGCGGTGCGAACGGGCTTGCCGTCGCCAGGCTCCACATGAGGAAGGTTCGGCTTGGCGCTTTTGAGCTCGACGCTGACCCGCAGCGTAGCCGCTTCGACGGGGTGGGCCGGCCGCGCGTATCCAAACTCGCGACGATGGAGCGCTTCGAACGCCGATCGCATGGTCTTTGAGTCAGCCCAGTCAACCGCCAGTGCGGTCTCGGTGCCACGGTAGCGAAGCGCGACCTGGCGTCGAGTGTTCCAACGGGCGCCAGAGCCTGCATCCGGCTCGAGCGCCGCACGCCCGGAGGCTTCGAGGGTGGAGAATGCGCGTTCCCAGCGTTCCGGCAAGCGCTCGTCCAGACTCGCCCGCCCTGCGTCTCGTTCACCGTGCCACTCGAAGCTCGCCACACCCATCCCAAACGCCGACAAGGCGCCTGCGTATGGATGAAACACCAGGCTCCCAATCCCGAGACGTCGGGCGATCGGGCAGGCGTACTGCCCTCCGGCGCCGCCGAAGACAACCATGCTGTGCGTGCGCACGTCGTGGCCCCGACCGACGGACACCTTCTGAATTGCTGCTGCCATGTTTTCGACGGCCACACGAAGGAAGCCGTGCGCAACGTCTGTAGCGCTTCGGTCGACACCGGTTGCGCGCAATGCGGCAGCGATCTCGTCGAGCTTCGTCCGAGGCTTCTTTTGATTCAGAGCAAATGGAAATCGGTCGACGGCGACGCGCCCGAGGCACAGCGAAACATCGGTCAGAGTTAGCTCCTCGGCGCCTGGTTTTCCGTAGCACAGCGGCCCCGGGTCAGCGCCGGCGCTCTGTGGTCCAACCGTCATTCGCCTTCCTTCGAGCCTGCAGATCGAACCACCGCCGGCTGCGACCGTATGCAGCTCGATCATCGGTGCGCGGATCCGAATGCCACTGATTTGACTCTCGAAGACGCGCGAGACCTCGCCTGCGTACCGTGACACGTCGGTCGAGGTGCCGCCCATGTCGAAGCCGATCACCTCCGGGAGCTCGAGCTCGTCGGCGACCGCACCCGTCGCAACCACGCCTGCAGCCGGACCGGACAGCACGGCATTTCGTCCGATGAAGCCCGATGCGTCGACCAGCCCTCCGTTGCTTTGCATCATGCGCAGGCGGCCCGCTCCGAGCTCCATTTCGAGCTCCATCATGTAGTGCGTGAGCAACGGCGTCAGGTACGCGTTGGCCGCGGTGGTGTCGGTGCGGCCGAGCAAGCCCAGCTCGTTGGAGATCTCGTGGGACACCGAGACCTGTGTGAAGCCAACCTGTCTTGCGACCAGTGCCACTTCGTTTTCGAGCCTGCCGTCCCGATACGCGTGCATCAGTGAGATCGCGACGGACTCGGCACCTCGCTCGTGCGCCTCCTCGAGCGCTTGCCGAATTGGCTCGGCATCGACTGGGGAGAGAACGGATCCGTCGGCTGCCATCCGGGCGCTCACCTCGATCACCGATTCGGGGAGGGGCTGGGGCTTGTCGATCTCGAGGGCAAAGAGATCCGGCCGCGTCTGATCACCGATTCGGATCAAGTCGCCCAGGCCCTGGTCGGCGATCAGGACGCAGCGGCAGCCACCACGTTCGAGCAGCGCGTTGGTCGCCAGGGTCGTCCCCATGCGCACTTCGGTTGGCGGGATCGGGTCGCCCGCTCCGAGCCCCAGAAGCGCTCGGATGCCCAAGAGCGGTGCCTCGTCCGAGGAGAGCACCTTGGTGACGCGCAAGGTGCCCGTGACCCGATCACGGTGGATGCAGTCCGTGAAGGTGCCTCCGCGGTCGATCCAGAACTGGTGCCGGGGAGTGGGCAGCGCCATCGAGCGTTGCATCCAAGCACGGCGGCAGATGGGGTCAAGAGACCTAGTACGATCTAGGTGCCCGCGTGCAAAATTCGCCCAAATAGCCTACAAGGGAACCATAAATCAACCCTCTGGAAGGAGAACTCACAATTTTTCTGGTTTTCAAATGAGTTTCCTGGACTTATACAGGCCAGCAAGTCAAGGAACCTGAGGACGATGGACACGGAAGAATTCACTGTCTCGTCCGTGATACCCGCGAGCCCAAACCGTATTTATTCCGCATGGATGGACGAGCGCCATCACACCGCTTTCACGGGAGCGCGGGCTACGGTGGACCCCTGGGTAGGCGGTCGAGTCGTTGCAGACGATGGCTTCATCGATGCGACCCACGTCTATTTGGTGACCGGAAGTCGCATCGCGATGACCTGGCGAACTCGGGATTTTCCGAAAGGCGTCAACGATTCGCAGGTGGATATCAGTTTTGAGCCGGTGGCGGGCGGCACCAAGGTCGAGGTAACCCACAGCAAGATTCCCCCGGGTCTCGGCAAGGCCTGCGAGAAGATCTGGAAGACGCTCTATCTGGGTCCGATGACGAAGTACTTCGGCGAGCCCGATGCGATGCGCGCTGCCTATAAGGCTGCAAAGAAGGCTGGGCACTTGCCACTGTCCGGGATCAAGGCGAGCCGGCCCGGACCGAGGCGCCCTTTCGTTCCCCCTCCGCAGCTTCCCGTCGAGGAGGTAGACGAAGACGAGGAAGAGGAGAGGCCCAAGAAGACCCGCAAGCGAGTCGAGACCAAGACAATCGATCTTCGGGAGCTCGCGCAAGCCCAGGCTCAAGCGCGCAAGCAAGCTGCCCTCAAAAAGGCGGAAGCCAAGAAGAAGGCGGAGGCGGTGCGCCGGCAGGCCGAGGCCGCTCGCAAGAAGGCGGAAGCCAAGAAGATGGCCGACGCGCGGCGGCTGAAGCAAGCGGAGGCCAAACGCCAGGCCGCAGAGAAGAAGCAGATCGCCCTCGAAGCGAAGAAGGCGGCGGCAAAGAAAAAGGCCGAGCTCGCCAAGAAGAAGGCGGCGGCAAAGCGGAAAGCCGACGCGACTAAGCGAAAGAAGGCAGCCGCGAAAAAGAAAGCCGACGCGATCAAGCGGAAGAAGGCAGCCGCGAAAAAGAAAGCGGCCGCAAAACGCCGTCCTGGTGCGAAGAAGCGGGGTGCAACGAAGAAGCGACGCGGGGCCACCGCCAAGAAGCGCACGACCACGAAGAAGCGTACGACCAAGAAGAAGGCAGCGCCCAAGAAGCGACGCAGCGCTCCCAAGAAGCGGACCAAGGCCGCGAAGAAGCGCACGACCAAGAAGAAGGCGGCGTCGAAGAAGCGACGCAGTGCTCCAAAGAAGCGGACCAAGGTCACCAAGAAGCGCAAGGCTCCAAAGAAGCGCACGGCGCCGAAGAAGAAGGCACCCTCGAAGAAGCGCGGCAAGCAGCCTGCCAAGAAGAGCAAGCGTCGTTCGTCGCGGCGCTAGTCGAGAGGCGACTCGGCCTGACGGCGCAAACCGTCGAACAGAGAGTCGAGGGCGCGATGCTCCACGGCGAGCTCGATGATGCTGAGCTCTTCGAGCTCGCTGTCGTTGGGGCTCGAAGCGAGCCAGTGTTGCATGGCTTCGAGCGCCGGCAGCAGTGCCATGCTCCGTCCAGGCAATGCCAGCCCCGCGGTCGATACCTTGGCCTCCCGCAATGTTTCCGCGATCAGCACGCAGGCCTTCCCGGCAACCTCGCTGTCGAATGCCGTGCTCTCGCCGAGGCCGAAGAGCAGGAGTGCGTCGGATCGGAGATTTCCGGCAGTGGTCAGCAAAGCCTTTTCGCCAAAGGCCCCGTCGAGGTACCCAGCCATGAGCTTTCTCGAGAGCGCACCGCATAGACGCCAGTCGATCAGCCCCGCGGCGCCGTTCAGGGGGCGTTCGTCGGAGAAGAACGGCAAGACGACGACTTCGGTTTGGAGCTCGTCCAAGGCTTGTTGCGCGGAGGAGACGAAGTCGTAAGCGATCACGATTTGCCTAGCTCGGTGGCGATGCGATCCAGCACACCGTTGACGAAGGAACCGCTGTCTTCCGAGCCAAAGCGTTTGGCCAGCTCGACGGCTTCGTTGAGCGTTACTCGTTTTGGGATGTCGCCCATCTCGCGGAGCTCCACGATGGCGACGCGCAGCACGTTGCGATCGACGATCGGCATGCGTTCGATGCGCCAGTGGTGGCTCGCGGAACGTATGAGCTCGTTCACATCGTCTTCGTGATCGGCGTAGGCCTGTACCAATTGGTTTGCGAAATCGACCTCTTCGGACGAATCTTCGTCGCCGCAGAGGTGACCCCAGTACGATTTGATCGCCTGAGTCCCACTCACGGCCGACACATCCATGAAATACAGGATGCGCAGCGCGGCTTCACGGCCTTTTCGTCGTGATCCCATCGTCCGCAAGCTTCCGGTCCAAGACAACCATCTCGATGGCGGTCAGTGCAGCGTCGCGGCCCTTGTTGCCGTGTGCGCCGCCGGCGCGATCAAACGCCTGGGCTTCGTCATCAGTCGTGAGAACTCCGAGGGTCACCGGAACGCCAGAATCCAGAGCAACGCGCCCGAGGCCAAGTGTGGTTCCCTCCGAGACGTAGTCGAAGTGTGGCGTGCCTCCGCGAATCACGGCGCCGAGTGCAACCACGGCATCGAAGCACTTGCTCTGCGCGAGCCGCTGCGCCGCGTACGGGAGCTCCCAAGCACCCGGCACCTCGACAACGTAGACCGCATCCTCGGGCACGCCGTGTTCAGCAAGGCACTTGGTGGCGCCTTCGAGGAGCTTGCTCACAACCGCATGGTTGAAGCGGGACCATACGATGGCGAAACGTGCGTCCGCCGGCGCCTCGACTTCGACGAGCGGCTGGTTGCGATCTTCGCTCATTTGGAATCATGCGCCTTCTGCGACGGTGCTGGCGAAAGCTCGCCTCCCGGCGCGACCAGAAGCTGTTCGATGACGTTGAGCCCGTAGGCATCGAGGCTTGGGATGCGCCGCGGCCGATTGGTGAGCAATCGCAATTCCTCGAGCCCGAGGTCCGACAGCACCTGCGCACCAAAGCCGTACTCGCGTAGCACGACGCCTGGCTCTTCGGGCGATCGTGGGAGCGGCTCGTCGAGGTAGAAGGCTAGATCGGTTTCGGGATCCGGATGGCCAGGTAAGAACAAGATGGCACCGTTGCCCGCGCGTTCGATCGCGGCGACGCAGTCGACGATGTGCACGCGCTTGCCCATTCGTACCTGAAACGCGTCCCCGAGCACGCTGCCCCGATGCACACGCACCAGAGTCGGATCCGAGGTCAGCTCCCCGAAGCTCAGGGCCATGAACTGTTCCTGGCCGCCGACTTGGACCTGATACACCGAAGCAGTCCAGGTCTGTCCCGTTGGCATTTGCACCGGCGTCTGCCGAATTCGGGTGATCAGGCGCTCCCGTGCGAGGCGGTACTGAATCAGGTCGGCAATGGTGAGCAACCGCAGCTGGTGCTCCTCGGCGAAGGCGACTAGGTCCGGATAGCGGGCCATGGTTCCGTCGTCTTTCATGATTTCGCAAATGACGCTCGAAGGTTTCAACCCCGCGAGCCGCGAGAGATCCACGGAGCCTTCGGTATGTCCGGTTCGCTGTAGCACGCCGCCGGGCACCGCCTTGAGCGGGAATACATGTCCGGGGCTCACCAGGTCTGCGGGCGCGGCGTCATCGGCGACCGCGGTCAGAATCGTGTGTGCCCGGTCGCCGGCGCTAATGCCAGTGGTCACTCCTTTGCGGGCCTCGATCGAAATCGTGAACGCCGTCGAACGCGAGGAGCGGTTGTCATCGACCATCATTGGAAGATCGAGCTGTCGGATGCGGTTTTCGGTCAGGCTGAGGCAAATCAGGCCGCGCGCATGCCGGGCCATGAAGTTGATCGATTCAGGGCTCGCCATTTCGGCGGCCATGCACACGTCGCCTTCGTTTTCGCGGTCCTCGTCGTCGACCAGGATGACCATTTTCCCATTTCGGATGTCATCCAGTGCCGCGGCGACCCGCTCGATCGCGCTCGTCATATGGCCGCCACCATGACGCGAAAGCGCCTGCCATTCCAGCGGACCGCTGCAAATGCTCAGCCTTCAGGGGCGTCCACGCCGGGCTTACCCATCAGGCTCGCAACGTACTTGGCGAGAATGTCGACTTCGAGGTTGACCTCGGCGCCGTTCGCCATCTCCCCGAACGTCGTCTCTTCGAGCGTGTATGGCACCAACATCACGTCGAATCGTCTCCCCGTGACGGTGTTCACCGTCAGGCTGACGCCATTGACCGTAATCGAGCCCTTGGGCGCTAGAAATGGAGCGAGTCGCGTCGGGACTTCGAAGCTCGCGCGCACGTAGTCTCCTTCTGGGGCCCGTGAGCACAGCGTGCCGACCCCGTCGACGTGACCCGTGACCAAATGGCCCCCCAAGCGATCGCCGAGCGCGAGCGCCCGTTCAAGGTGGATCCTGTCGCCTTCCTCGAGGCTGCCGAGGTTGGTCTTGTCGATCGTTTCGAGTGATGCGTCGGCTTCGAACTGTCCTTCGTCGAACGACTTCACCGTGAGACATGTGCCGTTCACGGCGATCGATTCGCCGAGCCGGTAGGGATACAGCGCACAGGCGATGCGGATCGTGAGGCCGTCGTCACGGCGTTCGAGGCGATCGATCGTCCCCACCTGCTCTATCAATCCAGTGAACATCTATTTCGTCCTCTCGAAGTCGCCGGAGACCAACCAGTCGGCCCCCAGAGGTTGAATGCCTGTGCGCACCAGTCGCCATGCGCTTTCGATCGATTCGACACCCACGCCCGCGGCAAAGGAGAGCGCAGTCGCGTCACCCAGGATGCGTGGCGCGATGAAGATCGCCGCGCGGTCGGCGAGGCCCAGATCCAGGAAGGTCCCGTGCACGTGGGCGCCACCTTCGACCAGAACGCGAACGAGCCCGCGTTCACCGAGCACCTTCAAGACCTCCGCGAGGTCGACCCCTCGCGCGTGCCGGGCAACCGGGATCAGCTCGACGTTGGGGCCCTGCAAGGCCCTCCTGCGGGCCGGGTCGGCGCCGTCCGCATGGAAGATCAGCGTGCCGGCGTCCGAGTCGCGACCCGGGTCGAGTACCGCCGCGTTCGGTGGTGTTTGCAGGTCGGCGTCGAGCAGGACGCGGACCGGGTCTGTTCCTTCGACGTGCCGAACCGTGAGCTTCGGGTCGTCGCTCAGCACGGTTCCGAGCCCCACCAGAATCGCATCGGATTCTTCGCGCATCCGGTGGGCTTCGATGCGCGCTTCCTTCCCGGTGATCCATTTGGAGTCGCCGGTGCGCGTGGCGATCTTCCCATCGAGTGTCACGGCGGCCTTCAGTGTGACGAATGGCAGCCCGGTCCGAATGTGCTTTGCGAAGTCGGCGACGAGCGCCGTGCATTCTCGTTCCATCAAGCCCACCTCGACCTCGATGCCCGCGGTCTTCAAGCGGTCGATGGCGCCGGCGACGTGTGGTGCAGGGTCGCGGCAACCGATGACGACGCGGGCGATTTCCGCATCGAGGATCGCCTCGGTGCACGGACCGGTCCGACCCTGGTGGTTGCAGGGCTCCAAAGTCACGTAGAGCGTCGTGCCTTCGACCGACCCGCCCGCATTTCGGATCGCGTCGACCTCAGCGTGCGCGTCACCGGCTTTTTCGTGATGGCCAAGCGAGATGATCTCCCCGTTGCGAACGATCGCTGCGCCAACGCGCGGATTCGGGCTCGGACGACCGCGCATGGCTTCGGCGAGCGCCTGCTCCATCACCCCCCGTTCGAAATCCGACCACATGTCAGTCCTTGAGCTTCGCCAGCTCGTTGACGAACTCCCCAACGTCCTGAAAGTCCCGGTAGACGCTGGCAAAACGCACGTATGCGACCGGGTCGAGGCTCCGAAGCTCGTGCAAGACGTGCTCGCCGAGACGCGCAGATGGAACCTCCTGCTCGCCGGTATCCACGAGCCAACGTTCGACCTGATGCAAGAAGCGCTCGAGAGCTTCGGCCGACACTGGACGCTTCACACATGCGCGCCGGAGCCCGGCGAGGAGCTTGTCACGGTCGTAGGGTTGGCGGCGGCCGTCATTCTTGACGATGAGAGGCAAGGTCTGCTCTACGCGCTCGTAGGTGGTGTATCGCCGTCCGCAGTGCTCGCACTCGCGCCGGCGTCGCGTGACCTCACCTGCCTGGGAGAGGCGCGAGTCGATCACACGGTTTTCCAACGTTCCACAATAGGGGCAGCGCATATCCGCGCAGAAGCTAGCGCCCGCGCCCAGCCAGAGCAATGCAGCGCACCGCGTTCAATCGCGAACGAGGCGAACCAGCGATTCCAGGTGGGCCGTCTGAGGAAACATGTCGAAGCCCATCAGGTGGTCGATACGGTAGCCTTTGGCGGTTGCGAGACGAAGGTCACGCCCGAGCGTAGCGGTGTCGCATGATACGTAGACCAGGCGTTTTGGACCGGGCAGCAGATCCTCCGACTCGAACAGCGCCTTGGCCCCTTGCCGTGGCGGATCGAGAACGACCACGTCGAAGCGGCCTTTGGGCGGCTGATTTGCGTTGCCGGCTGCCACGCGTGCCTTCAGTCCCATCCGCTTCAAGTTGTTCTGGCAGGCTTCCACTGCGCGTGGGTCCTGCTCGACCGCAACCAATGCCTTGGCGTGCGCCGCCAGTGGGATCGTGAAATTGCCGATTCCACAATGGAGCTCGAGGATCCGCGAATCCTCCGGTTCTGCAAGCCGGACGACGGCATCGACGAGCTCGGCGTTGACTTGGTCGTTCGCCTGAGTAAACGCGTCGCTCGGACCGTCGAGCCTGTCGCCTCCTTTCGACTGGACCACGATACGCGTATCGCCCCAGCTCGCGGGATGTCCGTCGCTGCTGGTTCGGAGCGTGACGCCGGCGATGATGGACCCTTCGCAGAGCGCTTTGCAGGCTTCGAAAAGCTGGGGCGTTTGATCATCATTGGCGTGGAGGTCGACCACGACGCGCTCCGCGCCCGTGAGTTGAAGCTGAATTTCTCCGGCGCCGCGAAGCGACGAAGCGAGGCAGGCACGCACGACGTTCCAGGCCGCGCGCAGGGGTTCCATCAGGACGACGCACTCGCCAATGTCGGTGACGCGTTTCGAATGGAGCTGCCGGTAGCCGATCGTGTCGTGGTGCCAGGCAAGCCGTGCGCGCCGTCGGTACCCGAGCTCCGCGGCCGAAGCGACCCATTCGATCTCGGTGTCGTCGGCACCAGGTAGCCCACGGCATGCATCGCGAAGAAAGCCCTGCTTGATCTGGCTTTGGAGGGCGGGGCTGGCGATCATCAACGGGCATCCGCCGCAGCGCGCGGCATCGGCGCAGGCGGGCTCCCGTCGTTCCGGGGCCGCTCGTAGGACCCGTGTCAGACGGCCTCGGGCAGCGCCGCGCTTCGAAGAAGTCGGCGCGAGCTCCACGCGTTCACCGGGCAAAGCGCCAGGCACCAGCACGATGCCGCTCGCTGTTTGCACGATGGCATCGCCGCCGCGACCCACCGCACGTACCTCGCCTGCTTCCGAGCGCTTGGAGGGCATCAGAGCTAGAAATACTGCAAGGGCATGCCGACTTCGAACAGGAAGCTGAAATCCCCATCGAGCGCGGCCCTGCGTTCGACCGGATCCTTGTTGTCGACCAGCTCGACGTTGGTGAAAACGGCCACCGTTTCCTTGCTGTCATTGTCCACCCAGGGCACATACAGCTCTTCAAAGCGGATCGTCCCCGAGACCGCCGCGTAGTAGACCGGAATGCGAGCAAACCCTGGACAGGTCGTGTTGAGGAAGAGCGTCATCTCGACGGGTGGCGCCAGGCCTCCGAGCTCGATCTCGGTGCCCAGCATGCTCTCCTTGAGCATCTCTGGCTCACGGATGAAGATCGAGATGCCATCGCTGTAACTCGGGAGCTCACTGCCGCGCTGCACGACGATGTTGATGATCTCGACTGAGGTGCTCGGCTGCATCGCGAAGAAGTCCGGGTTCAACGAGAACGGCTGTCCAACGAGGCCGCAGTCGGGCGCCCAGACTTGGCCCACGGCGCTCCCCTCGCCGCTGCCCTTGGCGCAGCCTGCCGCGAGCAGGCCGCAAAGGACCAACGCGCTGAGCTCATGCAATGAAGCCGCCACCGATCACCTCGTCGCCCCGGTATACCACCGCCGCCTGACCCGGCGTAATCGCGCGTTGCGGCTCGTCGAACCGGACCTCGAAGCCCTCCCCGTTGGGCGTGACGTCCCCAAGCGCGCCGCGATGGCGATACCGAATGCGCACCTCGCCCTGGAAAGGCTCGGTGGGACAGCCGGCAACCCAGTGGGCGTCCGTCGCCGTGAGGTTCTGCGCGTAGAGTTGCGACTCGTCGCCGACGACGACCTCGGCCGTATCGGCCACGATCCGTAGGACGTAGCGGGTACCGCCTCCTCCGAGGCCCAGGCCGCGCCGTTGCCCTTGGGTAAAGTTGGCCACGCCGTCGTGGCGGCCGAGCACCGTGCCTTCGGGATCGACGATCGCACCCGCTTTGGTCGGACTTCCCTGGCGGTTGATGAAATCTCCGACACGGCCGTCGGGGACGAAGCAGAGCTCCTGTGATTCGGGTTTGTCCGCGTTCGGCACGCCAAGACGTCGACCCGCTGCACGCACCTCCGACTTTGTGAGCTCACCAAGCGGGAAGACGAGCCGTTCGAGCGTCGCCTGTGGCAGGCCGAAAAGGAAGTAGCTTTGATCCTTGTCCTCATCGCGGCCTCGCAGCAGGCGGAGCTGCCCATCGGTCGCTCGCCCGAGGCGCGCGTAGTGCCCGGTCGCGATGTGGGTCGCATCGAAGCGGCGAGCGACTTCGCCGAGATAGGTGAGCTTCACGGTTCGGTTGCAGCTGACGCATGGGATCGGCGTGCGCCCGGCCTGGTAGTCGGTGACGAACGGATCGACGACGTGCCTGCGAAACGCCTCGCGCTCATCGAGGACGTAGTGCGGGATGCCCAGGTGCTCACAGGTGCGGCGTGCGTCGTCGCGGTCTTCCGGAGCGCAACATCGGCCAACCTGCTGCTCGCCGTCGGCGTCCCAAAGATGCAACGTCACGCCGACCAGATCGTGCCCCGCTTCGTGCAACAAAGCAGCCGCTACCGAGGAGTCCACCCCGCCACTCATCGCGACCAGCACTCGTTTCACTTGGGAGTTCTCGTTAGACATCTTGGGTACTGAACAAATCATCCGTGAGTTGTTCCACTTAATGGAAACTAGCGTGAGCCAAAGCACCGAGACAAAAAAATGTATAATATCAACCGATTGACAGCGAAAACATCAATCCACATGAGGCTCTGCTCCCAAGAGCTAAAATTTGCTTGAGGTTCTAGACCCGTTCTCGGGTCAGAACTCGCTCAAACGCCGCAGAAGCCAAGTCGACATCCTGCGCTGTCGTCTCCATACCTAAACTGATTCGAACCGCTGAGCCAGCCCGCCACTGCTCATCCGGATACATCGCACGAATCACGGCGGATGGCTCCTGGAGACCGGACGAGCATGCGGCTCCGGTCGAAACGCAGACCCCTTCCAGATCGAGCGCGGCGGTCAGAAGCGGACCCTGCCAGTCCCTGAAGCTGAGGTTCGACACGGTGCCCGTCCTGGGCGCAACCCCGTTACGAACGCCCCCCAGGTCGACCAGCGTCGCCTCGATGTGGTCGCGGAGCTCAGTCACGCGTGGCTGCTGCTCGAGGCGCGCCCCCGTGAGCCGGCAGGCTACACCGAAGCCAACCATACTCAGGGTGTCCGGTGTGCCCGGACGGCGTCCTCGTTCCTGCGAGCCACCATCGAGCACGGGCTCGACATCCAGACCCCGGCGAAGCCAGCAGGCACCGGCACCTGCGGGCCCGCCGATCTTCTGAGCGGCAAGGGCGATCGCGTCTGCGCCGAGAGCTTCGGCGTCGATCGGCAACTTGCCAAGCGCCTGGGTCGCGTCGACAAACAAGCGCGCCCGGTGCTCCCGGCAAACCTGCGCATACAGCTGAACTGGAAAGACCGTGCCGGTCTCGTGATTGACCCACTGGATCGCGACCAGCGTGCCCGGACCGAGTTGCCGCCCGAGCTCTTCGGCGCTTGGCGGCTGGCCACCGAGGACCTGAAGCCGGATCACGTCACACCCGGCCTTTTCGAGCCGCCGCACGCTTTCGGCCACCGCCGGGTGCTCCACCTCAGTCGTCACGACGCGTCCGCAGCCGTTGGCAAGGCCGCGTATGCCGAGGTTGTTGGCTTCGGTACCGCCAGCGGTCAGCACGATGTCCGCGGCGCCTGCGCCGATCGATTGAGCCACATCCTGTCGGGCAGCTTCGAGCAGTTGACGAGAAGCGCGGCCCGCCGCGTGCGTGCTCGACGGATTCGCCCAGGCCGCAGGCGCCGCCTCTGCCATTGCCCGCCGGACCGAATCGGGGGTCGGCGCCGCAGCATGGTGGTCGAGGTAGATCACTTCGACTGCATCTCGGGGCGTTCTGGGACCTGGCCCACCCGAAGCTCGACGAGGGTTCCCGTGAGCTGCCGCTCGGCGACCTCACCGGCGGGCGGGCTCGAAATCTCGATGCCCCCGCCCAGCGCTTCGGTGACTCGCCTGGCAAACGCCAGACCCAAGCCGACGCCTCCGTGGTCACGCGTCACCGAGCCGTCGACTTGATAGAACGGCTCCATGATGCGCGCGATGTGCTCGGGTCGAACGCCGGGGCCGCTGTCGGCAACCGCAAAGAGCAGGTGGCCTTCGCCTTCGGGGCGGACCTCAACGGCGACGTCGCCGCCAGTGGGCGTGAACTTCGACGCGTTGTCGAGCACGTGCACCATGGCGCGCAGGAGCTTGTCAGGGTCCCCCTGCGCAGGCATCGGCTCTTCTGGAACGCGTTCGATCAGTGTGACGTCGCGCTCGTCGAGCTTCGCACGAATTTGATCGAGCGCCTTGGTTGCGACTTCCCGAAAATCGTACGGACGCGTGTAGTAGTGCATGCGCCCGGTTTCGAGCGAGCTGACGTCGAGCAAGGTGTCGACGACCGAACGAAGACGCTGTGTCGACGTTTCGATCGAGCCAAGACACTTGCGTTGCAAATCGGTCAGCGGCCCGAGCTCTTCCTTGAGCAAGAGGCGAAGGTATCCAACTACGGGTGTCATTGGGGTTGCAAGCTCGTGACTCACGTTCTGCATGAACTCCCGGCGAAGTCGGGCGATCTCCTCGAGTCGTTGATTGGTTTCGGAGAGCTCGACGATCTTCTTTTCCAGCCGCTCGACGATCTTCTGTGTGCGCTCACGCAGCAATCGGTCGCTACCGTCGTCCGCCCACTCGCGATGCCCTCCGAGAAACTGCTCGATGGTTTCCGCGAAGTGAGCGGCGTCGATCGGTTTTGCGATGAAGCCGTCGCAGCCTACGGCGAGCGTCGAGTTCCGGTCGCCCTCTGCCGTGATTGCGACGATGGGAACCTCCTCTAGCGCCGGCATCCCACGAAGGCGCAGGGTCACCTCATAGCCATCGAGGTCCGGAATGTTGATGTCCACCAGGACGAGGTCCGGCACGATGTCGCGCGCGAGCCGAATGCCTTCGACGCCGCCTTCGGCCTCGATCACGTCATGACCAGCCGCCCCGAGCAGCTTCTGCACGAGGCGCCGATTGTTGGGATCGTCCTCGATGTGCAGGACTCGAGCCATCGAGACCCGATGCTAACAGCCTCTCGCACTTGCCGCACGCGGCGAGCCTGGCTAGGGATGGGGTATGCCAGGGCGATTGGTCGACCAGCTCGTGGACGCTGGACTCATCACGGAGGCGCAGGGGCGCGCGAGCGACCCCGGTGATCCGCTGGCGCCCTCGGGCCGGATCGCGCAAAGCCTCGTCGCTGCGGGCCTCGACGAGCGCACCCTGGCGGGTTTCTTCGTCACGCTTGGTTTCGGCCCAATGCTCCAAGCTCGCGAGCTAGCCCGTGCCGATGCAAGTCTGGTTCAGCGTTTGCCAGGCGCGGATGCGCGTGAGCTTTGTGCGATGCCGTTGCGGCGGAGCTATGCGGGGGCGATCGTCGCGATGGCCGACCCGACTGACGAACCGTCGGTGGCCATGCTCAGCGAAGCACTCGGCGGAACCATCTTGCCGACGGTGGCGAAGCTTTCGGATCTGCTGGCGGCGATCGAGCGTGCCTATGCGTCGGAGCAACCGCCGCGGGTCACCGACCCCTTGGCATTGGGACGTACGCGAACGCCGAGCGGTGTGGTCCCTCTGGTCAACGCGAAGCCTGCGAGTGACACGAACAAAACGCGGCCGTCATTCGACCCATCGCTTTCGGAGCTCGCATCGACTGCGAGCCCGGTTTGGGATCGAGCGTGGAACCGTTCGGGCAGAGAGCGTGACGTTTCGCTGACTCCAAAGGCGAGCCACGTTCCATTACCAACGGTCTCCGCGTCTCTCACGCCGCACGCTTTCGCGCCTCCGGTGATGACACCGCCGCCGGAGGAGCCGTCTTCGACCACGGCCTACCGAACCGCGCCGCCGTCGTCGGTCCGTCCTTCGACGGTGCGCCCTGGGTCGGTGCCCGACCCCGCGGTCGACGCTCAGCTCAGCGAGCTCGGCCGCGTCAGCTCGCGTGATGAAGTGGTGCAGGTCGCCTGTCGGGCCTGCTTGGCTTCTGCGCGTGGCGCGGCGTTTCTCGCACTCCGCAAGGGCGTGTTCCGTGGCTGGGACGGCGCAGGAAAAGAGGTGACGAGCGCCGGCATCCGAAGTCTCTGGGTGCCTGCGACCAATCCTTCGATCCTCAACGAGGTCCTTCATAGCGGCCGCGCCTTCCATGGTGCGTATGGCCAGACCGCCGCCGACCATCTCTTCCGGGCGGCCCTTGGGAGTCAGGGGCGCGACGTCATCGTCGTCCCGGTGGTCGTGGGGTCGCGCATGGTCGGGGTGCTGTGCGCAAACGACCCAGTGGGCGACACGGGCGCCATCGAGCGGATTGCCGAGGGCATGGGTCAGGCCTTCGAACGCCTCATCGTTTCCCGGAAATCCGAGGGTTAATCGATGAAAACGGCCTGAAGGCCGGGATTGGCCGCCTTGGCGAGCCGCAGGAGCCTGCGCCGCTCTCTGAGGACCGAGGACGCATAGCCATTCTGCTTGTCGCAATGGCCCGAATTGTACCAGGCCAGGCCCTTCTGAACGTCGCCGCCGCAGCGGCTAACCGCCCAGTCGTACAGTCCGAGCCCAGCGTCGAGCACCTCTCGCTGGCATGCGCCTGGACGCCGGCTGCATTCCTCCCGGTATCGTTCGTTGTAAACAAACGGCACGGTCTTGCCCCGGTATTTGGGGTTCAGTTGTACGACACCGCGAGCGCCGACCGGGCTCACGGCCAACGGGTTGAGGCCGGACTCGCGCAAGGCGATGCCCGCGGTGAGGAACGGATCGATCCCTGCCCGGTTGCTCGCCTCGGTGATCAGGCGTGACAGCGCGGCGATGCGCGCGCGGCATCCGCCCTCGCTCACGCGGCAGTGCTGCACGTGAATCGGCTCGCCCTGCTTGCTCTCGCGAACGATCAGGCGCGCATCGATGGCGCGGGCGAGCGCCAGTGATGTCGGGTGCTCGCCGACCGCCATGCGGTATTCGATCCCCGCAGCGGCAGGCGCAGGCACAACTTCACTGAACGAGGGACCCGCCTCTGTTCGCGAGTGCCACGCGCTGAGGAAAACAACGCCGATGACCAATAGTGCGATTCGCATGACTCGCTCCCGATAACCATCAAGAGGCGGACACGGTAGGGCATGCGCTTACCTTGCGCCACCCCAGGCGGCGCAAGGTGTATCCAATTGACTACAGCTGCTCGATTTCGGCTTCGGGTACCGGCGCGGGGTCCTCGGATTTTTTCTCAGTATCTTCGGGAGGTTCCGGGGTGGGAGCCGCATCGGCTTCGATGTCCCCTGGCTCGCTGTCGGAGCTCTCCGGGGTGTCGATTGCCTCGCTGAGCTCTGCGGATTCGTCGCGGCTGCCGTCTTCGCCTGCCTCGTCGCGTCCGCCTCGCCGCCGTCCGCGCCGTCGGCTGCGACGTCGCTTGTTGACGTCAGATTCGCCGTTCTCGTCCGGGCTCGTCGCCGTGGCGTTGCTGCTGCGCGTGGTGCTGCCACCCAGTGAGTCGAGAAGCTCAACGTCGAGCACCGCCAAAGGAAGCGAGGCGCGCTGGATGCCGACGCCTACTTCTTCCATCGAGATGGCAAGCGCATCGCCGTCGAAGACCGCGCAAGGTGCAGCGCCCTCCGCGTGTGCTTCGCCGACCGTGCCTTCACGGACCTGACCGAGGGTGACGACCCAGCCGATGCGGGCATGGTCAAAATGATGAAGCCCGCCGCGTAGCGCCACGATGGCGTCGTTGTTGATCGGTTGCTTGCCGCGATAGATCGTGATGGCTAGCGGTGTTTCTTCCGGACCCCGGCGAAGCGTGCCGGCGAGGCTGAAGTCGCCTGCGTCGGCGCGAACGCCACGAAGTGAGTGAACGCCGGTCGCGTTGAGCCAGGTGGCGAGGAGCTCGAGCAAGGCGCCGTCGGGAAGGTCACGCAATCGCTTGATGAGCGCACGGCGGACGTTGTGCCGTTGTCGGTCGGCAGCCCGAACCGCGTCACGCTCGGCGTTGACCGCGTCGTTCGGCAGGTCCCACTCGAGCAGCGCGATGAGCCCGTCGCTTTCGCGGAACCTTGGGCGGCCGCCCGATGCTCGGCGCTTGGCATTGTCGCCGCGCATGGCGGCACCCAAAGTCGGGGCCAGAAGTGAGGGGGTCCCGGCAAGCCGGCCCGTGTCGATCAGTGCCTCCGCAACCTGCACGAGGGTCCGCGCCTTGCGGCTACCGCCGCGGAGTGCCGTTTCGATGGCATCGGAAAGGTCCCGACCGACCGGCTCACCGGCCTCGGCAGCTCTCGTGGCAGGCGCCTGAGGTTCCTTGCGCGACCTGCTTCGAGTTGCGGGGCGGCGCTCGGGCCGTGAATCCGGCCCGGAACTAGCCTCGGCGTCACGGTCACGACGTCGCCGCGGCCGACGCTTTCGGGGCTTTCGGCCCTCGCGGGACTCATCGTCGAGGTTGGCGAGGATCAGCTCGTCGTCATCGTCCTCTTCAGGGAAAACATCAGCACCTGGGAGCTCTTGCGCCGCAATGCTCGTCTCTTCCTCAGCCTCCGGGGCCTCGTCGCGGGCCGGGGCTTCGTCGGCGCCCTCTTGCTCCGGAGCCTCGGGGGCGTCGCTGTCGGGGGTGGCGTCCTCGCTGTCTGCGACCGCTTCCTCGGGGAAGTCCCGAAGGGCGAAGACCCCTGGCTTGACCTTGAGAATTGGAGCGTCACCTCGGTCCTTCTTGACCATGGTGGCGAGCCTCGAGCTCATGGTGGTTTCTGGGGTCTTACCGACGTGCGATAGAAGGTTTTTCTCGATCGCGATTTCGGTGATTTTCTTGTAGTGGAGGGGCTTTCCGGCCGAGCGGAGAACCTCCACGGCTGCTTCCGTGAATGTCATTTTTGTATTCGTTCCTGTCATTCCGGTGGGCGATGTGAGCGGCTGCGACAGGGAGCGTTGATTCGCTCCACCTGCACAACGTTCTGTTGCCCTGAGGGCTATCAGCCACGCTCGTTCGCACTCCGACCGGACAAAAGCGGTTGGTAAATTGGTTTGCGGGTCAAGGGACCCTTTCGTTCTTCCTCGGTACCATCCAGCCCGCGCTGAAGCAACGAAACGGTCCCCCAAAAAGGCGACAAATCTCCTCGCCCTCTCCGCTCCGACCGTGCTCGCCTGGTATTAGGAGCCTTAATCCCTGTGGATTTGACTTTGGAGGACCCCAGAACCATTACGGCGGGATTGCGGGTAATTGGCTCTGGCCGATCGCCGCTGTTACAGCCGAAGAGGGCATGGGCAGGGGTCGTTTGTGTCAGATGGGCGTCGAGGCTGTGGCACAGCAGACACGAGCTCCCGGACCGCCCGCAACGTTTTTGGGGCGAAGTGCGGTTGGCCCGCGCTTCGCATAGGTAGCGGGTCGAGGAGATTCGAATGAAGGACAAAGAGATCGGAATACTGCTCGGAGGCGTTAGCGCGGAGCGCGAAATCTCCTTGAAGACCGGCGAAGCGATGTTCGAGGCGCTCGAGGCCCTCGGCTACCGCGTCCAGAAGGTCTTTGTCGACGGGGACATCGACCGGGTGCTCCGGCAGACCACCATCGACATTGCGGTGATCGCCCTTCACGGCACCTACGGCGAAGATGGCTGCATCCAAGGCATGCTCGAAACCATGGGCATCCCGTACACCGGCTCCGGCGTCCTTCCGAGCGCCCTCGCGATGGACAAGCTCAAGAGCAAGGAGCTGTTCCGGCTCTACAACGTGCCGACGCCTCCTTACTACGTGGTGCGTCGCGACGACCTCGACCGCCTCGAGCAAATTCACAGCTCCTTTGGTTTCCCGAGCTTCGTGAAGCCGCGGAGCGGCGGTTCGAGTGTGGGCGCAGGCGGCGCCAACAGCCTCGGCGAGCTAAAGCAGTGCTGCGAGGACGCGGCGCGTTTCGACGAGTGGATTCTGGTCGAGCGCCTGATTCGTGGTCGCGAGGTGGCGGTCGGCCTCCTCGACGGCAATGCGCTCGGCGCGATCGAAATCGAGCCCAAGGGTGGCTTCTACGACTACAAGTCCAAGTACCAAAAGGGACAGAGCGAGTATCACTTCCCTGCGCGGCTTTCGCCCACGCGCTATCAGGGCGTGCTGAATCTTGCGGAGCGCGCCGTCCAGGCCGTGGGCGCGACCGGAGCCACCCGGGTGGATTTGCTCGTAACCGCGGACGAAAACGAATACGTGCTCGAGGTCAATACCCTGCCCGGCATGACCCCTACCTCCTTGCTGCCTAAAATCGCCGCAGGGGCCGGTTACGACTTCGGCGGGCTCTGTCAGGCCATCCTCGAGCGGGCCGCCCTGCACGTCGGTGAGGGCCTGCCAAGCGTCTCGGAGGCGGAGCGCACCGCGTTCACGGGCGGCAGGGTCCGGATCGGGCCCGCCGAGTAGCGCAGCCCCGCGGCGACGAAGTCGCTTTACGGGGGTCATTCTTGACAATGCCGATGTGGGAACCCATAGATCCCGTAGGGTGAAGCTCTCGAACAAAGGCCGATATGGCGTGCGCGCCATTTTCGACATCGCTTTTCACAGCGGTGGCAAGGCTACGCAGATCAAGGACATCTCGCGTCGGCAGTCAATTCCTCCTCGCTTCCTCGAGCAGATTTTCCAGGACCTCAAGCGGGCGGGGCTGGTGACCTCCAAACGCGGGCCGCGTGGCGGGTACGCGCTCGCCATGGATCCGGACGACATCCGGCTCGGCGACATCGTGCGCGCGCTCGAAGGGCCGATCCTATTGGCGGGCAGCGACGGCAATGGCGACGCGGACGAAACCAGCCGCATCGTGACCGAAACGGTTTTCTCAGAGCTCTCCGAAAACATCGAGGCGTGCTTTGACGCGGTGACGATCCAAGATCTCTGTGATCGAGGCGACGCACACGGAGTTCGCCGCGCGCCTCCTCGACGTTACATGTATTCGATCTGATGTCCGCACCGGTTGTCGATAGCGTCCTCGATCTCGTCGGCGAAACCCCGGTCGTTCGCTTGCACAAACTCTCGCCCACCGGCGGCGCAACGATTTGGGGCAAGTGTGAGCACCTCAATCCAGGTGGCTCGGTCAAGGACCGCATCTGCCTCGCGATGATCGAAGCCGCCGAAGCGAAGGGGCGATTGAAGCCAGGTGACACGATCGTCGAGCCGACCAGCGGCAACACCGGCATCGGCTTGGCGCTGGTCTGCGCGCGCAAAGGCTACAAGCTCGTGCTCACGATGCCGGCGAGCATGTCGCTCGAACGGCGCGCCTTGCTCGAAGCGTACGGGGTCGAGATCCTTCTCACCGAGCCGGACCGCTCGATGGAAGGCGCGATGGAGGCCGCGGGCCGAGTCGTCGAGGAGCGCGGCGCGTTCATGCCCGAGCAGTTCTCGAATCCGGCGAATCCGGGCGTTCACGAGAGAACGACTGCACCGGAGCTGCTGCATGCCTTCGAGGGACAGACGATCGACGCTTTCGTAGCTGCGGTTGGCACCGGAGGAACGGTCAGCGGTGTTGGCGAGGCCCTGAAGGCGCGCCATCCCGCGACGCGGGTGATCGCGGTCGAGCCTGCCGCCAGCCCAGTGCTTGCCGGCGGCCCGGCGGGACCGACCAAGATTCAAGGGCTCAACGCGGGCTTCGTGCCGGAGAACTTCCACCGCAGCACGGTCGACGACATCATCGGTGTCAGCGACCAAGACGCCTGGAACACGAAGCTGGCGCTTGCCAAAGAAGAAGGGTTGCTGCTCGGCATCAGTGCGGGCGCCAACGTTTGGGCCGCGATCGAGGTTGCCAAGCAGCTCGGGCCGGGCAAGACCGTCGTGACCATTCTGTGCGACACGGGTGAGCGCTACTTCAGCTTGGGGGAGTATTTCAAGTGAGCCATGCGCATCGCGTTTTGGTCGTCGGCGCAGGCGGCCTCGGTTCTCCGGTGCTTCAACTGCTTGCGCGAAGCGGCGTCGAGCACATCACCATCGTCGACGACGACCGCGTCGACGAGAGCAACCTGCACCGGCAGACGCTCTACACCAGGGACGACGTAGGCCATTCGAAGATCGAGCGTGCGGCAAAAGTGATTCGCGAGCGCTCGCCCGGCCTTTCGGTGCGCGCAGTCGAAGGTCGTTTCGTGCCCGACACGGCAATGGAGCTCTTGAATGAGCACAGCCTCGTGGTCGAAGGCGCAGACAATCTTGCGACCAAGTTCCTGGTCGCCGACGCGGCACGTCTTGCGGGCGTGCCGGCGGTTCAGGCAGGCGCGGTCCGCTGGGCTGGTTGGGCGTTGTGCGCCCTCCCCGATTCGGCCTGTCTTCGCTGCCTCTTCGAGGACATTCCCCGCGACCGAATTGAAACCTGCGCCGAAGCCGGCGTCGTCGGGCCGGTCGTCGGGGTGCTCGGAGGCCTCGAGGCGGCATTGGTTTTTCGCTTGCTGCGGGGCGAGCGTCCGGCTGGCGAGCTTTGGCACTATGACGCGCTCAAAGGCGCGCTTCGGAAGACGTTCGTACGTCGTCGAAGCGACTGCCCTTTGTGCGCAGGAGAGATTCAGGACTTACGGATGGAGAGGTACACGGCGGCTTGCGCCGCATGATCCAAGCTCGCATCTGTGAGGACTCAGAAAGGAACAAACATGGCTGTTACGGTACGCATTCCAACTCCACTTCGGACCTTGACCGGCGGAGCAGACGAAGTCTCCGCGGATGGAGGCACTGTCTCCGAGGTCATCGAAAATCTCGAGGCCAATCACCCGGGCATGAAGGATCGCCTCTGTGACGAAAAGGGCGTGCGCCGCTTCGTGAACATCTACGCGAACGACGAGGACATTCGCTTTCTCGACAATCTCGAGACGACGCTGAATGAGGGAGACACCCTGAGCATCGTTCCGGCGATCGCGGGCGGGGCCTCGGTTTGAGCCTCGACGCCGCAGCACGGCGTCGGTACGCGCGTCAGCTTCTTCTCGGAGAGATCGGGGACGCAGGTCAGGAGCGCCTGCTCGGTGCCGGTTTTCGCCCTGGAGCCGACTTCGACGCGGGCGCATATGCTGTGGCGGCGGAGTATCTGGAACGGGCGGGCTGCTCCGCGATGGAGAGCGGTGCGGAGCTGCTGCTGCCGAGCGCGGGCGCGGTCATGCAGTTTGCTGGCTCATCGGCGCTCGCAGAGCCCGCTGCTGCAATCATGGGCGCGTTTGCGGCGGTCGAGCACCTCAAAGAGGTTCTCGGGATCGCGGCCGCACGCGAGCTTCCGGCGGAGCTGAGATTGAGCAACGAGGGCTGATGCGTTTTCGCAAGATGGAGTCGATCGTCGAGGCGGTGGGCAACACACCGATGGTGCGCTTGCGCTCCCTCGAAAGAGACGCGCCCGGGACGAAGATCTATCTCAAGCTCGAATACGCAAATCCGGGCGGCTCGGTGAAGGACCGCCCGGCCCGTCAGATGATGCTCGACGCGATCGAAGACGGCCGGCTCCGCAACGACAAGATTCTGATCGACGCGACAAGCGGGAACACCGGCGTGGCGTACAGCTTGTTCGGCGCGGCCATGGGCTATCGGATCCAGCTCGTGATGCCATCAAACGTGTCCCAAGCGCGCAAAGACATCATCGAGGCGTTTGGCACCGAGATTATCTACAGCGACCCGATGGAAGGCTCGGATGGCGCGATTCGAAAAGTGCGCAAGCTGGTCGCCGAAGACCAGGACCGCTACTTCTACGCGGACCAGTATTCGAACCTGTCGAACCCGCGCGCGCACTATCTGGGAACTGGGGACGAAATCCTCGAGCAGGCGGGCGATGAGATCACGCACTTCGTGGCGGGGCTAGGGACGACGGGGACCTGCATGGGCACGACGCGGCGCCTGCACGAGCATTCCCGCAAGATCGAATGCATCGCGATCGAGCCGGCCGAGGCGCTTCACGGGCTCGAAGGCCTCAAACACATGGCGAGCTCGCTCGTGCCGGAGATCTACGACCCGCAGGTACCCGACGAGATTTTGCCGGTCGGCACCGATGCTGGGTGGGACATGTCCGATCGATTGGCGGCGCAAGAGGGTTTGCACGTCGGGCATTCCACGGGCGCAAACGTGGCAGGAGCGCTCGAAGTCGCCAGGCGCGCCGAAGCGAGCTGCGTCGTTGCGATCGCCTGCGACCGCGGCGACCGGTACTTCGCGCCGATGAAATGGGAGAAGCACTATGAGTGGTGAGCCCTTTCCGTGGATCTCTGGAGACCTCGAGATCGACAAGTCGGTCATGGACGAGATCGAGCAGCATGCGCTCGAGTGCTATCCGAGCGAGAGTTGTGGCTTCGTCTTCGGCCCGGGGGACCAGCCTGCCCTGCTCGATGGGCTTCAGCGCGAGGAAAACGAGGCGGACAAGTATCACAAGCTCGACCCGCTCACCTTCCCACGCACGTCGAACACCTATTTTAAAATCAACGAGCTAGGCGCGGCGCGCACCTTCGAGCAAGGGCAAAGCGACGGTAGACCGGTCAAGGTCATCTACCACTCGCACTGTGATGCAGGTGCGTACTTCTCCGACGAGGATGCGGCGACTTTTGCGAACGGCGGGCAGCTGATGTGGCCCTGCGCCTACATCGTCGTCAGCGTCATGAACGGAGAGGTCGCGGAGCGTCGCCTTTGGGTGCACGAGCCCGGCACGAATGGCTTCCGCGAGTCTACACTGACGGTTCGAGAGCCCTGAGGCGCGCGCCCCGTGGCGACGCAGCCGCTTTGTGGCGATACAAGCGCTTTGCGGGGTCAGTCGTTGCTGTGGCGCTGACGCTCGCGGAGACGAGCCTTCTTGCCGCGCAGGTCGCGGAGGTAGTAGAGGCGCGAGCGGCGGACGTGGCCGCGCGCGAGAACCTCGATCTTCTCGATTCGCGGCGAGTGGAGCGGGAAGATGCGCTCGACGCCGACGCCGCCGGAGACCTTGCGGACCGCAAAGGTCGCGCCTGCGCCACCGCGGGTCTTGCGGATCACGACGCCCTTGAAAACCTGGATACGCTCCTTTTCGCCCTCCCGAATACGGAAGTGGACGTTGATCGTGTCGCCCACACGGAACGCGGGCCGGTCACGCATTTGCGACTTCTCAATCGCATCGATTTCAGGAACGGTTCCACTCATCACTAAGCCTCTTACGAAACGGAGCCCGGAGGTAGCACGGGCTCAAAACCCGGTCAAATCGGGTTGTTAGCCCTGGATTTCGGCGCGAAAAGCCGATCGAGTGTGATGGCCACCGCCGCCCGGACCGAAAGGTGATTGAACTCGCTCGGCCCTTTGATCGGCTCCAGAAAAACGTCTGCACGCTGCAAAACACGGTCACTGAGGCCGTGTCCGGTGCCAAAGAGCAACAAGGTTGGCCGGGTCTCGATTCGCAGATGCTCGGCTTCCTCGGCGTGGCTGCTCCGGTCGGGTCCGGCCTTGGCCGACGTGACCACGAGCCGGGGCGTTTTCCCTTCTTCGGCTTCAATCTGCGCGATCGCATCGTCGATCGAGAGGCAAAGCCGAACGAGCGCAATCGCTTCCCCCCGCTCCGGAAACCGGTGGGTCCCCGCGCCAGAGCACCAGTGATCGACGATTCGCTGCACCACCGGATGCTGCGCCTCGATGGGACTGACGACGAAATAGCCGCGCAGCCCAAACGTCCGCGCGCTGCGGGCGATGTCGTGAACGTCGAGGTTGGTCACCGAAGTCGTGACTTCTTGGCCTTGCCGGTCGACGACCGGGTGGTGGACGAGGGCGCAGTAGACGGCGGACACGGGGGGAGGCTTATCACAGCGTCAGTGGCAGCGGCAGTGGCAGGGTCAGCAACTGTGTTGCGCGACTGAGTTAGCGGAGAACGGCTCGCGACGGGCGTGCTCGCGATTGGGACCCGCTCGGCCGTCACCTTAAGGCGCCCCACGTCTAGCCTCCCCCCCAATCGCTGTGCTGCCCATCCCGAGCCGTTCTCCTGTGTAGAAGTCGACGTACGGTCAGTGCCACCCCGTAAAGCGGCTTCGCCGCCACGGGGCTAGGTGCCAGCGAAGCCCCCGTGGACGTCGCGTAGCGGCGTCTCTTCGGGGTGCCGGTGTCAGTGTCTGTGTCAGTGCCCGTGTCGGTGTCCGTGGCCGAGACCGTGGCCGGGAACGGGACCGAGTCCGAGTCCTGGTCGGTGGAAGTGATGTATCCTCGCTCCATGACGTCGGCTCGGTATCCGCTTGGGGTGCTCTGGCTCAGCGCGGGTGTGTTTCTAATCACCGGTGCCATCTTCACCGTCATGCCGCAAGTGATGTTCGCGCGCCTCGGACTGTTCGTACCCGACGGTGCGCCGGTGACCGAGCTTCGCGCGGTCTACGGTGGGCTCGAAATCGGGATCGGACTGTTTCTGCTGCTTTGCGCGCGGCGCCGCGGAGTTGCTCTCGAGCTTGGCTTGGTCCTCAGCTTTTTGCTGTTCAGCGGTCTTGCTGCGTATCGGGGGATCGGAATGGGGATCGACGAGCCGCAAGTCGACTTGATGTCCGTCTTGTTGGTCCTTGAATCCGCTGGCGCAGTCATCGCCCTCTCGGGGCTACTCGTGCTCTCTCGCGGATGACGGGGGAGGCGCGTCACAGGGTCAGCGGCAGTGCCAGCGGCAGTGGCAGCGACAGGGTCAGTGGCAGTGCCAGCGTCAGTGTCGGTGTCCGTGGCCGAGACCGGGTCTGCGAGGTTGCTCGAGCTCATCGCTGTTCTCGGATCTCGTTCAACAGCTTTAGGTCCTCGTCGGAGAGCTCCGCTGCCTCCAAGAGATCCGGCCGGCGTTCCAGCGTGCGCCGCAGCGACTCTTTCCGCCTCCAGCGCGCAATCGCAGCGTGGTTTCCCGAGCGCAAGACATCGGGGACCTTCTCTCCGCGGAACTCCTCGGGCCGCGTGTACTGCGGGTATTCGAGCAAGCCGTCTGCATGCGATTCGTCGGCCGCTGAGTGCACGTTTCCCAATACGCCCGGGACCAATCGCGCGGTCGCTTCGACGATCGCGAGCGCAGCAGCTTCTCCGCCGAGCAAGACGAAGTCGCCTAAGGAAACTTCCTCGTCGACGAGCCCGCGAATGCGCTCATCGAAGCCCTCGTAGCGGCCACAGACCAAAGTCAAACAATCCAGCGCCGAAAAGCGTCGCGCGTGAGCTTGCGAGAAACGTGCGCCTTGCGGCGTGAGCAAGACCCTATGCGTTGGCTTGCCCCCGCGTGCCTCGTCGAGATGATCTAAGGTGTTGGCGATCGGGCCGGGCATCAAGACCATCCCGCTGCCGCCGCCATACGGAGAGTCGTCGACCGTTCGATGGCGATCGGTCGTGAGCTCGCGCGGCGTGATCGTTTGCAAGTCGATCGTCCCGGCGTCACACGCCTTTCCGAGCAGGCCTGTGCGCAGCCCGTCGAATAGCTCGGGAAAGAGTGTGACGATCTCAAATCGCATCAGCGACGCTTCTGCAGAGGAATGTCATCCAAGTCTTTGAGGTGCACCTTGCCGCCCTCGATGTCGAGTCGGTCGAGCCACTTCGGGAGCATCGGCACTTCGAGGAAACCACCTGGGCGTTGGATCTTCAAGCATTCCACGCTCGGATAGTCGAGGACGTCGACCACCCTGCCGATAGGCTCGGCTCCTTCGAACGCTTCGAGCCCAACCAGGTCGGCGTGGTAGTACTCTCCGCCCTCGAGCGCTGGCAACGCTGCACGCGGAACGCAAAGGGTGTAGCCACGTAGCGCTTCGACATCTTCCCGAGAGCTGACGCCGGCAAAGCGCATGAGCAACGCTTTCGAACCTCGTCGCGAGGATACGACCTCGACCAGCGCGGGCTCCTCACCCTCTTCGCCGATGAGAAAGACCTCTGCGAGCTCTTCGAGCAGGGTCGAGTCCGGGTTGAAGACGTGCACGCGGATCTCTCCGGTCACGCCATGCGGTCGCGCCACGACGCCAAGTTCGATCCACAGAACCGATTCAGCGCCTTGGGTCACACCCAGAGACTACTCGAGGATATCGAGGATGGCGCGCTTGCGGAGTCGGGCCGAAGTCGAGGCCAGCAGGGTGCGCATGGCGCGGGCGGTGCGGCCTTCTTTGCCTATGACTTTGCCGAGGTCGTCCGGGGCCACGGTGAGCTCCAGCACGACCGCGCGGTCTTCTTCAACCACGTTCACCTCGACGGCGTCGGGGTCGTCGACCAGCGAGCTTGCGATGTACGCGATCAGGTCCTGTAGCTTGTCTCCGGCCACGTCGATGCTCGCTTAGGAAGCCGCGGCCGTAGCGGCGGCAGCCTTCTTGTGTTCTTTGACCACGTCGCGGACGCGATCACTTACCTTGGCGCCCACGCCGACCCAGTAGTCGAGACGCGGGTAGTTGATGCTAGCCTCCTCGATGGGGCGGCTCGGGTCGTAGGTGCCGATCTGTTCGATAAAGCGCCCATCGCGAGCCCTTTCCTTATCGGTGACGACGATGTGATAGTAGGGACGCTTCTTGGCGCCGGCGCGTGCCAGTCGGACCTTGACCATGGATTCCTCGTAAGCGGCGGGTCGGGCCCACCCAAAAGACGCCGGAAGCTAGTCAGAGCGTGCCTCGGCGTCAAGCCGCCGCCCTGCTCGGGTTTTTGCGGTGAGGCGCTCGGTTGCTAGAACCCATGGGATGCGATGCTTCCTTGCGGTATTGGCCCTGGCTCTGAGTCTGGGATGCAGCCGGGGCCAGCCCAAGGACCCCGAGGCGCCCAGCCTTCGGATCGCCGTGGTCACCGACCTCAAGGGCTACCTCGAGCCCTGCGGCTGCACCAGCGACCCTCTCGGCGGAATCGACAGGCTTGCCGCTCAGATCCGCACGCTACGCAAGGATCCGGTGCCCCTCGTGTTCCTGATGGCCGGGGACGCATTTTTCGACACGGCCGCGCTGGAGCCCGTTCGCGTCGACCAGGCGAACCGGAATGCCATGACGCTCGCCGGGATCCTCAATGGCTTGGAGGTCGCTGCCGCTCTTCCGGGTCCAAGTGATCGCGGCCAGCCTTCCGAGGCGCTTGATGCGTTGAGAGCGGCGTCCGATTTTCCGTGGCTGGCGATGCAGACGGATGCCGAGCTCTTGCGAACCCAAGCCGGGGCGCTTCGCCTGGCCGTCGTCGGAGTGCGTCCCGGTGCGGAGCGTGACGCCGTGAAGTCCGTCCTGGGAACCGCGCAGGAGGAAACCGATTTGACAATTGCATTGGTCGACGGATCACGGCGTGACGCCAATCGCATCGGCGCAACCGACGGCGTCGACTTCGTCGTTCAGGGCGGGCTCGACGAGGATGACCCGGTTCCTCCGCATCAGGCCGGGCGGGCTTGGGTCCTGCACGCGAGCCGGCAAGGCCAAGGACTCACGGTCGTCGATGTGTATCGAAACAAGAAGGGCGCACCTTTTGTCGACCACAGCGAATGGTCGCGTTCGGAGCGCGCCGGCCAGCTCGACCGGCAGATCGGTGACCTCGCCGCGAAGATCGGGGCTTGGGAGAAGTCAGGTGAGGTGGACGCGGCAGACCTCGACGCACAGCGCGGGCGTCTGGCCGAGCTCCAAAAAGAGCGACGCGCGCTCGACGCGCCGACGATGCGATCGGACACCAACGCCCTGTCGGCAACTTGGGTCCCGTTTCCGAAGAAGGCAGCGAAGGATCCGCACGTCGAAAAGCTGATGCGCGAGCACTCCAAGGTCGTGAATGAAGCCAATCGCGTGGCGTTTGCCAACCTGGAGCCGCCGCCACTCGGACCCGAAGATATCGGATACGTGGGCTCGGCTGCCTGTAGCGGGTGCCATCTAGAAGCATTCACCTGGTGGCGAAATCATGGGCACGGAGTGGCGTACCTGACGCTTCAGCAGCGCAACAAGGAATTCAACCTCGACTGCGTGGGCTGTCACGTGACGGGCTACGAGCAGCCCGGCGGTTCCACGGTGACCCAGAACCTAGACGGCGCATTGGTCAACGTGGGCTGCGAGAGTTGCCACGGGCCGGGCGCGGCCCACACGAAAGACCCCGAGGTCGCCATCTTGCGTGACACTCCCGCATCGATCTGCGTTCAGTGCCACAACGCGCAGCACAGCGACCTGTTCGACTACGAAGGGTATCGCAAGACCCTCGTCGTACCGGGCCACGGCCTTCCCCAGCTGAAGCGTTAGGGGCTCAGGTTGCAGAAACGCTGCTCGGGGCCCGCGGGGGTTATGCTTCGAGAGACCTGGGCTTCACGTTGCTGTGAATCCATTGGACGATCTCGTCGAGCGGAGCACCCGGCGTGAAAATGGCGCCGACCCCCTTGGCCAGCAGCGAGTCCAGGTCGTCCTCAGGGACGATCCCGCCGCCAAAAACGATGATGTCGTCGGCACCACGGGCCGAAAGCGCGTCGATCACCGCGGGGAACAACGTGTTGTGCGCGCCCGACATCACCGAGAGGCCCACCGCGTCAACGTCCTCTTGGACTGCCGCCACCGCGATCATCTCAGGCGTTTGATGAAGCCCGGTGTAGACCACCTCGAATCCCGCATCGCGGAGCGCACGCGCAACGACTTTGGCGCCGCGATCGTGACCGTCGAGACCGGGCTTGGCGACGAGAATGCGGATCTTGGGAGCGGGCATGTGCGGGGGGGGTTTACTTCAGCGGCAGCGGCAGCGCCAGGGGCAGCTTCAGTGTCAGCGTCAGCGTCAGTCTCAGCGTCAGTGTCGCTGTCAGCGACGGTGCCAACGTCGGTGCCGGTGATGATATAACCGCTTCGTGCTTTGGCCTCGGTCCTTTGGTGGCAGCATTCATTCCGGAGTTCCCGATGTTCGGGCGGACGTCGAAGCTTGGTGCGTCGCCGAAGGCATCTCGCGGCCTTCCGATGTGCTGATTGCCGATTTCTATGTGCCGATGGCCGCCTGGGTTGCGGATCACGTCGAGGATCAGACGCTGGTGCTTGGGCTCAATGGCGCGCAGGGCACCGGGAAGTCGACGTTGGCTCGGCTGCTGCAGCGGCTTCTCCGGCGCGTTCATGGGATTCGCGCGGCGATCCTTTCGCTCGACGACCTCTATCTGACCGGAACCGAGCGGCTCCAACGCGCGCAGACGATCCATCCCTTGCTTACGACCCGCGGCGCGCCTGGCACGCATGACGTCGAACTCGGGATACGCATGCTTCGTTGCCTTCGCGAAGGACGACCCGTCGCGCTACCCCGATTCGATAAGGCGCGAGACGAGCGCCGCCCAGTGGCCCAGTGGCCTCCCTGGGAGGGGCGCTGCGACCTCGTGATTTTCGAGGGCTGGTGCATGGGTGCGAGGCCGCAACGCGCGGACGAGCTCGAGGTGCCGGTCAACGAGCTCGAACGCGTCGCGGACCCGACGGGTGATTGGCGTTGGTACGTGAACCGCGAGCTCGGTGGCCACTATCAAGCGCTCTTCGCGGAGCTAGATCTCCTCCTCATGATGCGGCCTCCCAGCTTCGACCAGGTTTATGCCTGGCGCGAAGAGCAGGAAGCCCGCCTTCGAGCGGCCGGTGGCGGTCCCGAGGTCATGACACAGGCCGAGGTGCGTCGCTTCGTCATGCACTTCGAACGGCTGACGCGTTTCATGTGGGAAGAAATGCCTGGACGCGCCGACGCGGTCGTCTACCTGGGCGACAATCATGCGCCTGCCGAGGTTGTGCTCGGCGACGAGCGCCGCTAGCTCGCTTTGTCGCGCGTCTCTTCCTCCACGTCGCGATCGAAGTCGCCGACGGGGCCTTGGTACATCTCTCGGGAGTAGTGCCTCGCGAAGGCGTTCATCATTTCGTCGAATGGCAGGTCGTCGTACTCTCCGTGGAACCGGAGATATTCCATGTGCTGATGGCCATCGAGATCGAACGGGTGATAGATCGAATCCTCGTGCCCATCGAACTCCAGGGGCTTGATGCGGAACTTCTCGCAAAGCTCGATGTTGAACGCAGGGGTGGCCTTCACCCATTTTCCGTCGAGCTCAATCGCCGTGTAACCGTGCCAGTAGAACACGTCCGTCTTCATGGTCTGGCGCATGCGCTGGGTAGAGAGATGGTTGCGCACGTCCGCAAAGCCGAGGCGCGCAGGGATTCCAAGCGCTCGGCACGCAGCGGTGAGAAGAATCGCTTTGGGCACACACCATGCCCTTCCGAGCTCCAACGTCCGGCTGGCTTTGAGGCCGGGGATGGTCAGTACGAGCGCGTACGGATCGTAACGGATGCCGTCCCGTACTGCGTAGTAGAGCTTGACCGCCCGTTCTCTGGGATGGGTCAGCCCCTCTCCATTCGCCTCCGCGAAAGCAACGACGGCGGGGTGTTCGGAGTCGATCGTCGGTGTGGGCTTCAAAGCGTCGAGCATGTTCGGGATTCTGACGCATCCGTCGCTCCGGTGCAGCTCGAGCCGGTACCGGCGGTGCAACCGAAGCAATGCCGGTTGGTTTGAATCGCGCGCGTCCCGAGCGTGCTGAGATCGAAGTCGCGGATGTGCCGGGGCGAATCGTTCGATACTGGGATGTCGAGCATCTGATTGAAGTCGCAGTCGTAGAGGCGTCCATCCCAGCCTACCGATATGGTGTTGCGGCACATGACCCTGTGGGCGGCGTGCGGATTGAACGACTCGACTAGGCGTCGCATGTAGCCTTCGAGATTGCCGGACTCGAGCAGCCAGTCGAGGTATCGACTGATCGGCATGTTGGTGATCGTGTAGAGCGCATCGAACGAGATGCCGTAGAGGCGGCCGAGCTCGCGCTTCCACTCCGCTTCGAGGCCGAGTTGAGCGGCGGGCAGAACGGCGCCCACCGGGTTGGTCACCAAGACGAGCCGGAGGCCCGAGCGGCCGTCCCCGTACCCGAGCTGGTTGAGTCGCCGTAGAGCGCGAATACTCTTTTCGAATACGCCGTCGCCTCGCTGCGTGTCGGTGCAGGCCGCTTTGTAGTGAGGCAGCGAGCAGACGAGCTCGACACCTTGCTTCGCGAAGAACTCGGGCAAGTCGCGGTGTGGCCCGGTTTCCAAAATCGTGAGGTTGCAGCGGTTGGTCACGTGCCGGCCGAGCAATGCGCATTGCTCCACCAGCCAACGGAAGCTCGGATTGAGCTCGGGTGCCCCGCCGGTGATGTCAACACTCAGAATTGCGTGCTGCCGAAGGACCTCGACGCATTGCTCGGCTGTCTCGCGGGACATGATCTCTGTGCGGTCCGGTCCGGCGTCGACGTGACAGTGCCGGCAGGTCTGATTGCAGAGCTTGCCCACGTTGATCTGCATGACGTCAAGCGAGGTAGGCCGCAGGGGCCACAAGCCCTCGGTGCTGAGCGCTTCGTGGAAATCCATGCCGATCGGCAAGCTGCGGAGCCTCCTCAGCTGATGGTCCGCCTCGGCCAGCGGCAGGCGCCGCGCGTGGAGTGAACGCCTCGGCGTCGATTGAAGTGGTTGGCTCGATGACATGGTTCTGCGTCGGCGCGGTAGCGACAAGGTGTACGCGAACGTGGGCCGGAGGTTAGCAGCCGGGTGCAAATTCCAAAGTGGAAATCAGAGACGCGTGTACGTCCGGTCGCGAGTCCCCAGCGCAAACGGAGTAAGGCAGACCATCGTGCCCGTATCGGTGAGGCGCCCGGCGAGCCAAGTGGGTTCCGCCCCTTCGGCGAGCATGTCATAGAACGCCAGTACGGCACCGCGCCTTTCGGAACGATTGAGGATCAGTTGCCGGCCCTCGGAATCGAACACCTTGAAGACGCCGTTGCGCTCGATGCGATGCGGAGCGACCAGCGCAAACGGCTCGGACAGCGACGGGTGTGCCTCTACGGATTTTCGGTAGCCCGCGGCGACCTCCGCGAAGCTCCGGCTCGCGACTTGCTGGACGCGTACCCAGCTCTCGCTTGGAATGTCGGGTCGAACCTCGTATTGCAGCACGCGGATTCGCCGTGGAGAGGGCCCTGACTCGACCTCCGCCAGACCGACTCGGAGTTGCCGTGGACACGGCCCAAGGGAGGCGGTGGCGTGTCGCGGGCGGTCTTCGCGATAGATGTTCCCCGATTCGATGTCGACCAGGTACCGGCGCTCTAGGCTTGCGCGCTCCGTCCCTGACAGCCATTCGCGGCCGACTTCGATCATGGTTCGGTCGTGGAGCAGCTCGACCTCGGGCATCGATCCAGGTCGTGCTCCTAGCCATGCGACGAGGCGTTCCTCCGTGTCGCGCGTCCGAGCCGTCGTGCGGAGCGCGTTGGCGAGCTGGGAAGCGCCTTCGAGGAGTCGTGCCATGGGCCGAAGCTCGGCAGACCGAATCTCTCGTTGGAGACGGCCGATGAAGCGGCCGAGCCCCGAAGGAGTGGGCTCTGGCGCCGCGCTGATGACCCGTTCGAGCGCAGCGTCGACCGAGGGTGCGTACTGCGCCTTGGCTACACCGACACGCGTGATCGCGGTGAGCAGATCGTCGAGCGCGTCGGCAAGCTCGTTCGCCGGAGCCTGTTCTGCGGACCTCGGAGCGATCGAAGCAACCAGACCTGGCGGCGAGGAATCCTCGCGTTGTTCCATGCCGGCAACGAATCTCAGGGCGGCCAGAACGTGCGGGCCGTCATTGCGGGCGTCGCTCGATACACACTGGAGCTCACCGTCGCGAAGGCTCAGTGTGACCATTTCGATGCGGCCTTCGAGCTCGATGTCCATCGTGAGGCGCCGGACCGCGCCCTCTCCCGCCCCCGCTCCGAGCAATTGCAGGTGCCGGACTGCAGCGTCACGCAGCCGAGTGGACATCGCCCTGCTCCTCCCGCCTCAAGACGTCGTGTTTGCGTTTCAGCTCGAAACGAACCGTGCCAGGCGCTCGACGGAGATCCAGCGTCATGACTTCTCCAACGAGCCCTCGAGCGACATCCTCGCGCCCCTCGCGCTCGACTTGTTCGGCGCGGTGCAGGAAAGACATGGCCATCGCTCGCACCAGAATAGGGTTTCGCTCGATCCGCGGGCGGTCGACTTCGATCGCGCGCCGAAACGCCGGCAACGCAAGTGCGTACTGTTCGCGGCGCGCGAACGCCATCCCGATGCCGATCAGCGGGACCGCCCAATTGTCGCGGCGGGCCGCTGCAGATTCAAAGCGGGCAATCGCCCAGGTGACCCGCCCGAGGAGGAGCCAAAGGCGCGCCACCAAGTAGTCCCGCCACCCGAGGACAATCGCAGGCACGCTATCCCGAGAGCCTTTGCGCGGCGCCGGCTTGTTGCCGACCTCCGACCAGTCGATGGCCGCGGCCTCCTCCCCTCGAAGCTCCATGCGGGCGGCGATGGCGGAAAGCGCGTCTTCGATCGCAGCGCGAAGCGCCGGCACCGAGCTCGCGTTGTAGCGTTCCGTGAGCTCGTCGAGTGCCCGGCCGTCGCCAATTCGAGCGGCGGTGCGGGCCGCTTGTGTAGCGATGCTCACGTCGCTGTGGTCGAGAAACTTGGCGACCAGATCCGTGCTCTCGGAGGAGCCCAGGCTTTCCATCGCTTCGAGCGCCTGAAGCGGAAGCCGAGGTTGCTTCTCTTCGAGAGAGCTTCGCACCTCCGCAAGACCCCGGCAGTCACCGTGCATCCCAAGGGCGCCAGCAAGCGCGATGCGCTCCTCGGCGACAAAGCTGCGCTCGAAGCGCTCCGCCAATGCCGGATGGACCCGAGCATCGTCGATACCTCCGAGAACGCGGGCCGCGCTGGCGACCAGCTCTCCACGCTCTGCCTCGACGACCGCGATCAGCGCGGGCACGAGCCGAGGATCTCTGGCGTAGCGAAGCGAGGTGATGAGGCCAATTCGGGATTCCAAGGGCACGCAGCCGTCGCTCCCCTCGATGATCGCGGTGATGTGATGAATCACCACGTCGGGAAGCTCGGCAACCCGCATGAGCAGCAGAGCGCGCTGGTCTCCGGGAAGCACACGGATCGCGTCGACGTTCGACTGCCCGTCCCAGAACGCGCGAATCGCCGCTTCCGTTCGCTCAGCCAAGCGTTTCCACTGGTCGTGCTCGTGGCGGGCGGCGCGGCCTTGCGCGCCGGGAAGCTCCGTGCGCGCCTGCGCCAGCTCGCATCCAAGCTCGACATCCCGTAGCTCGGCGATGGTTTGGATCGCCTTGCGGGCTGCGTCGCTGTGTAGCTGGCGTCGGTCGCGCAGGCGTTCGCCAAGCCGTGCTAGCGCGGCTCGTCTCTGGCGTCGCGACCCCGCGCGAAGCACGGCAAGAAGCGTCGGCACGTCGTCGATGCGCTCAACCGAAAGCCCTTCGTCGCCGCTCGTGCTGAGGCGCCCAAGAAACGAAGGGTCCGCCACCACCTCGGTGGGCGGCCGTACCGATGGATGCCGTTCGGCTTCGGGATGGATGCTCTGGGTTCCGATTTGCTCGAGGTCGCTCGCGGCGACGGCCCGCACCAGCGCACGCGCAACTTCGGTATCGTCCGCATTGGCCGAGCACCCGAGCAGATCCCGAGGGTCCGCATACTCATTGCCCGCAATGCCTTCTCGCAAGCAAAGCTCAAGCGTATCCACATCAGCTTCCGGGTTGTGCGCCACGTTACTGATTCAAGGATAGCCAGCGGAGGGGCGCACCCCCCAATCGGGCCCCGCTTCCGACGGAATTCGCCCGCCAGCCCCAGACTCGGCCCCGGACACCTGCACTGACACTGCCACTGACGCTGGCACTGCCACTGACACTGCCACTGACGCTGGCACTGACGCTGGCACTCACGCTGAGACTGCCACTGACACTGCCACCGCCACTGCTACCGCCCCTCCGTCGGTCGAGGAGCCATACCGAGCTTCGCTTCCGTTCACCTGGCGCCGCCCGGCAAGAATGCGCAAGATCCCGCTCCGATGGAAATCTGGAGAGAGTTCAGCTTCGAGGCGGCCCACCTGCTTCCGAATCTGCCCGACGGGCATAAGTGCAAGCGTTTGCACGGCCACTCGTATCGCGTCCGGGTTTGCGTCGAGGGCGAGCCGGATCCCGACCTTGGTTGGATCGTCGACTTCGCCGACATTCGGGAGGCCTGCGAGCCGATCCGTCTTCGCCTCGACCACTACTATTTGAACGAGATCGAAGGCCTTGAGAACCCGACCAGCGAGGTCCTGGCGCGTTGGATCTGGCGTCAACTGAAACCCACGCTACCGATTCTGAGCGCGGTCGAAGTGAGCGAGACCTGCACTTCGGGCTGCGCGTACCGCGGCGAGTGAGCGCTGGCACCGACGCTGTCCCTGGCGCTGACACTGCAGCTGATGTACAATGCCGCCAGATGAAGGCCTTCCTCGGATATGCCCTGGGTGCAGCGCTCTTGTTGAGCGGAGGCGCAACGCTCGTTGAGCTCGATTCATCAAGCGCTCGCGCGCGAAGTTGTTACAGCATCTGGGCCGAAGCCGACCGGATGGGCTCGCACTATCGACACATCGTCTACGTCGAAAACGACTGCGACTACTGGCTCCAGTGCTCGCTCTGGACCGACGTCGATCCCCAGCCGCCGAAGATGGTCTCGGTGGGACCGGGGATGACCGAGCACGCGGAGACCAACGGAAGCTCGCAGTACGACGACCCGAAGGCGTTCGGAGCGTGCCACCGGAAGTGACCGGGGCACGGCGGAACGCGACACGGGGTTCCACCGAACGGCTCGGCTTGCAAATGTATGATCTGCGCTAGCGACTTGGGAGTTCGCGGTTCAGTACGCCGAGGACCGCTTGCAAATCTTCCCAGACGGGCTTCTTGAACTGCGGGCTTCGTAGCAAGAAGGCGGGATGATAGGTCGGCATGACCGGGATTCCACGCCATTCGCCCCAGATGCCTCGCCAGCGGCCGGCCGGAGGAACGCAGCGCAGGTTTTCGGCAGCGCAGCGGCCGAGGGCGACGATGACCTTCGGCTGGATCAGCTCGAGCTGTGGAACGAGGAACCGGGCGCAGGCCTCCGCTTCGGTCGGCAACGGCGTTCGATTCTCCGGAGGACGGCACTTCACGACGTTGCAGATGTAGACGCCCTCGCGATCGTAACCCATGGCGGCGACCATGCGATCGAGTAGCTGGCCGGCCCGGCCGACGAACGGCTGGCCTTCCTGGTCCTCGTGATAACCCGGCCCTTCGCCAACGAAGACCAGGTCGGTGTCCGGCCTCCCGCGTGCAAAGACGCTCTTGGTTCGCCCTCTGTGCAGATCGCATTGGCTGCACTGGGCCGCTTCATCCGCCAGCACCTGAAGGCGAGCGACGGAGTCTCGGTCGGGCCCTGACGCTTCGGTTTCGCCGTGGAGCACCGCCGGCGACGCAACCACATCTGGCCTTGGAAATCCCTGTCCGCCGAGGATCTTCTCCCAGCGGAGCAGCTCCTGAGCGCTGGCGATGACGGACGCGAGCTCGTTTTCCGGGTCGCTTGACACCTCGGGGCGAGTATAGGCCGGTTTCGTTGACTTGGCCGTCGCCGGCTCGCTAATCTCATATTCTAGGGGGATTCGAAGGGGAACATGTCACGGGCTCGGGTCTTGGCCATTGGGGATACCCATGTGGGAATGAAACGCACCCACAACGAGGACAGCTTCATGCTGGCCGACGAGGACAACCTCTATGTCGTGGCCGACGGCATGGGCGGGCACGCGTCGGGCGAGGTCGCCAGCGGCATGGCCATCGACACCTTGCGCGAGTTCTTCCGCGCCACGAGCGCCGATCCCGAAGCGACATGGCCGTACAAAATGGACAAGGCGCGAGGCTATGAAGAGAACCGTCTGATCACAGGCATCAAGCTCGCGAACCTTCGCATCCACCAAGCAGCTCAAAAAGATCCTCGGATGCACAGCATGGGCACGACGGTATGCGGCATCCTCGTCGTCGAAGACGGCGTGTTGATCGGTCACGTCGGAGACAGCCGCGTGTACCGCATCCGTGACGGCAAGATGGAGCCACTCACCAGCGATCATTCGCTCCTGAACGACTACATCAAGATGAAGCGGCTCTCCGAAGAGGAGATCGAGAACTTTCCGCTCAAGAACGTCATCGTGCGAGCGCTGGGCATGAAGTCCACCGTCAAAGTCGACACCGTGCTCGACCGTCCGGAAATCGGCGACATCTACGTGCTTTGCAGTGACGGATTGTGCGGCCCGGTGACCGACCCGGAGATTCAGCGCATTGTCGGTTCGCATCAGGACTTGCAGACGGCGGCCAACAAGTTGATCGAAAGTGCGAACGAAGCTGGCGGTCCGGACAACATCACCGTGGTGCTCGCCAAGGTGATGGGGCTCAGCTGAGCTCGATTCGGTGCTCGGGTGTGATCACCGCGTTGGTCGCAGAGTCGCTCACAGTGGTACCCGGCCAGACGACG
>Ga0209456_10000078_pt1 | contig 49005 bp, 52 predicted proteins | sample COG_11_FD_184755 | JGI IMG/M metagenome (GOLD analysis project Ga0209456, IMG submission 184755) | Pelagic marine sediment microbial communities from the LTER site Helgoland, North Sea, for post-phytoplankton bloom and carbon turnover... | ecosystem: Environmental > Aquatic > Marine > Neritic...
CATACCGCAACGCTGAACACCGCCTTTAACCATGCCTATACCACAGGTCAGCGTTTCAGCAGCAACCTGAAAGTGGGCAAGATGTTCTGGATTTACCTGAGCAACTTTATCGCCGTCTTACTGTCGCTTGGTCTGCTGATTCCGTGGGCAAAAATCCGTATAGCCCGCTATCGCCTGGAGAATCTGGCACTGCAGACCGAGGACAATCTGGATGGCATCATCGCCGCTGAACAGCAACGGGTGAAGGCCACCGGTGAGGAGCTGGCAGAGGTCCTGGATGTAGATCTGGGATTCTGATGGCTCCGACATCCACCCCGGAGGGGGGCACCGATGTCAACGCCCGCTACTACAATGGACGCACCTCCGGGGCAACGGCGGTGCGTTTGTCGTTTGGGCACTGTGGACGTGTCACCCTGACAGGTGCAGCGCAGAGCGCCAGCTATAAGCTCGAAGATCTGGATATCAGTACACGTATCGGCGACACACCGCGCCTGATTGGCTTGCCGGATGGTGGCAAATGCGAGGTCAGCGATAATGACACCATCGACCGCGTGCTGAAAAAACAGGCGGCCAACCGCGGCAGCTGGCTGCACACCCTGGAAAGCCACTACCTGTTTGTCATGTTCGCCGTCGTCGTCACAATTGCCGCCAGCACAATGACCTTCAAATACGGCCTGCCCTGGTTGGCCGAGCGCTCAGCCCATGCTCTGCCGCAGAGTGTCGACCGCAGCCTTGGCAAGGGCACACTCGATATTCTGGATCGATCACTGTTCTCACCGACCACCCTGGAGCCGGCAATACAGGCACGGCTGGACAGGCGTTTTGCAGAAATGATTACCACTTTGCCCGCGGGCCGGGACTACCGGCTGCTGTTTCGCACCGGTAATAGTATCGGTGCCAATGCCCTTGCGCTCCCCGCGGGCATCATTGTGATGACAGACGAGTTGGTAGCGGCAAGTGAGAATGACGATGAACTGGTCGCCATCCTGGCGCACGAAATCGGCCATCTCGAGCACCGGCATTCAATCCGCATGGCGATGCAGAGCTCGGCCGTAGCCCTTATCCTTGCCGCCATCAGCGGTGACGTGGTTTCAAGCTCGTCCCTGCTGGTGGCCCTGCCGACGGTGTTGATTCATTCGAGCTATTCACAGGAATTTGAAAGCGAAGCCGATGACTATGCCTGGCACTATCTGGTCGACAATTCCATCCCGACCGGGTCCTTCGCCAGCATCCTCACCCGCATCTCCGGTGAGGGCGGTGATTCTGTTGTCAGCCAATACCTGTCGTCACACCCCGGTACACACGAGCGGGTACAACGGTTTATACAATAAAAAGGGATAGATTTAATTTTAATCCTACTCTGCATGAAACTAACGGTGTCTGCGTGAGTAACAACCCTGTACAATTAAATCCATGTGGAAGCGTCTGCGGAATTTATTCTCGACTGCCGTCTATGAAAAGCCCGCAAAACCCAACCCTTCCGGTCGGTCCGCTGGCCTGGCCGGATCGATTTCGGTGGTGTCTTCTGCCGGAAACCCTGGCAGTGAAGAGATCTGTTCCGGCTATTACAGCCTGATACTAGGCGTTCACTCCCTTGCGGATACGGAATTAAACGGCCTTGAATCCGAAGCTGGCGCACGCCTGGGGAAACTAATCAAGTCCAAAGAGTCGCGTGAAAGAATGGTACCGCGACTGCCGGCTATCATCCCGAAACTGATGAGCAGCCTGCGGGATGACAATGTCTCTGGTGTCGACCTGGCCCGTCAACTCGGTAAGGATGCGTCGTTAGTGGGTGAGGTTATCCGTATGGCAAACAGCCCCTACTACCGTACGGTCAACAAAATTCAAAGTCTCGAACAGGCGGTTTTAATCCTCGGCCGCAGCGGGATTCGCCACCTTCTCGCCAGAGCTGCATTCAAGCCAATACTCAACACACAGCAGGGTCACTTTACAAAGCTGGCCTCCGGATGGGTATGGCGCCAGTCGGAATATTGTGCCTTCAGCGCCCAGTGTCTGGCAAAGAATCAGTCCATTGACTCATTCGAGGCCTATCTGGCTGGCCTGGTTCGCGGCATAGGCAGCTTTATCGCGCTCAAGACGATGGATCAAATCGAAAACATCGACGATGCACCCAGGTCATACCGGTTTCACCGGCTTTTCTCAAAACAGTCGCTCCAGTTATCGAGGCTGATCGCCAGTGAATGGGAGTTTCCCGCCAATGTCGTTCGGGCAATAGAAGATCAAGCAACGATTTCCGATTCTGAAAAAATGCCGGCGTTGGCCTCAGTCCTCCATGCAGCGACCCTGATGTCGCAGTTGCAGGTTCTGATAGAGGAGCGCCGGGTGAACGATGATCCTGCACGACTCGTCTGCCGCACTGAAGGCCGCTTAACTGAGCATTGTCAAAAATGTTTTGGTGAGTTGCAGCGCTACGCGCTTAGCCAGGTGTAACAGGGACAGCCCTGGATCGGAACAAACCTGTGACGTTTGAATTTGAAGAACTGGACTACCAGGAAACGCCACTGGGGGACATCAGTCTCAGGCGTCGCTCGGAACCCAGACTCGAAGGAAAGATTCTCTACGAAGTCAAACTTGGCGACGAATTTCTGATGTCCAGTCTGTTTACCGAAGCCGAGATTCAGCTTGCAAGACTCGGGCTCAAAGAAGTTGCAGGCAGCGACCTGGATATTGTCATCGGCGGATTGGGACTGGGTTATACGGCGGTTACGGTCCTGGAGAACCCGTCAGTCCGATCGCTCATCGTGGTCGAAGTGCTGGAGCCGGTTATCGACTGGCACCGTCAGGGCCTGGTGCCGCTTGGGGAGAAACTGGTATCAGATCCGCGCTGTACCCTTGCCCATGCTGACTTCTTTAACGTTGTTTCATCATCCGGCACTGGGTTTGATCGCTCAGGTTCCAATCGGCTGGTTCACGCTGTTTTACTGGATATTGATCATTCACCAGGCCATTGGCTTAACCCGGGAAACAGTGCTTTTTATACGCTGCAGGGGCTGCGGAATCTTGCTGAAAGAATCCATCCCGGCGGAGTCTTCGGGCTATGGTCCAACGATCCCCCGGATGCCGGGTTCACCCGCCTGCTCGAGACCGTATTCCAGTCCTCTGAGTACCATATCGTAACCTTCCCGAATCCATATATGGGCGGTGAATCGTCCAACACGGTCTACCTGGCCCATAAAGCATAGAGCGGGTTATACCTGCCACTGTCGCCCATCGGCCGATATTGACACAAAACAATATTGGGAATTATTTCTATTGAAGATCTGTCAGGTTGGGGTAACGACGAAACAATCACGCTGGCGCGGGGCACGGAGGTCAGTTGCAGTCTCTGCCACGAAAACGAGCTGAATTAAGCGAAACGTGAAAACCGGGAATAGTGATGCCTGGTCATTGGCCGGTTTAACTATGCCGGCTCAGGATACGTTGTTTGACGATGTCGTATCGTTTGCTGGAGATCCCGCCCTCTTCCATAAGGCGCCGATGTGCTTTGAGTTCTTCGCGTAATGATTCGTTAGCGCCCGGGCATCGGGTTCTGGCATCGTTTATATGCTGCACCAAAGCATCAGTAAATGAACCAAGCGTCATCCGGTCCGGTGATCGATTAAACAATACGACCAGCGGTACACGCCCATACTGACTGTAGAACACCAGGCGATCATGACTCCGATATATAGCCACGATCAAGCTTAGCCCGGCGCATGCAGCCAGGATATTCGATGCAAAAAACCAGGCGGCTCCACACAGCGCACCGAATATCAGCAAATAGCTCCAGCCTATTTTAAGCAGGCGTTTGGGCTGCGGGTCGAGTATGCCGATATCGATCGTGTAGTTGCGGTCATTCTGCATGAACCCCTGCGTTTTAACCGATAGGCTATGATTATTGAATAGCGTAAATTCCGACCGGCAACAGCGCATCCAATTAGCCTGCTCAAGCGCAGCCGATTGTTTCTGTTCTTCGGGTGGCTGATCCGTTTCGAAATCATCCACAGTCGCTGAAAGACATATTTCTTCTACGTACATGGCAAGCTGGATTGGCCCAATTAAATGAAATCGTACTTGAGCCTATTCTAGGCTTCCGTGCATTCATATTTCGTGATTTGGTTCACGGAATTAAAGGAATCAGGGCCTGGCCGGTCAGCGCTTCGACCGCTCTGAATAGCGGGCGGCAAAATCCATGACACACATATCACGGAGGCGGGCATGGGTGCCACAAGCCACCCCCACGAACCGGTATTCCGGGTCAAACATATTGACCCGGTGACCACGACCGGGGACACCGTCATCGACAATCAGCTGAATGACGACGCCCCTGGTACTATTACCGCCGTAGGAAATATTCTCCGCCACTTTATCCTGCCAGGTCCCATAACGACTCATTCGATCCCAGGGCTGACTACCGTCACTGCCCGTGTGCCCCATGGCGCCGTTCTGCTGATCTTTCACATGCGTTTTGGCGGCCCGCGATAGCCCTCTGGAGGCCCTGAGGTCTGATAATGGCGCCGTGGAACGCAGAAACCCGATGGCCTCATCGACTGCCGCAACGCCTTCCCGGGTAACCAGGATAAGCTCGCCGGGGCGTTCGAGGTGATTGCCGTTAAAGTAAGGTCTCATTTCGGAGAGAAACTCTGCATAGCGTTTTGGATTGCTGCGGGCAAGATTCAGCTCATTGAGCACTTCCTGTTCCACCGCGGACAGATAGCCATCATCAGCATCACCTGCCACCGCACTGTTGGACATCACCAACAGGAATGCCAGGGCAGATACAACGGCGCGTTTCAGCTTAGCCATTGTTGCTATGGTTCAGCAAAGGTATTGCAGGACTCCAGTGAACCCTTCTCCAGGCCGGTTTTGAACCAGCGCACTCGCTGCGCTGAACTACCGTGGGTGAAACTCTCCGGCCTGATATAACCACGTGACTGTTTTTGCAGACGGTCGTCACCGATTGCACTGGCGGCGGTCAGGCCTTCCTCGATATCTCCTGTTTCCAGCAGCTGGCGGGAACGATTGGCGTTATGCGCCCAGATACCCGCAAAACAATCCGCCTGCAGTTCCTGCTTCACAGTCAACTGGTTCGCCTGCACTTTGTTCAAGCTGCGTTTCTTCCTCTGAACCTGTTCAGAGATACCCATCAACGTCTGTACATGGTGGCCAACTTCATGCGCAATCACATAAGCCTGGGCAAAGTCGCCCGGAGCATCGTGGCGCTCACGCAGTTCGTTAAAGAAGCCAAGGTCGAGATAGATTTTCTGGTCAGCGGGGCAGTAGAACGGCCCCATGGCTGCCTGTCCCATGCCGCAGGCAGAGTTTACCGCATTACGAAACAGTACCAGCTTCGGCTCCTGGTAACGTTGCCCCTGTCCCTCGAGCAGGCTATGCCAGGCCTCCTCGGTATCCCCCAGTACTACCGAAACAAACTGTGACAGCTCCTTCTCCTCAGTGCTTTCTTTTACCCCGGTGCCGGTTTTTGCGGTGCCGCCGATCTGTCCGGTGGTACCCACCGACTCACGGGGCAGTTCGGGAAGGCCGCCGCCGCTGAAGTAGCTGTAAGCGACAAATCCCAGTACTACCACAACGGTGCCTTTAACCCCGAGAAACCGAAACAGCAGGGGCAGCAAACGGAGCAGTCCGTTGCGGCCACCGGCACCACTCAGGCCGCCTAAACCTGCGAAGCCTCCGGGCGATGAGCCGCGCCGGTCCTCGATATTGCTGCTCGTTCGTCTGCCCCGCCAACGCATGTTGTTGTCCTCTGAAGTATTCCTGTTGTGACGCCAAGTTTACCCGTCTGGCGCCAAAGTGCATCCGTTACGGTCAAAAGGCCATTCGGGTCAGAGCCGATTTCCCGGGGTAAACTGAACTCAATCATTGATTCTGAACCCAGTGCCCCATTGATTACCCCAGGCTTTTTCCGGAAATGCCGTGCAGGTTCTCCGCGATTCGTTCTATACTTTTAGCGCATATGAAATCTGTATATTTTTTGCTTGGCTGGAGCTTTTTCGGACTCGGTGCCGTCGGTGCCGTTGTGCCCGGCTTGCCGACAACGCCGTTCATGTTGCTTGCCCTGTGGGCATTCTCAAAGAGTTCAAAGCGTTTTCACGACTGGCTGTATGCGCACAGGCTCTTCGGCCCACCTTTAAATCAATGGCGCGACCATCGGGTTATTCCCGTCAAAGCGAAACTGCTTGCGCTTATCACCATGATTGCAAGTTTCACTTATCTGGTGTTTTTTACCGGGGTGAGTACGCCGGTAAAGGTCATCGTGGCGCTTGTTATGCTCTCCGGCGCGGTGTTTATCCTGAGCCAGTCATCGCGGATTGCTGAAGAAGAGACCAATACCCTGTAGCCGCTATATTCCGATTCAGGATTGCCACGCCATGAGCAAACCCGTTACACGTTGCGGCTGGGTAAGTGACGACCCGCTCTATGTGAAATACCACGACAGAGAATGGGGTGTGCCTGTCTATCATGACCGGCGGTTGTTCGAGATGCTCATCCTGGAGGGGGCACAGGCGGGATTGAGCTGGATTACGATACTAAAAAAACGTGCGCATTACCGTAAAGTGTTTGATCGCTTTGATCCGAAAAAAATCGCGTTTTATGACAAGCGAAAAATCAACAGCTTGCTGCAAGATCCGGGCATCGTGCGAAATCGCCTCAAAGTGGAATCAACAGTTCTCAACGCCCGGTGTTATCTCGAGCTGAAAGAGCAGGAAAGCCGTTTCAGCGATTACCTGTGGCAGTTTGTTGATGGAGAACCTGTCGTGAACAAGTGGAAAACGTTGGAGGAAGTCCCGGTAACAACCGTGCAATCTGATGCAATGAGTAAAGCGCTCAAAGCGCGCGGCTTCAAGTTCGTCGGCACAACAATCTGTTATGCCTTCATGCAGGCCGTCGGCATGGTCAATGATCACACGATTGATTGTGACTTCCATGGGCGAATGAAACGAAAACAGGGGACAGGGCACCAGCGAGGGTGTAGAGGGAAATGAGAATAATTGAGTTTTGGCAGCGAACCCTTTAACGTATTCCCGCTAACGGCCGAGCGGGATTCCCAGACTATGACAGACACTCAGGTACAACCCTGTGGCGAGGTATTGCTCCGCACGCTTGCCATGCCGTCGGACACCAACCCGAACGGCGATATCTTCGGTGGCTGGATTATGTCGCAGATGGATATCAGCGGCAGCATTCTCGCCAAGGAAGCGGCTCAGGGACGCGTCGTCACCGTGGCCGTGGACTCAATCCAGTTCATCAAGCCGGTCAAGGTCGGCGATGTGGTATGCTGCTATGGTGAACTGGTGCGCATTGGCAACACATCAATTACCGTACGCCTGGAAATCTGGGTCAATCCGATCCTGCGTGGAAATCCTGACAAAGCGGTGCGCTTCAAGGTGACAGAAGCCACGTTCACCTATGTCGCTGTGGATGATAACGGTAGCAAGCGTCCGGTCAGACCGGGTTGACAACTCTTCTGCCGCTAGCGGATGACAGCTGGTATGGGTAGTACCCTCACCCTGCCTGTGTGGCTGGTTGTGCTGCTTGTCCTGCTGTCGCTGGCGCTGTTGCTGGACCGTGTATTGATTCCGAGTGTGCGCTGGTACCTGCGGCGGCGTATCAACCGTGTCATCGATGAAGTCAACACCCGGCTCGATATCCAGGTACGTCCGTTCCAGCAGACGCGCCGGCAGATTCTCATCGATCAGCTCAGTCACGACGAAAAAGTAGAGTCCGCAGTCCGGGACTATGCCCGTGAACACGACATGCCGCGCGAAGTGGCACAGGCAAAGGCAAACGCCTATGCCAGGGAAATCGTCCCCTCCTTCAACGCCTATGTGTACTTCCGGATCGGCTACTGGATCGCCAGGCGCGTCGCCCGGCTGATCTATCGCGTACGGGTGGGCTTCCACGACGAAGACCGGCTGGCATCCGTCAACCCGGATGCCACCGTGGTATTTGTCATGAATCACCGCAGTAACATGGACTACATCCTGGTTGCCTTTCTTGCCGCGGAGAAAACCGCTTTGTCCTACGCCGTCGGCGAGTGGGCGCAGATCTGGCCGTTGCAAACGCTGATTCGTGCCATGGGCGCCTTCTTTGTCCGCCGTGGCTCGGGCGATGCACTGTATCGCCGGGTACTGGAACGCTACGTACGGATGGCCACGCGGGCCGGTGTCTGCCAGGCGGTATTCCCCGAGGGCGGCCTGACCCGCGATGGCGCCACGCGCGACGCGAAGCTCGGCTTTCTCGATTACATGCTGCGTGACTACCACCCGGAAAGTGACCGCGAAATCGTCTTCGTTCCGGTTGGCATCAATTACGACCGCGTGATCGAGGACCGCAGCCTGCTGCGAAAGCTCGACGGTGATGCTGAAAAGCGTAGTACCGGGTTCGTGATCAAAACCTCCCTGCATTTTCTGTTCAAGCAACTGAGGCTTTCGCGGCGCGACCGCTGGCGGCGCTTTGGCTACGCGAGCGTCAACTTCGGCAAACCCCTGTCTGCCCGGGACTGGTGCCGCGACCGGGGTGTGGAGTTTACCCATCTCGAACAGGAAGCGCGATTCGTGCAGGTCGGCCGGCTGGCAAATGCGTTAATGGAACGCATCGCGGACGTGGTTCCGGTGCTGCCGGTACCACTGCTGGCAAGCGTGGTACTGGAACATCGCAATGACTGGGAAAGTGCGCTGGCGATAAAAACCCATGCACTGGAGAAGATTGAGACACTGCGCGAACAGGGCGCCCCGATTCGGATTGCAGCCGGCGCCTGCGAGGGCGTGCTGTCCAACGCGCTGACCACACTGTGTGCGCGAAAAATGCTGGAACAGCGCGACGGGCTGCTGCGTGCCGCAGCTGATGCCGAGGCTGTCTTGACCTACTACGCCAACTCGATCAATCGCTGGCGCCTGCCGAATTAGTTTCTGCAGACAATGACACGGTAATCAACATCAGGGTATCATTTTGGCATGCGCTTCATGACGTTTGCCCCAGCCGCTGTTCTTACACTCGTCGGCTTCCTGATTGCCTGGCAGTTTGTAAATCCCGCAGCGCCGAGGACGGTTGTGATCGCAACCGGCCAGGAAGACGGCGCTTATTTTCTTTTTGCTGAGCGTTATCGCGAATTGCTGGCGGCGGAAGGCATCGAACTGCAGATCCGCCGGACTGCCGGTTCTATTGAAAATATACGCCTGCTCGAGGATGAATCCTCAGGTGTCGATCTCGCCTTTGTCCAGGGCGGCGTGGGTGCACAGGCCGCGTCCGACTGGATTGTTTCGCTGGCCAGCCTGTATTTTGAACCACTGTGGGTGTTTTACCGCGCTGATCAGGTCATAGACCGGTTGACCGGGTTTGCGGAAAAACGCCTCTCTGTCGGTGCGGAAGGCAGTGGCACCCGCGCAGTCGCGTTGACGTTGCTGGGGGATAACCAGTTTGACGTCACATCCGGCGACCTGTTGTCATTAGGCAATCGCGCGGCAGCCGAGGCGCTGCTGGCAGGAAGCATCGATGCGGCCTTCTTTGTGGCCTCGCCGCAGTCGGCCTTGATTCAGAGCTTGCTGCGCGAAGAGCATATCCGCCTGATGTCCTTTGCGCGTGCGACGGCCTATACGCACAGACACCATTACCTGTCCCGAATTACGCTGCCGGAGGGGGTAATTGATCTGCACGCCAACATCCCACCGCAGGACACCGACCTGCTCGCGGCATCCGCCAATCTGGTGGCACGCGAGGATTTCCATCCTGCGCTGCTGGGCCTGTTACTGCAGATTGCCACCAGGGTACACGGCGGTGGCGACCTGTTTGAAAAACCGGGAGAATTCCCCAACGCCCGCAACCTGGACTTTCCGCTTGATACTGATGCAGCCCGCTATTTCAAGCACGGCCCCCCCTTCCTGCAGCGCTATTTATCCTTCTGGACGGCCAATCTTATTGACCGTCTGAAGGTCATGCTGGTACCGCTGGTGACCTTGCTTATTCCGTTTTTCAAGATCATGCCGCCCGCCTACCGTTGGCGGGTGCGAAAGAAAATCTACCGCTGGTATCGGGAGCTGCAGGCGCTCGACATCGATCATCCCGAGCGGGAATCCGATGAAACGCTGCAGGGTCTGCGGGTCAGACTGGAAGCTATTGAAGAGGAAGTGCGCAAGGTCCGCGTACCCTTATCCTACGTCGACGAACTCTATAACCTGCGCCTGCATATCAGCCTGGTACGCTCGAAACTGCTCGGGCAGTAAAGGGGTTTTGAAAATTAATCCGTATGCCATTCACAGGAGTGTAACTAAACGATGTCAAGGCTCGTCAAGATCATCCTTATAGTTGTTGTGTTGTTCGTTATGGCGGGTTGTTGTGCCCTGCCTGACGCGCCGGGTCCGATCGGTATTCCCGGCTGTTGAGGGGCCAGCTTACGCCTGTTGCAGGAATGAAAGCTCCGGTTCTTTGATAAACGCCTCGAATGCCGCCTGCGGCAAGGGGGGGCTGAACAGGTAACCCTGTATTTCATCGCAGCCCTGCTCGCCGAGAAAGGCCAGCTGTTGCGGCGTTTCCACGCCTTCGGCGATGACCCGGATGTTGAGCTTGTGGGACATGGAGATGATGGCGGCGGTGATTTCGATGTCGTCCCTGTCGTGGGGTATATCGCGCACAAAGGACCGGTCCGCCTTGATCATGGAAATGGGAAAGCGTTTCAGGTAGCTCAACGAGGAATAACCGGTACCGAAGTCATCGACGGAAAACACGACACCGATATCGCATAGCCGCTGCATGTCGTTCAACAGGCGCGCATCGGTACGGACCAGCAGGCTTTCGGTGATCTCGAGAGCCAGGCAGCCTGGCTCCAGCCGGTGCTCCTGAACCAGCTGTTCGACGCGTTCGATAAAGTTTGTACTCTTGAACTGGCGCGCCGACACGTTGACCGATATACGCGGCAGACACACGCCATCGTCACACCAGGCGGCGATTTGCCGGCAGGCCTCATGCAGCACCCATTCGCCGATTTCCTCGATGATCCCGGTATCCTCCGCCAACGGGATAAACTCGAGTGGACTGATCACGCCCAGTTCCGGGTGCTCCCAGCGAACCAGCGCTTCTGCACCGCACAGGCTCCGGGTCGCAAGCGCGAGCTGAGGCTGGTAGACCAGCGAAAACTGGTTTTTCTCGATAGCGTGGCGCAGGCCGCTGGTCAGCTGCAGACGGCGGCGCGACTGCTCGTTCATTCTTTCCGAGTAAAAACCCCAGTGATTGCGGCCTTCTCTCTTGACGTGATACATGGCCGAGTCGGCGTTGCGTAACAGCCTCTCCGTATCCTGGCCGTCCTCGGGGTAAAGGCTGATGCCCATGCTCGCTGTCACGAACAGTTCGTAGCCATCCAGACTGACAGGGCGGCCGAGTGTGTCCTTGAGTTTGCCGAGCACTTCAGACACGACGCCCGGGTTAGCGACATTGTCCAGAACGATGACAAACTCGTCGCCGCCCAGGCGCGCCACCGTATCGCTTTCCCGCACACAACGGAGCAGGCGTTTTCCGACTTCCGTCAGCAGACGATCGCCGGTGCTGTGACCGAGGCTGTCGTTAACCTCCTTGAAATGATCCAGATCGATGAAGATGACCGCCAACGTCCAGTGGTTGCGGTGGGCCAGGCTCAGCGCCTGTTCGAGGCGAACGATGAGAAGACTGCGGTTTGGCAGGCCGGACAGGGGGTCATAATGGGCAAGCTGCTCGAGCCGCTTCTCGGTCGCCTTGATCTTGGAGATGTCACGGGAACTGGCGACATAATGGCTGACCAGGCCCGCGGAATCGCGGATGGTGGACACGCTCATCCACTTGGGGTAGACCTCGCCGCTCTTCCTGCGGTCGAGGATTTCACCTTCCCAGCTGCCGGCTCGCGTCAACTGTTCCCAAAACGCCCGCTGGAACTCGTCGTCGTGTTCGCCGAAACTGAGCAGTCTCAGGTTCTTGCCGAGCACCTCGTCCCGGGTATAGCCGGTGGTCTGTTCAAATGCAGGATTGACGTCGACGATGCGGATTTCCGCATCCGCAACCAGAATAGCATCGTTGGAATGTTGCAGCACGGCGCTGGCCAGCAGCAGTTGTTGACGGGCTTGCTCCTGCCGGTTGACTGTAATTTGCGCAAAAATCCCGAACAGCAGGACTCCACCGACCAGCAGGCAACGCATCCACAATTCTTTGGCTTCATGCGGCCAGAGCTCGCTCAAGTAGCCGGTTTTTTCAAAGTAAATGCCGTCAAGTATGCTGTCGCTGAGCCAGAACACCATTGACATTACGATGGCTATCAGTACCAGCCTGTATTGCCTGCGGACCTTCAGTGCAGTCATCCTTTACCTTCTGCGAGACGCTTGATGCGCCATGATCACCTGGCCTTGCGGCCTTTCAACATACTGTATTACAAAGAATATAACCGGCCGCCCAGGCCCCGATAAGAATACCTGCTCTCGGTGCCGTGGAGTCAACGCTCAAGGCTTAGGAGTACCTGAACATAATTGTGTGGCGAATTGTCACTCATCGCCGGTACCGGACGCAATCGGAAAAAAATGGGACCAGGGCACGGATTTCCTCCAGTTGCCAATGTTTGCAAATTAATGCGCACAGCACTGGTCGCCTCCCCTGGACAGCGGTATCATTTTCGCAATCATGAACACCCCTCGAGGAAAGGATAAGCAGATGCGCCCGACAACCCACCTTCAATCGCTTGCTGCGATATGAAATCAGCATTACCGATATTCCTCGTCATGTTGCTGACAGCGTGCGCGACTTCGAAAGAAATTGATATAGCCGAGGGCCAACGGGGCTACAGTATTGACTGTTCAGCTGACCATCTTGACTGGAGTCTGTGCTATGAAAAGGCAGGTAAAATTTGCGGCGCAAAGGGATTCGAGATTCTCGATAAAACCGGTGGCACGGGTATAGTCGTAGCAGGCGTTGAATATGGGGTTTACGGGGAATCAGACCCGAACCGCAGTATGATTATCAAATGCAGAAATTTGCAACCCAAGGAGGCGATGACAAGCGGGAGTCATTAATATTGCCAGTGGCAGTTATCCGGACCGGCAGGGTAAACCATACCCGCACCCCGGTTGAACTGTTTTCCAACCCCACCTCTCCCTGATGGGCCTCCACCAGTTGTTTGACGATGGCGAGCCCGATGCCTGCACCGCCACTGTCCCGCGAACGTGATTTGTCCGGACGGTAAAAACGTTCGAATAAGCGGGACAAATCCTGCTCAGGGATCTGTATGCCGCTGTTTTCCACAGTAATGCGTATCTGCTTGTCGATGCGCTCGGCACGGATCTGAACGCAGCCATCCTCGGGTGTGTAGTGACAGGCGTTTTGCACCAGGTTGCTGAGAATCTGCAGCAGCTTGTCAGGGTCTGCGCTGACCCGCTGTACATCATCAGCGATATCTCTCTCCAGGCTGATCCGCTTTTCGATGACTTGTGGTGCATAGAGTGCCGTAATCTGATCCATTACTTCACTCAATGGAATCTCCTCCAGTGCAAGGTGGCCCTTGGCCGCATCGGCCCGGGTCAGGCGTTGCAGGTCTTCCACCAGGTGAATGAGCCGGAAGACTTCCTTATGCAGTAGCTGGAAGGTGTGGTCCGAGGCGGGTACCACGCCATCCTGCATGGCTTCCAGGTAACCGCGGACGTTGGTAAGAGGCGTGCGCAGTTCGTGTGCTACGTCCACCACCATGTTGCGGCGCAATTCCTCAAGCCGTTGCAGGCTGTCGGCCATCTGATTGAAATTTGAACCCAGGCGCCCTACTTCGTCGTTGCCGCAGGATTTTACGCGGGTGCCGTAATCTCCCGCAGCCAGTTTGCCGATCACTACGCTGATTTCAGAAAGTGGCCGCAACACCCGGCGGGTGAGCAAAAAGCTGAGCCCGATAGCCACCACTACAGCGAGAATGCTGGCGCCGATCAGGTAGCGATGAACAGAGGTCACGAACATCCCGTGGCTTTCGGTCGGCGAGATATGGTATTGCTCCATCAACACACCAAAGTAATCCGCCGCCAGGTAATCGACCGCCAGCCACACGAACAGAATGACGATAAAGATAACAGCAGCGTTGATCAGCAGCAGTTTGAGAATGAGGGGTTGTTTCATGTTACTGTCACGCCCGGGTACGTTCGGTAAAGTGATAACCGACACCACGTTTGGTGAGAATATAGGTCGGACAGGACGGCTCTGTTTCGATCTTCTGTCGCAGGTGTCCGATGTGTACATCGATGATACGGTCGCCCACTACTTCACCCCGTACGCGCAACCTGGCGATGAGTTCGTCGCGGGTGAAGACCCGCCCCGGTCGTTGCATGAGTGTATAGAGCAGTGTGTATTCCGAGGCGGTAAGCGAAACCTCGCATTCCCCGATGTATACCCGGTACTTGTCGGGTTCCAGAGACAGTTCGCCGCAGGACAGCAGCCGGCTTGCGGCGTCATGCGGGGTTTGTGTGCGTCGCAGAATAGCCTTGACCCGTTCAACCACTTCCCGCGGACTGAAGGGTTTGACGACGTAATCGTCGGCACCCAGGGAGAAGCCGCGGATGCGCTCCGCCTCCTGTTCCAGGGCAGTCAGCATCAGGATCGGCACTTCTGAGTCTTCGCGGATGTGCCGACATACTTCCCAGCCATCCAGAACGGGCAGCATAAGATCCAGTATCACCAGCGCCGGAGCACACTGCTGAACGCTTTTCAGTGCGCTCATGCCATCGTGTGCAAGCTCCGCCTGAAAGCCATCCCGGATGAGATACTTCTGTAACAGCGCAGCGATATTTTTGTCGTCTTCAACGATCAGGATCCGGCCGGTTGCCTTGAAGCCGGTCATGTTGCCCTCCTCCTTCGTTGTTGCCAAGGTGTGCGGAAGTTAGCATGTGGCGCATATCCCAGCTCCGCCCAGTGAGAATTGACAGGATTGTCGAGGATTTGTTCCCTTTCCGAACCGGGTTACGCAATGATGTCGGTATAGAGGGAAACCGGAACCGGAGACCCTGCAAGTCAGGGTTCGCCGGCCCGGATGGCCCCGTGGCTACTTGCGGGTAAACCTTATGCTGATCTTTGCCACCGGATTGCGCCAGTCGTGATTTGCCGCAATGAGGTCTCCGATCCCGTGGATACCCGGGTGAATGTGGACATGGCCCTCACCTTCCGCAGTGTTGAAACCTTCTCCTGCACAGATGAATGGAGGCCCCGGGATGCTGACACAGAGTTCGTCATTGGTTTCGCTGCCGGCGTCGTAGGCGGGAGAAAACAGGGTCCGTGTTCGATGGCCCCGTGGTCCCTGCACACCGTTAAGCGCAAAGAAGGCGTCATTGCTCGGCACCAGCATGGAAGCGACACTGAGGTGACGCTTGTTCCCTGTGACATCGACGGTCAGAGTCACAGACCCGCCGGGTGGCAGAACATCACCCGCAGTTGCGACATCGTGGGCCCCCTTGCGCAGCAGCAGGGCACTGAGAGCATCCGAGTCGCCACCTTCCGCCAGCATAGCCAGCTCGGTACCGGCGGCTTCCCCGAGTTCGAAGAGCCTCAGGCCACGGGGGTGAGACGCTGCCATGATCGGGGTAAATATCTCTCCCTGGGTAATATTGGTGATCGTGACCTCGTAGACTCCTTTACCCCCCGATGCCGTTGCGTTGCTTGTGATGAACAGTGAGCCTGACAGTACGACTGTGGTGATTTCCCGCCACCAGTTTTTCATTGCAGTTACCTCCTCGGGGCCGGACCCCGCGATTAAACGTGAGTTAAGTTAGGAGGTGCCACTGTAGCGATGACCTGTAAATCGTTGGTAAACTGAGTGTGAAGATTGTGTAAAGAACATCTGAAAATTTTGATGCTGAATGAGCCCGAACCGCCTGATTCGCAGCAAAATCAAGGGCGCGGAAACAGCTGAGAATTGCTAATATTGCAACCGAGGTACGCATATGGCTGTACGACAAGTTTTGTATATGGGCGATCCCCGCTTGCTGGCGATCGCCGAGCCGGTTGCGGCATTCGATACGCCGGAACTCCATGCATTGGTGCGGGATCTCATGGACACTATGCAGGCGGAGGATGGCGCGGGTCTCGCGGCACCGCAAATAGGTGTCGGACTGCGCATTGTGGTGTTTGGGTTCGATAGCAACACCCGTTATCCCGACGCGGATGCCGTGCCCGAAACGGTTCTGGCAAATCCGGTCATTGAGCCACTGTCTGACGAGAAAGATGACGATTGGGAAGGTTGCCTGAGTGTGCCGGGCCTTCGCGGCGTGGTATCCCGCTATTCACACATCCGCTATTCGGGTTTCGATCAGCAAGGTAATGTCATTGAACGCGAAGCGCGTGATTTCCACGCCAGAGTGGTGCAACACGAATGTGACCATCTGGACGGTATTCTTTACCCCCAGCGTATGACGGACCTGCGGCTGTTCGGTTTCAACGAGACGCTGGAAGCGATCGGACAGCTTACCCCAATGCCCTGCGATACGCCGTCTGAATGAACGGTGCATTACACCACAAATCGCTGCAACATCTTGCCGATGAAGATCTGGCACGCCGGTCACAGGCGTCCGGCCTTGTCTACCTCGTGCTATACGCGATTATTATCGGTTTTACCCGTTATGCAAACGATCATCGTACTATCGCAGTGCTTGCAGGTCTGACGATATTGGCGGCAGCCACACTGCGTACCTCGATGATTTTGAAGTTCAACACATTGTATAGGCTCAATCCGGGCGCCTGGCTGGCGGGCTTCACCGCCTTAACACTGCTGTTAGCCGGTGTCTGGGGTGCGTTCTGCGCACATACGGTACATGACTACGGGCTGGAGTTGACCGCCATGCTGACCCTGCTGACTACCGCGGGTATCTCGGCCGGCGCTGTAACGACGCTCTCAATACATCGGGATCTCATCATGGCGTGTCTGGCGCTACTGTTGTTGCCACCAATAGTTGCGGCTTTTTTGCAAACCACGGAAACCTTCGCTATTTCCCTGCTGTTCTTAACCTACTGCCTGTTTATGTTCGTTGTCGCCAAGCGTATCAACAAAGAGTACTGGGATGCGCTGCACAACACCGTGTTGCTGGATCAGCGCGCCCGGGAGCTGGAAGCCAGCAATCAGGAGCTGGAGTCCTACAGCTATTCCATTGCGCATGATCTGCGCACTCCGTTGCGGTCGATTATCGGTTTCAGTCAGCTGCTTCTCGAAGACGGCCGTGACAAATTCAACGAAAGTGAAAAAAACGACCTGAAGAGAGTCATCGGTGCCGGCAAACATATGGCGCAGCTCATTGATGATATTCTTGAGCTGTCACGCATTACTCGTGCAGATATCGCCAATCGCAATACGGATCTCAGTGAAATTGCGCTGGCGCTGGCACACCAACTTAGGGATGAAGATCCCGGACGTACGGTTACTTTTAACATTCAACCGGGTCTACGCGCCGTGGGTGACTCCAGCTTGCTGAATATTGCACTGCAAAACCTGATCAGCAACGCATGGAAGTTCACCGCAAAAAAAGATAACGCTGAGATCGTTTTCAACTCGAAGAAAGAAGGCAATGAAACCGTGTATTGTCTCTGTGACAATGGCGTAGGCTTTGACATGGCGTATTCTGACAAACTTTTCAGGCCATTCAGCCGCCTCCATAGTCAGGTGGAATTCCCTGGCAGCGGTGTCGGCCTGGCCACGGTTCAACGCGTTATCTTTCGTCATGGCGGCCGGATATGGGCAAAAGGGGCGCCGGGTAAGGGTGCGTGTTTTTATTTCAGCCTGCGATAGAAAATGAAATTAAAACAACTGACCGGTATTGCCACGGTATTTATCATTGCCGGGATCGCGTTGCAGAGCCCGTCAAGTACGGCTGCGGGAAATGCTGACAGCGCGGCCGTCATGGTCGACCTGGATTACGGTGAGGAAATAAACGAGACCTGTGCCGCCTGCCACGGTGAGTTCGGTGAAGGCATGCCCGATGGCGAATACCCGCGCCTGGCCGGACTGCCACAGGGTTATATCGCCAAGCAACTGCGCGACTTCAAGACCCGTGCACGGCTCAACATCCCGATGCTGCCCTATACCTCGGAACGCGAACTGCCCGAACAAGACCTGGTCTCGGTTGCTGCTTACCTGGAGCAAATCGAGCTGCCAACCAGACTGCCGCCGATTGACGAAGACAACTTCGATGCCTTTGCCCGCCTGCAGCAGAGCAAACGGGTCATCAATATCGCCAGGCTCGATGGGGACATCCAGGCTGGTGAGCAGTTATACCAGAAAGACTGCAGCAGCTGTCACGCGCGGGACGGCTATGGCAAAGCCGCCAGGCAGATCCCCCCCCTGGCTGGACAGCATTCAGCATACCTGCGGCGGCAATTCCGGAAATTCCGCAGCGGGGAACGCCTGCACGACGATGATCCCGATGACAAGGAGTTGTTCGAAGAGATCAGTGAAGCACAAGCGCATGACATGTTGAGTTACCTGTCGACACTGGACGATGGCTGACGCCGTAAAGTTCGCCTTGAAGACTAGTCTTCAAGGCATTCAAGGAATGTGTTAATACTGCGGTTAATCTCTTCCTCGCTGTGCTCAGGCATCTGACTCACCAGTTCATTACAGCGCTCGATCTGTTGCTGATCCGGCGGTTGTGACTCATGATATCTGTACAGTATATAGGTGAATAAGCCCACCAGCACAGCCAGGTAGATAAAAACGGTTTTGCTCACAGGATGTATACTAAACAGTAATGTTCTTTCACTCAATGATGCACCCTGGCCCGAGCCGGTAAAGACGCTCCAGGGTCGGGGGATTGCCAATCATGAAGATAATGTTTTTCCTGGTTTTTGTGATTGCTCTTGCCGGGTGCCGTACCCCTGCCACGTACGATGTCAATTCATTTGCTTTCATCATACCCAGAGGCTCGAAACTGGTGCTCAAGCAGCCGCTGAGCATCCCGACCGGCAGTGCGCATATCAAATTTCAACAGGGCAAGCCGGTGGGCGGCGTTGATGAATATACTGTTAATTGCCAATTCAGAGTCAAGAATCTCGGCCCGCAGGAGATACAGCCTGATACTTTTCTGATTACCAACGCGGGAGACGGTGAGGAATGGGTGTCTGCTCCAAGCACCAGGCGATTCTTTAAAAATCTGTTTCTTAAATCGGAGAAGCAAGCGGAAGTCATGACCATGATCTGTCAGGTCTGGGCCCCGCCACGCTGGGGACGCAGCATTTCCGTCCCTCAGATGCGGGAGGCACTTGGCGACTACTTCAGTTTTGAATTTGCACAAGAGATAAACCGGCAATAACCATCTATTAGCCAGTTATGCAAGCTGATCCCGATTCCCTGAAAAATGACACTACCCGACTGCGTCGCTCATTCATGCTGGTGGTATTGTTTGTATTAATCCTTTGGGCGATAAAACTGATTGAAATCATCCTGGGCCTGGACCTTGTGCAGTATGGTGTTTATCCGCTCCGCGTCAGCGGACTCCCGGGTATCGTTATGGCCCCCCTGATTCATGGCTCCTTATCCCATCTGTTCTCCAATACCGCCGCTCTCATTATCCTGGGCACGGCACTCCTTTACGGTTACCCGAAGTCAGCAAAAATTGTCGTCCCTGTGCTGTATCTGGGAACCGGTTTGGGTGTCTGGTTGTTTGCCCGCAACGCCTATCATATCGGCGCCAGTGGCCTGACTTTTGGCGCCATGTTTTTCGTTTTTTCAATAGGCGTTCTGCGCTGGGATACGCGCGCTATCATACTTGCCATGATCGTATTCTTTCTGTACGGCAGTATGATCTGGGGTATATTTCCAATTCAACCCGGTGTTTCTTTCGAGTCACATTTCTTCGGCGCTGTTATCGGCGTTGCCCTGGCGATGCTGCTCAAAAACCATGACCCTGCACCACCTCCGAAAAAATACAGCTGGGAAGACGAATCGGATGAGTTGGAGGCTGAAGATATGCCCGATAATAATCAGGGCTATTCAGGTTTTAGTTCTGCCATACAGCATAACCCTGGTCACGCAACCAGTCGGCCAGTGCCGGCTCCTTTTCTTTATCCGTTAAAGCCGTTTCCTCAAAGCCGTCGATAAGTTCCATAGCCAGTTCCACGCCGAACTTTCGCGGATACTTACAGCACTTGTATCCTGTCTTGTGTTGCTCATAGCGGTCGCCGGGATCGTGGATCGTGATGCCGACATACACACAGGGCATCCCCTCGATATAGTTCGGATTGGCGTCGCGAAATTCCTTGCGAGTCAAGACGTCCGGGTGGAGCGTGATGATGTAGAGATTGCGCGTTTTCCTGGATTTTGCCGCTGCCCTGGCCTTGCGCTTCCAGTCCGCAATCTGTGATTCACGGTCCTTGAGGTGACTTTTCCCTTGGTACAACATAGGCGCTGGACAAGTTGTTACAGGCGCCGGCTGACATGTTTGATAGTGCTGTCGCCCTCGCTCGAGGCGATGCTGAAGCCCAGTTCGGCAGCCAGACTCAACATTTCCTTGTTACTGGTTAACACCTCACCTTCCATAAGATGCAGTGCATGGCTGCGCGCCGTCTCAATGAGTTGCTGCATCAAACGGTGCGCGATGCCCTGCTGCTGCCAGTCGTCGGCTACCACAATGGCAAACTCACAGCTCTTGCCATCCGGATTGGAGATATAGCGTGCTACACCGATTTCAGTTTCCCGGCCACCCACCTCTACCACGGCAATAAGGGCCATTTCCCGATCGTAATCGATCTGCGTAAAACGGGCCAGCATTTGCGGGCTGAGTTCGTTAATGGACTGCATAAAGCGGAAATATTTCGCCCGCTCTGAGAGTTTACGGACAAAGGTCTGCTCGATTTCAGCATCCTCGGGGCGGATCGGCCGTATCACCAGGTCAGTACCATCCGGCAGCTGCTGGTGACTGACCAGATGGGTGGGATAAGGATGGATTGCCATGTGTCCGTAGCGCTCGGAGCCCGGCGACTGATAATCCACCACCACCCGGGCGTCCACGGCAATGGCCCCATTTTCATCAACAATCAGTGGGTTGATATCCAACTCCTTGACCAGCGGCAGCTCACAGGCGATCTCCGAGACGCGCAGCAGTACCCGCTCAAGGGCGTCCATGTCGGCCACCGGCATATGACGGAAGGCACCGAGCAAGCGGTACACCCGGGTCTGGCTCACCAGGTCACGCGCCAGTCTGTGGTTGAGCGGCGGCAGTGTCACTGCCCTGTCGCCCATAACCTCGACGGCAGTACCACCGGCACCGAAGGTAATGACCGGACCGAACAGCGGATCAGTGATCAGGCCCACCAGCAGTTCCCTGCCATTGGGCCGCTGCAGCATCGGCTCGATGGTGATCCCGTCGAGACGCGCTTCGGGGCGGTTTTTCCTCACCCTGGCAAGCATGTCATTGTAAGCGCTGCGCACCGCCTCGGCGTTGGTGATACCGAGGTGCACCCCGCCGGCATCTGACTTGTGGGTGATATCCGGGGAATTGATTTTCAACGCCACCGGAAAGCCAAGATTCTCGGCCTGCACCAGCGCTTCATTCGGTGAGCGCACGACGCTGGCCTGGGCGGTGGGAATGTGGAAGGCGCACAGTATCGCCTTGGACTCCGACTCGCTGAGCACCTTGCGTCCTTCGGCGAGCGCGCCCTCTATAATCAGTCGTGCACCCGCGACATCCGGCGCTTTGCCGAGTGACAGCGGTCCGGGTGTCTCCAGCAGCAGTTTCTGATTACGATAATGGTCTACCAGGTAGGAAAATGCCTCGACAGCAGCTTCCGGGGTATTAAAGGTGGGTATACTGGCCTCGCGCAGCACGCGACGGCCTTCTGCAATCTGGATATCCCCCATCCAGCAGGCCAGCAGTGGCTTACGGTATGCCGAGGCGAGTTTGACCAGCGCCTTGGCCACAGCGCTGGGATCGGTCATCGCCTGTGGCGTCAGTATGACCAGCACGCCATCCACGCCGGAATCCTCCATGCAGATCCTGATTGCCTGATCGTAGCGTTCTGCTGTGGCATCGCCGATAACATCGACCGGATTGGCTTTTGACCAGGTTGGCGGAAGCACCCTGTTCAGCCTGTCCAGTGTATGTTCCGACAAGGTTGCCAGCGACAGTCCGAGGTCGGTGGCACGGTCGGTCGCCATCACGCCAGGGCCGCCACCGTTGGTGATTATGGCGAGTCGTTCACCCTGCACGCTGAACACCGAGGTGAGTGTGGTTGCCGCAGAAAACAGGTCGACGATGCGCATACCGCGCACCACACCAGCCCGGCGTAAGGCGCTTTCGAACACGTCGTCGGCACCCACCATGGCACCGGTATGGGACATGGCGGCTTTTGAGCCGCTGGCGTGCCGGCCGACCTTGAGGGCGATCACCGGTTTGACGCGGGCAGCGGCGCGCAGCCCGCTCATGAACGAACGCGCATTATGAATCCCCTCGATGTAGAGCAGGATACTCCTGGTCTCCGGGTCATTCACCAGGTAATCGAGTACGTCACCGAAGTCGGTATCTGCCGAAATCCCTGTAGAAACCACTGTCGAGAACCCGATCCTGTTGGCGGCCGACCAATCCAGAATCGCCGTACACAGCGCACCGGACTGGGACACCAGGGCGATCTTGCCGGGACTGGCGCTGCCCTTGTTGAAGGTACAGTTGAGTCCGATGCCGGGGCGCATGATGCCCAGACAGTTAGGCCCGATGAAGCGCAGCCGGTAGCGGCGCGCATTTTCCACCAGCGCCTGTTCCAGTTTCAGGCCTGAAGCCCCAACTTCGCGGAACCCGGCCGATATAACCACCGCTGCGCGTATACCGTATTCGCCACAGGCCTCGATTATCCCCGCTACGGTCGTTGCCGGTGTGGTGATCACCGCCAGATCGACGGGCTTGCCGATGCTGTTGAGATCCGGATAAGCCTTATGGCCCTGAACTTCGTCATGTTTCGGGTTGATCGGGTAGACCTTGCCAGGGAAACCACCCTCGATCATGTTTTTGAAAACCAGCGTACCCACGGAACCCTCGCGGTCACTGGCACCAAATACGGCAACAGACTTTGGCTCAAACAGCTTGTTAAGATAGTGCTTATCCATGTTTATAAAAAATCCTCTGAGGCGTACTATGCCTGTGCTAAAAGTGAGTCAAATTGTTACACTGGCGATAATCATAACAGCCTGTGCCCCCGCGGTGACCACCGCATACAGAGAACATCGGCCGTGACCACCGCCTACATTAGTCATGCTGCCTGCCTCCAGCACGAGACGGGCAAACATCACCCCGAGTCGCCGCAACGCCTATACGCCATCGAGGACGCGCTGATAGCCTCCGGCCTGATGGATCTGCTCGATCGCCGGGATGCCCCGCGGGCAAGCCGCGAGCAACTCTGCCGGATCCATTCACCCGCATTCCTGGAGGACATTGAACGCCAGTCACCGCGGGCGGGTCTGGTGATGCTCGATGCTGACACGGCGATGGGGGTGCACAGCCTGGAAGCGGCCCATCGAGCTGCGGGCGCGGTCATACATGGGGTTGATCTGATACTGCGTGGCGAGGTCGACACGGCGTTCTGTGGTATCCGCCCACCCGGGCACCACGCGGAGCGGGAACGGGCAATGGGATTCTGTATCTTTAACAACGCAGCGGTAGGTGCAGCCCATGCCCTCGCCGCGGGGCTGGCGCGGGTCGCGATTGTCGATTTCGATGTCCACCACGGCAATGGTACTGAAAGCATTTTTCAAAATGATGAGCGGGTTATGCTGTGTTCAACCTTCCAGCACCCGTTCTATCCCAATACTCCGCTGAACCGCGAACACAGGCACATTGTCCACGCGCCGCTCGAAGCCGGCACCTACAGTGAGGCCTTCCAGCAGGCCGTACGGGACCACTGGTTGCCGGCCCTGCACCGTTTCAAACCACAAATAATACTGGTCTCGGCCGGTTTCGACGCTCACGCCGAAGATGATATGGGGCAGATCAACCTGCTGGACAGCGATTACTACTGGGTAACGCGGGAAATCATGGAGATCGCCGAATGTCATGCCCAGGGGCGTGTGATATCCAGCCTCGAAGGCGGATACGAGCCACAGGCGCTGGGGCGTGCTGCCGTGCAGCATGTTCGCGCACTCATGCGCCTGGGGGCCCACCACTGATATTGTTTATTGACGCATATGCGGGAACAGCAATACGTCACGGATCGATGCTGAATCCGTAAACAGCATCACCAGACGGTCTATACCGATCCCCTCACCTGCCGTGGGTGGCAGACCGTGTTCCAGTGCGCAGACATAATCGGCATCATAGTGCATGGCTTCGTCATCACCGGCTTCTTTTTCTTCTACCTGCTGCCGGAAGCGTTCCGCCTGATCTTCAGGATCGTTCAGCTCCGAAAAACCATTGGCGATTTCACGTCCACCGACAAAGAATTCGAAACGATCGGTGACGAAGGGATCGTCATCGTTGCAGCGCGCCAGAGGTGAAACCTCGGTCGGGTAGGCGGTGATGAAGGTGGGATCCTGCAGGCGGTGCTCCACCGTTTTTTCGAAAATCTCGATCTGCACCTTGCCCAGGCCATAGCTGTCTTTCAGCGGAATATCCAGCGATTCTGCGAGATTGCGTGCAGCCTGCGGATCCTCCAGCTGTTGGCGCTGGACCTGCGGATTGAACTGCAGAATGGATTCTTTCACCGTCATGCGGACAAACGGTTTGCCGAAATCGTAGCTCTCACCCTGGTAAGGAATCAGCGTGTCGCCAATCACAAACTGCGCCATGGCACGCAGCAGTTCTTCACTCATATCCATCAGGTCAATGTAATCCGCGTAGGCCTCGTAGAACTCCAGCATGGTGAATTCCGGGTTGTGACGCGTGGACAGGCCTTCGTTACGGAAACTGCGGTTGATCTCGTAGACTTTCTCGAGGCCACCCACGACCAGTCGTTTCAGATACAACTCGGGTGCGATACGCAGATACAGTTGCATGTCCAGCGCGTTATGGTAGGTGGTAAACGGTTTGGCCGTGGCACCACCCGGAATACCCTGCATCATCGGGGTTTCGACTTCCAGGAAGCCGCGCTGGTTCAGAAATTCCCGGATGAACTGCACGATGCGTGAACGCACAATGAAGATATTGCGGGATTCCTCATTCATGATGAGATCCAGGTAGCGTTGCCGGTAGCGGATCTCCTGGTCGGTGAGGCCGTGAAACTTTTCCGGCAGCGGGCGCAGCGATTTTGTCAGTAGACGCAGGTCATCCGCTTTCACGGAAAGCTCACCCTTGTTGGTTTTAAACAAAACGCCTTCCGAGCAGATAATATCGCCGACGTCCCAGCTCTTGAATTCCTGGTAACGACCTTCCGGCAAGGAATCCCGTTGCAGAAATAGCTGTATGCGACCGGACATGTCCTGAATATGGACGAAACTTGCCTTACCCATGACGCGCTTGCCCATCATGCGGCCAGCCACTTTGACCCTGATGGTGTTGGCCTCAAACCAGTCCTTATCCTTATCGCCGTATTCGGTATGAATTTCTGCGGCTACCGAGTCGCGGCGAAAATCATTGGGATAGGCGGCACCCTGCTCCCGCATCTGGTTCAGCTTCTGTCGCCGCTGGGCAATGAGTTTGTGTTCGTCCTGTTCAGTCATATTTGCCAATTTCCATCATAAAGCCAGTCCGTTTGATACGCCGTAGAAAACACGATGTTTGCTATTAAAGCCGCCAGATAATATCCGCTGCAGGAGCGCCGTCCTTCGGCGCAACATCGCGACCAGGAGGCTGCTCCTACACTGTCTGTTTGGCTGCCAGCTCAATTATGGCCACGGAAGGACGCAGAAAAATACATTTTTACAATCCACTCTTCAGACTGGCTTCGATAAAGGTATCCAGGTCACCATCGAGTACCGCCTGGGTATTTCCGGTCTCGATACTGGTGCGAAGATCCTTGATCCGCGACTGGTCGAGCACATAGGAACGAATCTGGCTGCCCCAGCCGATATCCGATTTACCGTCTTCGACCAGCTGCTGGTCGACGTTGCGTTTCTGGATCTCCAGTTCGTACAACTTGGCTTTCAACTGCTTCATTGCCGTTGAACGATTCTTGTGCTGGGAGCGGTCGTTCTGGCACTGAACCACAATACCGCTGGGATTGTGCGTTATGCGTACGGCGGACTCAGTCCGGTTGACGTGCTGGCCGCCGGCACCGCTGGCGCGGTAGACATCGGTGCGCAAATCGGCCGGGTTGATGTCGATTTCGAAGTCATCATCGATTTCCGGTGACACGAAGACTGCCGCAAACGAGGTGTGTCGCCGGTTACCGGAGTCAAAGGGGGACTTGCGAACCAGTCGATGCACGCCGATTTCTGTACGCAGCCAGCCAAAGGCATAGGGTCCGTCAATCTTGATAGTTGCGCTTTTGATGCCCGCGACTTCACCCGGCGAGACTTCAATCAAATCGGTCGAGAACTCATGGCGCTCAGCCCAGCGCAGATACATGCGTAACAGCATATTGGCCCAATCCTGCGCCTCGGTGCCGCCCGAGCCGGCCTGAATATCCAGAAAAGCATTGGACTCATCCATTTCCCCGCAAAACATGCGGCGGAATTCCAGACCCGCGACGCGGGTCTCCATAGCCTCTATATCGGCCACCACCGCGTCCAGGGTCTCCTGATCGTCTTCTTCCGTCGCCAGGTCCAGCAAATCGGCGGCTTCCTGAAGGCCCGTCTCCAGACTGCCCAGCGTGTCTACAACTTCTTCCAGACGCACCCGCTCCCTGCCGAGCGCCTGAGCCTTCTCGGGATCATTCCAGACATCCGGATCTTCCAGCTCACGACAGACTTCGACCAGCCTTTCACTTTTGCTGTCGTAGTCAAAGATACCCCCTCAGGGCCTGGGAACGCCCTTTAAGGTCCTTGATCTGGTTTACCACCGGATTGACTTCCAAAACAACCCCCTGCTCATTCAACGCGTGCCATATAAAGAAGGAATCATACCGGAATGGCGGTTACTTAAGCTAATGTCATGTAAGTCGCCACGGAAAACACGGAAAATTTTTTTCGCCGTTGCTAGTCTTTCACCCTGCGTATGCCGGCCAGCTTGTTGTCCTCGTCGACACGTACGATAAAGGTTCCCCTGATACCTTCATGGGTTACGAACGGGCGCAATGAAGCGGCCGGAAACTGGATTTTCCGTCCTTCCCGATCATGAGCAAGAACGTTTCGTGCATCCCCGCTGTACAGTCGACGGTAGGCGTCTGCAGTTATGTTTAAGGGGACGATGTACTCTTTTTGATACGCCATCTCGAGTATTATCCACTCCCTGTGTTAGCAGGACGTGCGCGAGTTCGCCGACATCAGCATCCCTGCTGCCGACGGTTCTGCATCGTCTTGCCGCCTGGTCAACGCACGGTCAGCATGTAGCCCACAAACACTTCGAAGATCTTGGGGCGATATGTTTATTTAATGCATATGTTTTAATTATGCCAGCTTTCTCCAGCTTTCTAATGTTTTACTTGAGAATATCGATCATTTCCACCATCAACTGCAAGCCCAGCAGTCCACGGTATTCATTGCTGTCCAGCCGATAGGCGAGACGAACGCGCTGACCTTTTTCCAGTTGATGTTCGGCCGCCTGATTGAATGCGATGGCATCCAGCACCTGCCTGCCACCGTCCGGCCTGACCGATAACTTCAGGTGATGTTCGCCGACCACCCGCTGGTTGACGACCGTAAAACACCCATCGAACAGGGGTTCCGGAAAACCCTGTCCCCAGGGCCCGGCCGAGCGCAGCAACTCGGCCAGTTCCAGGCTGAATTCCCCTGCTTCTAGTGCTCCATCGGATTCGAGCACACCGGTCAAGGTTTCCTCATTCAGACGGTCTTTCAGTTCCGCCTGGAAAGCCGCCTCGAATACCGGCAGCTGGGATTCTGCCAGAGATAAACCGGCGGCCATGGCATGACCACCGAACTTTTGCAGGACCTCAGGGTGGCGCGCGGCAATGGCGTCGAGTGTGTCACGAATATGCAGGCCGGGTATCGATCGCGCCGAGCCCTTGATTTCACCAGCCCCCGACGCTGCAAAGGCGATGACCGGACGGTGGAACCGCTCCTTTATCCGCGCTGCCAGAATGCCGATCACGCCCTGATGCCAGCCCGCATTGTAGAGACAAAGCCCCAGGGGCAACCGGTCGGCGTCGAAATGCAGCTGCTTGACATGTTCCAGTGCCTGCGTCTTCATGTCTGCTTCGATTTCCCGGCGTTCCCGGTTGAGTGCGTCGAGTTGTTCGGCAAGCTGTCTCGCCCGGGCGGGGTTTGCCGATAACAGGCAATCGATGCCGAGCGACATATCATCCAGACGGCCGGCTGCATTCAGGCGCGGGCCCACGGCAAAACCGAAATCCGCTGCTACCAGGCGCGAGGCGTTGCGCCCGGCAACCTCCAGCAGCGCCCTGATTCCCGGCCGGCAGCGCCCTGCCCGTATGCGTTGCAGGCCCTGCTGTACCAGTACCCGGTTATTGTGATCGAGTGGTACAAGATCAGCGACCGTACCCAGCGCCACCAGGTCCAGAAAATCGGCAAGATTCGGTTCCTTGCGTTGACCGTCTTCAAACCAGCCGCTTTCCCTGAGCCGCCCCCGCAGTGCCATCAGCAGGTAAAATGCCACACCGACGCCGGCGAGATTTTTACTGGGGAAGGTATCACCCGGCTGATTGGGATTAACAATGGCATCGGCCCGGGGCAGTTCACTGCCCGGCAAATGATGGTCGGTAACCAGTACCCGAATACCCTGCTGCCGGGCGGCAGCGACACCGCTCAGGCTGGAAATGCCGTTATCCACAGTGATGATCAGGTCGGGCGCCCTGGCGCTGGCAACCTCGACTATTTCCGGTGTCAGCCCGTAGCCGAATTCAAACCGGTTGGGTACCAGATAGTCGACGCTCTCGGCGCCCATCTCCCGCAATGCGGCGACCATTAATGCGCTGCTGGTGGCGCCATCGGCATCGAAATCCCCCACCACCAGGATCCGTTCCTGCTTCTGCAATGCCGCCACCAGCAAATCGACAGCCTGCGACAATCCCTTCAGGACGGCCGGTGAATGCAGCCGGGTCAGACTGTTATCCAGTTCGTCTGCCCCGCTTATGTTGCGCGCCGCGTAGACACGCTTTAATACCGGGTGAATATCATCCGGCAGCCCGCTTCCGGCGGATTCGGTTATGGGTCTTTCAAGCAGTGTTTTCACGGGCGAGAATTTCCTGATACGAACGCGACCGCTTCCAGAAGTGCCAGGCTTGACGGTAGGCCATGCGGTAGCGGTAACCATTGAGTGGAAAAAGTTCGAGCGATTGCAGCTGACGTGTGTTCAGGGCTTTCAGTAACGGCGCGAACCACTGCTGTTCATAGTCTTCGACAGCTTGATTCCAGTGCGGAAAATCCTGGTAAGCCGCTGCGGCACTGCAGCCATCCAGTACCAGCAGCACTCGATCACCCTTGCCGACACGGTGTAACAGTGCCTGTGCGTGTTGCGGTGCAGGTTCACAGAGCGCGTGGTCGCGGATGGCCAGGCCATTAACCAGGACATCGTTGGTGAAGACCTTTGAGTAGCAGCCCCCTGGCTGGTCAGTCAACACCCCGCCTCCCCAGATCCACAGACTGTTGACCAGGGGCAAGCCCCGGGCGGCCCGTTGCTGGTTGACCGGATGTGAATACATCAGCATCTGAATCTCGTTACCGCGGCTCAGCCACTCGCTCGCGTCCTGACCGTGCGGCAACAATTCGCCGACCGATCTGCCGCGCACCAGCGAAAGCGGCAGTGTGGACAGTTGCTGGCTGTTTGCGCCACACAGGTACCAGCGCTGCGCGTGATTGGCATCGAGATGCCAGCCATCCTGGCTCAGGAAATTCGCTATGCCGTCGGACAGGGCCTTACTTTCCTGCTGACTGAACGGGAATGTCGAGGCATCGAACAGAATCAGGCCGCCGGCATCCACCTGCAGATGCACGGGATCCGCGCGCAGACAATAACCTTCCGGTGTCTGACCGGTTTCCGCCAGGTAACTGTAAGGGGCGACGGGAAGCTCAGCCGGTCCCGCGTGGTGGTCGAACAGTGACAGTGCGGCTTCTTCCAGACTGCGGGCGGCGAATGTCTGCCGTCGACTGCGGCACAGAAATCGCGACAGCGCGGGCGCTTTCGCAAAAGCATCCGCAGCATATCCGGCGAAGCCCTCTGCCAGTCCCGGAGCAAGCACACTGACCGAAACGGTCACGAAACGATCAGCTCAGATTTCCTATAATCGCCTGACGAACCGGTTCCAGCTCTGCGTCCACGGTCATCATCGGCTCCGTGCACTGCTTGATGGCAGTATCCGGGTCCTTCAGTCCATGCCCGGTCAGTGTGCAGACAATGGAACTGCCCTCGGGAATCCTGCCGCTCCTGATATCGCGCAGCGCACCCGCCAGCGATGTTGCAGATGCCGGCTCGCAGAAAATACCTTCTTTGCCGGTGAGCAGCTTTTGCGCGGCGAGAATTTCTTCGTCGCTGCATTCGTCGAACCAGCCGCCCGACTCCTGATTGACGTTCCAGGCATAGTCCCAGGATTGCGGGTGCCCGATGCGGATTGCTGTCGCTACCGTCTCCGGGTTATCCACCATAGCGCCGCGCATGAACGGTGCTGCACCGGCTGCCTGGTAACCGACCATCTTCGGCCGGTTACCGACAACGGCACCGCCGGCGTACATGCAATGACCCTTGCAGAAGGCGCAGGCCTCGGTCACGTGATCTCCTGAAGGCGAGGAATACTCGCAATATCCAATCCAGTGCGCGGTGATATTGCCGGCGTTACCGACCGGCAGACAGTGGTAATCCGGCGCCCGCCCGAGTTCTTCGATAATTTCAAAGGCGGCTGTCTTCTGTCCCTGCAGCCGATAGGGGTTGATGGAGTTGACGATAGTGACCGGCGCGTGTTCGGCCACCTCCTTGACTAATTGCATGCCGGCATCGAAGTTACCGCGGATCTGCAGCACAACCGCACCGTGTATCATGGCCTGGGCGAGCTTGCCCAGCGCGATCTTGCCTTCCGGAATCAGTACGAAGGCCGTGATACCGGCACGCGCCGCATAGGCGGCGGCGGACGCCGACGTATTGCCGGTTGAGGCACAGATGACCGCCCGGCTGCCTTGTTCCACGGCCTTGGTGACCGCCATGGTCATGCCACGGTCCTTGAACGAGCCGGTCGGATTGAGGCCCTCGTATTTGACGTAGATGTCCACCTCCTTGCCGGTTTCACGCGGGATATTGTTGAGGCGTATCAGCGGGGTATTACCCTCCCCCAGACTGATGACCCGGGTATCGTCATGAACGGGCAGGCGATCCCGATACTTATCGATCAAACCGGTATAACGAGGACGAAATGGCATTTGTAATTCCTTTCATATCGATAGCATTAAAGGTAAGGCGTGGGTAAGTCAACCGGCATAAGCTAGCCGGACCGTCGGCCGGCCGCGTTCCTTTGTGCCGTGCGTGCGCTTAGCGCTGCAAACCGATCAGTTGCTGCTCAGGTGCTCCATGCGGATTCGGGTGACTTTGCCCTGCACCGAATCCAGCAATTCAATCTGCTGAATGGCTTCGTTCATCTGCTGTTCGCGAACCTCGCGGGTCAACAGAATAACCGGCACCTGTGACTGTCCCTCCGGGGGTTCTTTCTGAATCAGCGCTTCAATACTGATGGCGCGATCGCCCAGTATACGTGCGATGTCGGCCATAACACCCGGGCGGTCCAGTGCGCACAGCCGCAGGTAGTAGGCCGTTTTCACCTCTTCCATCGGCAGGATGGGAAAATCAGACAATACGTCGGGCTGGAATGCCAGGTGAGGCACGCGGTTTTCCGGGTCGACGGTCAAGGTGCGCGCGACATCCACCAGGTCAGCGACAACGGCAGAAGCGGTCGGTTCGGCGCCCGCCCCCGCCCCATAGTACAGTGTGGGCCCCACGGCATCGGCTTTTACCAGAACCGCGTTCATGACGCCATCGACATTGGCAATCAGGCGGCGGTCCGGAATCAGTGTCGGGTGGACACGCAATTCCACCCCTTTTTCAGTGCGCCGGGTTACGCCCAGGTGTTTGATTCTATAACCCAGCTGTTCAGCGTAAGCAACATCATCACGGGTGATGTGGCCGATGCCTTCTGTATAGACCTTATCGAACTGCAAGGGGATGCCGAAAGCGATCGATGCCAGTATTGCCAGCTTATGCGCGGCATCGATACCTTCGACGTCAAAGGTCGGGTCGGCTTCCGCGTATCCCAATTTCTGGGCCTCGCTCAGGACATCGGCGAAATCGCGACCCTTGTCACGCATTTCGGTAAGAATGAAATTACCGGTACCGTTAATGATGCCGGCGATCCATTCTATTCTGTTGGCGGTGAGCCCTTCGCGAACCGCTTTGATGATGGGGATTCCACCTGCCACTGCCGCCTCGAAAGCCACCATCACTCCCTGTTTCTGCGCGGTGGCAAAGATCTCGTTGCCGTGCGTTGCGATCAGTGCCTTGTTGGCTGTTACCACGTGTTTGCCACTGGCAATGGCCTTCAATACCAGTTCGCGGGCGGGTTCGTAACCGCCGATCAGCTCGACAATAATGTCGATTTCAGGGTCGTCGACCACGGCAAAGGCATTGTCGCTGACCGTGATCGCCTCGATGCCGGGCAGGCCTGCCGGGTCATAGTCACGTGCTGCCGCCAGAGTGATTTCAATGCCCCGCCCGGCGCGCCGGGCGATCTCCTGCGCATTTCGCTTCAGTACATTAAAGGTACCGCCACCGACTGTACCCAGCCCCAGTAATCCTACTTTTACAGGTTTCAAGAAACCCCCTCGCCCGCTGTTGTGGGTTGTTTTTCGTCGTTACGAAACATGTCCCGGATACCACGCACGGCCTGACGCGTTCGATGTTCATTTTCAATCAGGCCAAAACGCACAAAACCATCGCCGTATTCACCAAAACCGATGCCCGGCGATACAGCCACCCTGGCCTGTTGCAGCATTTTCTTGGTGAACTCCAGCGAACCCAGTGCCCGGTACTGTTCCGGGATCGGCGCCCAGACAAACATGGTCGCCTTGGGTTTATCCACTTTCCAGCCAATACTGTTCAAACCATCACACAACACATCGCGACGACTGCGATAAATTCTGACAATGTCCTGCACACAATCCTGTGGCCCTTCCAGTGCGGTGATCGCGGCGACTTGAATCGGTGTAAACATGCCGTAGTCCAGGTAAGACTTCATCCGTGTCAGCGCCGCCACCAGCGTCGTGTTACCGCACATAAAACCGACCCGCCAGCCGGGCATATTGTAACTCTTCGACAGTGAGAAGAATTCGACGGCAATAGTCTCGGCGCCGGGCACCTGGAGGATGGACGGCGCTGTATAACCGTCATAGACAAGATCCGCATAGGCCAGATCGTGTACCACCCAGATGTTATGTTCGCGCGCAATTTTTACCACACGTTCAAAAAACTCCAGCTCGACACACTGGGTGGTGGGGTTGCCCGGGAAATTCAACACCAGCATTTTAGGCGTGGGCCAGGAATCCTTGATGGCTTTCTCCAGTTCCTCGAAGAAGGCCTCTTCACCCCCGATGACCGGCACATGGCGGATATCGGCGCCGGCGATTGCGAAACCATATGGGTGTATCGGATAGGCCGGATTTGGAACCAGCACCGCGTCACCCGGCCCAACCGTTGCCAGGGCCAGATGTGCCAGCCCTTCCTTGGAACCGATGGTTACAATCGCCTGTGTCTCCGGATCCAGATCCACGTCATAACGGCGTTTATACCAGTCGCAGATGGCCTTGCGCAGGCGCGGAATACCCTTGGACAGAGAATAGCGATGCGTATCCGCTCGTTGCGCTGCCTCGGTCAGTTTATCGACAATATGCTGCGGCGTGGGCCGGTCAGGATTTCCCATGCCAAAATCGATGATATCTTCACCACGCGCTCGAGCAGCTGCCTTCAACTCGTTGACAATATTGAAGACGTAGGGTGGCAGGCGTTTGATTCTGGGAAATTCGTCCACGAACTGGTTTTTTCTGCAATTGTTGTCTGAAAGATGAAGCCGGTAGCCTACTGAAAATATTGGAATGCAACAAGTTGAGCAGGGCTGCAAGTGTACTGTCTCGCAGTGGTTTAAGACAGTACACTAGCGAGTATGCATTTCGCCAGAGAAGATTGTAACAGCGCACTGATGGTCCGTGCTTGCGACGACGGACAGATTACCGTCGGTGAACAGATCTATCGACGCAGCCTCATACTGACGCCGGAAAGAGTGATCCCCGACTGGCGTCCCCGCGGGTACGAGGAGATAACAGAACAGGACTTTGACGTCGTGCTGTCTCTGCAACCGGAAATCATACTACTGGGCACCGGTCCCACGCTCTGCTTCCCTCCGGCAAAGCTGAGCGCCGGCATACTCGCGACCGGTACCGGTTTTGAGGTGATGGACACTGCCGCAGCCTGCCGTACCTATAATATTCTGCTTTCTGAAAAGCGTAAGGTGATCGCTGCCTTACTGCTCGAGTCAGTTTCTGCTTAAGCCGCTATTTCAATCAAACGTGTGACAGTCAGAAATAATTTACGTTAAAATAATTCTCTATTATCATATTATTTATGATATTTATTAGGTATCACCTTGGCTATCCAAACAGCGCGTCAGATGAGAAGCCCTCATTTTCCAGTATTTCACGCAGGCGTTTCAGTGCATCCATCTGAATCTGGCGTACCCGTTCACGGGTAACCCCAATCTCATTCCCCACCTCTTCCAGCGTAGAGATCTTGTAGCCGTGCAACCCAAAGCGCCGTTCCACCACTTCACGCTGTTTATCCGATAATTTGGCAATCCATATTTCCAGATTGGCCAGAACATCTTCATCCTGTAACTGATCGGAAGGATCCGGGTTTCTTTCATCCGCGATGGCATCAATCAGCGTCTTGTCGGAATTCTTGCCAATGGGCACATCAACCGAGGTCACACGCTCATTGAGTTTGAGCATGCGCTTGACGTCCTGCAACGGTTTATCCAGCAGGTCTGCAATCTCTTCCGCATTGGGTTCGTGGTCCAGTGACTGTGCCAGGCGTCGCGCTGCCTGAAGATAGCCGTTCAACTCCTTAACGACGTGTATCGGCAGTCGAATGGTGCGTGTCTGATTCATAATCGCACGCTCGATGGTTTGCCGGATCCACCAGGTTGCATAGGTGGAAAACCGAAATCCTCTTTCCGGATCAAATTTTTCCACTGCGCGAATCAGGCCCAGGTTACCCTCTTCAATCAGATCCAGTAATGCCAGACCACGGTGGATGTAACGCCGCGCAATTTTGACCACCAGGCGCAGGTTGCTGACTATCATGCGCCGGCGACCGGCCTCGTCACCCTTCTGTGCAAGGCGCGCGTAGTACACTTCCTCTTCAGCTGTTAACAGTGGTGAAAACCCGATTTCATTGAGATACATTCGGGTGGCATCAAAATGTGCGTCGGTATCGGGTGGTTCATGATGTGGTGTGGCTGTATCGGCAACGGCAGCGTTCAGCGTTTTCCCTGCGTTGACCTCGCACCAGGGTGATACCGGTTTTTCGATTTGTTGTTTTCTAGCCATGCATAGCCCCCAGCTCGTCGTTGCACCAGCAACCCAGCGGACTACCGGTGTTTCCCAAGCTCAAGCTGCTACCGTTTGGGTAAATAGCGACGTGGATCGACCGGGCGTCCCTTCTTGCGTATTTCAAAATGCAACTGGGTCCGGTCCGTACCACTGCTTCCCATCTGGGCTATCACTGCTCCCTTCTCCACCCATTGCCCTTCCCGGGCAATCAACTTTCGGTTATGCGCATAAGCACTGAGAAAGTCTTTGTTATGTTTGATTATGATAAGCCTACCATAGCCACTAAGTCCACTCCCGGAATAGACGACCTTACCCGCCGCCGCTGCGCGCACGGATTCGCCTGATTTACCGGCGATATCGACACCTTTTTTCCCTGTACTTTTAGAGTTATAGCCGCGAATCACCCTGCCACTGGCCGGCCACGACCAGTTCACCGCTGCGTCGGAAAGCGCTGGAGATCGCCGGCTGCTGGAGGCCTTCGTGGTGGAAACCCCGCTCTGCGGCGCTCGGGAAGGCGCTTTGGTAATGACTTTTTTCGGATGCCGGGTTTTCGGCCGGCTGGATTTGGGGGGGGGCTTTTTGGGCTTGGAGACCCTGGATACCGTCTTGCCGGTGGTGCTTTTTGAAGGCGCGGTGAGACGAAGTTGCTGCCCCTTGTAAATGTTGTACGGGGCATGCAGACGATTCCAGGCAGCCAGTTCATCCAGCGTATACCCGTACAGAAACGCCACCGAGAACAGGGTATCTCCCTGCCGCACCCGATGCGTGTCAGGGTTTCGGAGGGGGCGCTCACTGCGATCACCCACCGGCGCATTGATCTGGCGCGAACTACAGGCCGCCAAAATGCAAATCAGAATCAGCCACGCCCTGCGTAGCACGGTATTATCCTCGAAGGGCCAGATAGGCAATGACTCCCAAACCGACCAACAACCAGCCAATCCGTTCGACATACAGGCGAATACGATCCTCCATCGCCCTGCCACCCCAGGACAGCAAGGTGGCGACCAGGAAGAAGCGTGCGCCACGCCCCACCGCTGAAGCCAGAACAAATGGAATAAACGACATCGCCAGAGCACCCGCCGAAATGGTGAAAACCTTATAGGGAATTGGAGAAAATCCTGCAATCAACACGGTCCAGAATCCCCACTCGCGAAACCAGCCGGAGGCGTTGGCATAGGCGGAGGCCCAGCGCCCGTCTGCTTCGATGAGTGGTGCGACCCAGTCCAGGGCAAAATAGCCGATTGCATAGCCGGCCATTCCGCCAAGCACCGATGTCAGCGTGGTAAGGGTCGCGAACCACATCGCGCGATCCGGTTTTGCCAGACTCATTGGCATCAACATGACGTCGGGTGGAATGGGAAAAAACGACGATTCAGCAAAACTCAAAGCACCAAGGTAGCGAGGTGCATGGCGATGGCGCGACCAGCGCAGCGCGGCATCATACATACGAGTAAAAAGGCCCACTAGTGTACCCCCTGACTGGTAGCGGCTGACCGCTTCCTGGCTCGCCCGAAGGGAGCGTCCCCACGAGGCCATTGCTGCGTTCCGATGCTTGGAAAGGGCGTGCCATTCCCTGCGGATCGCGCCTCGCCTAAAGCGCCTACTGTTGGTGCCTGACCTCGTGGGGACGCTCTGAACGGGTCAATACCAGTCAGGGGGTACACTAGATCCCACCGCCGATTAACGGTACAAAAACCACCGGTTCCAGATCAACCCTTTCGTACACCGTTGGCGTACGGGTAACGGAAACCAGAATCTGCCGCAGCCTGTCGCCCAGGGGCATGACCAGGCGCCCGCCGACCGCCAGTTGCTCCAGCAAGGGCTTGGGAATATCCGCAGCCCCTGCCGTGACGATAATGGCATCAAAAGGTCCGAACTGCGGCCAGCCCCAGCTCCCGTCACTGTGTTGCACCCGCACGTTACGGTAGCCGAGGCGCCGAAAACGCTGTCGCGACTGGGTAGCCAGAGTTTCAATCCGCTCCGTGGTATAGACCTTGTCGACCAGCCTGGACAAGATCGCCGCCTGATAACCCGAGCCGGTTCCCACTTCCAGAACCTTGCCCGGTTTGACTTCCAGTAATAATTCCGTCATCCGTGCGACGATATAGGGTTGTGAAATCGTCTGCCCGTGCCCAATGGGTAATGCCGTGTCTTCGTAGGCACGGCTGGCCAATGCCTCATCAACGAAAAGATGACGCGGTGTGGAGCCGATGGCCTCCAGCACAGCGTTATTCCTGATTCCTTTCGAACGCAGACGCTGAACCAGCCGGTCCCGCGTGCGCTGGGAAGTCATTCCGATACCCTGACTAAACGACCTCATCACGGTTCCAGTCTGTCACCCAGGCAGGCTTTGACCTGATCCAGTACGTCGATACGGGTCAGATCCACGTGAATCGGCGTCACGGAAACATAACCGTTGCGTACCGCATGGAAATCGGTACCCGGGCCGGCGTCCTGTTCACTGCCAGCGGGTCCTACCCAGTAAATCGGCCGGCCACGCGGATCGATCTGTCTGACCACCGGCTCGGATTTGTGACGGTGGCCAAGGCGGGTGACCTGCCACCCCTGTAATTCGTCAAACGGCAGGTCCGGTACATTGACGTTGAGAATGGTTTCCGCCGGAACCGGTTCGCACTTCAGACGCTCCAGCAGGACAAGTACGACCTTGGCCGCCGTCTGATAATGGATCGCTTGAAAAGACACCAATGACACCGCGATGGCCGGCAGGCCCAGAAAACGCCCTTCCATCGCCGCGGCCACGGTGCCGGAATAGATCACATCGTCACCCAGGTTTGCACCGGCATTAATGCCGGAGACCACCATATCAGGTTCATCGTCCAGCAGGCCGGTAATGGCGAGGTGTACACAGTCGGTCGGCGTGCCCTCCACGTAGGTATAGCCGTTACCAGACTGTCGGACCCGGAGTGGATTATTCAGTGTCAGGGAATTACTGGCGCCGCTGCGATCCCGATCCGGCGCCACCACGGTTACCTTTCCCACCGTTTGCAGTGTATCGGCGAGGCAGCGTATGCCCGGTGCACGATAACCGTCGTCGTTACTGATTAGAATGTGCATGAAGGGGAGATAATACCGGAGTTGAACTCTGTCGCCCATTACCCTGTTCAGAAAAATGGTTACAATGATCAGGAATTTACCCCGGCAGATTATGAAAAAGCTCAATAGAGAAGACGTTCAGCTGTTCCGCAACAGCGTCGGCAAGGTCAAACCCGTGCTCCACAACCGGGTGATGCCCGTCAAACCTGCCATCAGCCCCAGGCCGGTCTTCCGTGAGATGGATGAAGCCGAGGTGCTGCAGGACCTGCTATCCGAACATTTTGATCCCGCGGAGATGGAGTCCGGAGAGGAACTCGTTTTTGTCCGGGCCGGCCTGCAACAACGAACCATGAAGAAACTTCGGCGCGGTATGTTCGTGGTGGGCGCTGAACTGGACCTGCACGGTATGACCGTACCGATCGCCCGCCAGGCGGTCGCCGGTTTTCTGCTCGAATGCCGGCGCAGGCGCATTCAGTGCGGCCGGATTATCCACGGCAAAGGGCGCGGCTCACGTCACCGCAGCCCCGTTCTTAAGCAAAAGATCGCCGGTTGGCTGCAGCAACGTGATGAGGTGCTCGCCTATTGCTCGGCACGCGGTTGCGATGGTGGCACCGGTGCGGTGTACGTTCTGCTGAAGCGCAAATAAAAACAGCACAAACCGCGAAGGACGCCAAGGCGGTTAAATTACCGGGGACCAAATAGAGCCGTGCCCACCCGCACCATAGTCGCCCCCTCCTCGATGGCCAGTTCAAAATCACCACTCATACCCATTGACAGTTCAGTCATCGAATCGACAAAACGTTGCCGACACTGTTCGAGCAGCTGCCGCAGAGCGGCGAAGCTGCGCCGCTTCTCATCGACGCCTGCGCCGCGGTAACCAATTGTCATCAGCCCGCGCAACCGAGTCCTGCCTGAGGTCTGCTCGAGTACGTGCTCGACCAGGGGAAAAAGGTCCGCGCTGGGGACACCGTGCTTGGCCGGATCAGCCGAGACGTTGACCTGCAGCAGCAGATTGACACTGGCGTCAGCTTCCCTGGCTGCCTGAGCAATGCGCCGCACCAGTTTCTCATTGTCGATGGAATGCACCCAGCTGAAATTTCCCGGGATGAATTTGCACTTGTTGGATTGCAAGTGACCAATAAAATGCCAGTCCAATGCTGTTTCCCTGAACTGCGCGATTTTGCCGAGGGCTTCCTGAATCTGGTTCTCGCCAAAATCGTTCACCCCCAGATCTGCCAGAGAACGTATGTCTTGCAGCGTTTTAGTCTTGGATACGGCGATAAGGCGGACCTCTTGCGGTAAGCGCCCTGACCTCCGAGCTGCGGCTGCGATACGCTCACTGACCACGTCGAGCCTTTCAGCTGCCGATATCACTCTTCGCTATCCAGATCAAACACTTCTCTGAGCAGGCTGGTCGCATAGCAACCGGCAGCCAGAAAGAACTCCAGTACCCAGCTTCCATCGGCATCGAGTCGCCACTGCAAATCGCCCGGCAGAACGCGTAATGCGCGTCTGGCAGCAGCCACCCTGAAACGCTGTAGGCCGTCTATCCATGCCGCGTAGGCTTGCAACTGTCTGGCCTCGTACTGTGCAGCCTGCCCGCTGACCAGCGCCTCGCCATCGCCGCACAAGGGGCCCGTTGGATGCACTTCCAGCGCCTCCAGCCGGTGATTGATCTGCGCATCAATAGCCTCTGCCACAAAACAGGCCGATTTGCCTTCAAGTTGCAGAGCATCGCCGGGCATCGCGGTGTTCCAACAGCCGTCCGCTACTCTTGCCGCCAATAGCTGGTTGAACAAGGCTGATCGAGCCGCCGACAGATAGAGTCCGCGCTTGTGTCTGGGTAGACGGGACCGCGGGCGTGTGAACAGCTTTTCGGCCTCGGCGAGGTTGCCGGCGTCGTGGCCAAATCGCTGTAGCCCGAAATAATTCGGAAAGCCACCGCAGGCAAGCTGCCGCAAACGCTGATCGACGCCATCTGCAGAAGCGCTCACATCGTGTATACGCAAGCGGAATCGATTGCCCCGCAAAGCGCCCGTTTTAAGCTTGCGTTGATGTCTGTCGGCGCGCAGTACTTCGAAATCCTCGTGCTGCAATGATTTCCAGTCGGGATCCGGGCGCCCCGGAAGCTGTACCGAAAACCATTGCTCGGTGACGGCCTTGCGGTCCTTGAGCCCGGCATAACTGACAGCCGAAGCCGATACCTCTGCAAAACGCGCCAGCTGCCGGGCGACCCACTGGGTGTTGCTGTTGCGTTTCCTGACATGGAGCCAGCAATGCTCCCCTTCCCCGCTGGGTTCAACAATGGGTACTTCAAACACCTTGAAATCTTCGGGCTGTATACGAAATTTCGCCGGGCTGAGCGGACCGCCCCACGCCGTTGGCAGTTCATGCCAGGCTGGTATCGATGCAAATGCGGAATCAACGCTATTCAAGGAGTAGGGCCCTGCCGGATCAATGTACTTAACTGTTCTACTAAGGCGTGCCTGAATCAGCCGGGTTAAGCTTGAGGGACCGTCGGCCGCATGGACGCGGCCGTCGAGCGTACACGGATGAATTTACAGCGTGTCCGGCAAGTTTAACCCGGCTGATTCAGGCACTCATTATTGCCTTTTCGACAAAACCAGCTCTAGTAAGAGCAGTTTCTTATACACTCCGGGTTGCCTATCCGCAATATCGCGTCCAAGGGCAACGCACCTGTGACCGGGTAATTCAATTCCGTCCCCGTTCTTCCAGCAGAACCACTGCAAACGCGGCGATCCCTTCCCCGCGTCCGGTAAAACCCAGCCGCTCGGTGGTCGTCGCCTTTACATTCACCCGCTCCGGGTCAAGCCCCAGATCATCTGCAATATTCTGTTGCATGGCACCGATATAGGGCGCCAGTTTCGGTGCCTGGGCGACCAGGGTCAGATCGGTGTTGCTGACTCGCATACCCTGTGCATGCACTTTTTCTACTACCTGGCGCAATAACTTGCGGCTGTCGACACCCTCGTAGCGCGGGTCGGAATCGGGGAAATGATGGCCGATATCACCCAGTGCGGCGGCGCCCAGCAAAGCGTCGCACAGGGCGTGCAGGGCAACGTCACCGTCCGAATGCGCGGCGAGGCTACGCGTATGCGGTATTCTGACACCGCCTAGAATGAGTATGCCACCATCCTGCCAGGCGTGAACATCGAAGCCCTGACCAATTCTCACAAACGCCCCTGTAGTTGCAGGAAAAACTCAGCCAGCTGCAAATCTTCACATTCTGTGATCTTGATGTTATCGGCATGTCCTTCAATGATCAGCGGCTGATAGCCCGCGTGTTCCATGGCAGATGCCTCATCGGTGACTTCATAGCCATCATCGAGTGCCTTTTCCAAAGCTGCCTTCAATAAACCGTAACGGAACATTTGCGGTGTAAGCGCATGCCACAGGTGCCTGCGCTCCACCGTTGTGCTGATCAGATCCTGCGCGTCGGTTCTTTTCATGGTGTCGCGAACCCGGGTACCGAGCAGCCCGCCGACCGGGTGAGTTGCCAGTTTTCTGATCAGTAAATTCAGATCATGATGCCGAACACAAGGGCGCGCCGCATCATGCACCAGCACCCAGTCGTCTTCACTCGCCAGTTCTGACAATGCAAGAAGCCCGTTTAAAACCGAGTGGCAACGTTCCGTACCACCGGGGGCACGGATCAGATTATGCTCGGAATAGCGCTCCAGTATCGACGCCAGGGCTGGATGTCCATGACTGACCAGGACCAATCCTTCCAGCTGCGGGATGCTCCACAAGGATTCCAGGCTGTGCTCCAGAACCGTCCGACGTCCCAGCTCCAGAAACTGCTTGGGCACCGGCGCCCCCAGACGGTGGCCGAAGCCGGCGGCAGGAACAATGGCCCAGTAAGCTATCGAATCTGTAGAAGCGGTCCCCTGAGCACGATTCGGGCTATCGTCATTCATCCGCGCCAGCCGGGTCCTCGATAATCTGATAAAAGGTTTCGCTATCCTTGATCATACCCAGCTCTTCGCGGGCGCGCTCCTCGATCGAATCCAGACCCTGTTTCAAATCCTGCACCTCGGCCTCCAGCGCCTGATTGCGTTCGTGCAGTCTCTGGTTCTCCTGTTTCTGCAACTCACCTTGCTGGTACAGATCCCAGACTTCCGCGAGGCTGCCGTCGCCCACCCATAGCTTGTACTGCAGGAGTACAAACAGGACCACAAGTAACCAGACCAGCCATCGCATATCTGTGTCAGCGGAACAAAACCAGCTAACTCGCTACAGGCTGATTGAATACCGCTGTACCCGGATAACGCCCTGCATCGCCTAACTGTTCCTCAATACGCATCAGCCGGTTATATTTGGCGACACGATCGGAACGCGAAAGCGAACCGGTCTTGATCTGCGTGGCATCACTGCCCACAACAATATCCGCTATCACCACGTCCTCGGTCTCACCGGAGCGATGCGAAACCACGGCGGTATAACCGGCGCTGGTTGCCATATCGATGGCCGCCAGGGTTTCTGTCAGCGTGCCGATCTGGTTAGGTTTAATGAGAATCGAATTGGCAATCCCCTCATCGATACCCCGCTGCAGAATTGCTGTATTGGTGACAAACAGATCGTCACCGACCAGCTGGATGCGTCCGCCCAGTTTTTCGGTGTGCAGCTTCCAGCCTTCCCAGTCGTCCTCGGCCATGCCGTCTTCGATGGATATGATCGGATACTGGTCCACCCAGGCCGCCAGGTAGTCACCGAAGCCCTGCGCATCCAGAACCTTGTTCTCGGATTCAAGGTGGTATTTGCCTTCTCTGTAGAACTCCGAACTGGCCGGATCCAGGGCCAAACAGATTTCAGTACCCGCCTGGAAACCGGCTTTGTCGATAGCTTCCAGAATAACTTCAATAGCCGATTCGTTGGATGTCAGATCCGGTGCAAAACCGCCTTCGTCACCGACCGTGGTACTCAGTCCACGACCGTGCAACACCGACTTCAAGGCATGAAATACCTCCGCACCGTAACGCACAGCTTCTCGCAAACTGGCGGCACCGACGGGTACAATCATGAATTCCTGCAGGTCCACACTGTTACTGGCGTGCGCACCTCCGTTGATAATGTTCATCATCGGTACCGGCAGCTGGTAGGGGCCGTCAGCGTTCAGATAGCGGTACAGCGGTACGCCACTGCAACGCGCCTGCGCCTGCGCCGTTGCCAGCGATACCGAAAGCAAGGCATTGGCGCCCAGACGGGCCTTGTTTTCAGTGCCATCCAGCCCGATCATTGCCTGGTCGATTTCGGCCTGAGCTTCGGCATCCATACCCACAACGGCGTCACGAATCTCGCCATTAATAGCGGCGACCGCCCTGGTGACGCCTTTCCCCTGGAAACGGGATGCGTCACCGTCACGCAACTCGACCGCTTCGCGCGTACCGGTAGAAGCACCCGAGGGTACCGCTGCGCGTCCCATGGAACCGTCGTCCAGCAGTACGTCGGCTTCCACCGTCGGGTTACCGCGGGAATCCAGAATCTCCCTGCCCTGAATGTTTTTGATTTTCGCCATTCCTACTCCGACTTTACAATGGATTACTAAGGCGTACGTTAAGTTAGCCGGCATCAGCTTTCGGGACACGCTGTGAATACATCCCTGTACGCTCTACGGCCGCGTCCATGCGACCGACGGTCCCGAAAACTGATGCCGGCTAACTTACCTACTCATTAGTTATTATGCTTTCTTAATCAGGTTCAACCACCCAGCAAAGCGGCTTCAGCAAACGGCCGCGATTTTACCGCATCATCCAGCATCTTCAAGGTAGCCAGCAATGCCTTCATCTGTCCGAGTGGCCAGGCATTCGGGCCATCGCTGAGCGCCGTGGCGGGATCCGGGTGGGTCTCCATGAATACGCCGGAGACCCCGGCTGCAATCGCGGCTCGCGCCAGCACCGGAACATACTCCCGCTGCCCCCCGGACGCACTGCCCTGGCCGCCCGGCAACTGCACCGAATGAGTCGCATCAAATATTACCGGAGCACCGGTATCCCGCATGGCCGCCAGGGAACGCATATCCGAAACCAGGTTGTTATACCCGAACGACACGCCACGTTCACACACCATGATATGGTCATTGCCGACCGCACGGGCTTTGTCGACGACGTTTTTCATATCCCAGGGCGCCAGGAACTGCCCCTTCTTGATATTCACGGGTTTGCCGGTACGCGCCACGTTCTGGATAAAATTGGTCTGCCGACACAGAAAGGCCGGCGTCTGCAGAACATCCACGACGGCGGATACTTCATCCAGCGGTGTATCTTCATGCACATCCGTGAGCACGGGCACCTGCACTTGCTCCCGGACCCGCTGCAGGATACGCAAGCCTTCCTGCATCCCCGGACCGCGGTAACTGCTGCCCGAAGAGCGATTGGCCTTATCAAAAGACGATTTATAGATAAACGGGATACCCAGTTCAGTGCTCATCTGTTTCAGATCGGACGCTGTTGTCAACGCCAGTTCCTCACTTTCGATGACACATGGACCGGCGATCAGAAAAAATGGGGCATCCAGCCCCACTTCAAATCCACATAATTTCATGAGTTACGGACCTTTATTCAGAAAACCAATTAAATTCAGCCATCCGCCTGCGCCAGGCTGGGTTGCGCGGGCTCCCCACGCGTCTGCTGATGGCGCCGGTTGGCCGCTTCCACAAAGCCGGTAAACAGCGGGTGTCCATCGCGCGGTGTCGAAGTGAACTCCGGGTGGAACTGACAGGCCAGGAACCACGGATGATCGGCAACTTCGACCACCTCGACCAGGCTGTCATCCAGCGAAGTTCCGGCGATGGTCAAACCGGCCTTTTCCAGCGGCTCCCGGTAAGTGTTATTGAATTCGTAGCGGTGGCGGTGACGTTCGACGATCTGATCTCTGCCATAAACCCGCTGCGCGATAGTAGCGGGCTTGAGCTTACACACCTGACCACCCAGGCGCATGCTGCCGCCGAGATCGCTGTTCTCGTTACGGCGCTCGATAGCCCCGGTCTGATCCTGCCATTCGGTGATCAAAGCGATAACCGGGTGCGGGGTATCCTTGTTGAACTCACTGCTCTGGGCATCAGCCAGGCCGGCGACATTACGGGCAAATTCGATCACCGCCACCTGCATGCCCAGACAGATACCCAGGTAAGGAATGCCCTGTTCACGCGCATGACGCACGGCCATAATCTTGCCTTCCACACCGCGTTCGCCGAAACCGCCCGGGACAAGAACGGCATCGGCCTTACTCAGCACGTCCAGGCCTTTCTGTTCGATGACCTCGGAATCCACGTAGCGGATCTTTACCTTACTGCGGGTCTGGATGCCGGCGTGGATCAGGGCTTCGGAGAGTGATTTATAGGACTCGGTCAGGTTGACGTACTTGCCAACCATGGCAATGGTCACTTCGCGCTCAGGATGTTCCAGGCTGAAGACTACCCGCTGCCACTCAGACAAATCCGCCGCCGGCACCTCCAGCCGTAGCAGGTCAACCGCGATATCATCCAGCCGCTGCTGGTTCAATAACAGCGGAATCTTGTAAATGCTGTCAACGTCCACCGCCGAAATAACCGCCTTGTCAGGCACGTTGGTGAACAGTGCGATCTTGCGCTTTTCATCCACCGGAATCGGACGATCGGCACGGCACAGGAGAATATCCGGCTGGATACCGATGGAGCGCAGTTCCTTGACCGAGTGCTGGGTGGGTTTGGTCTTGATCTCACCCGAAGCCGCGATATAGGGCACCAGGGTCAGGTGCATGAAAATGGCGTTGCCGTGCCCGAGTTCCACCCCCATCTGGCGTATCGCCTCGAGGAAGGGCAGGGATTCGATATCACCCACCGTACCGCCGATTTCTATCATGGCAATATCGGCGCCTTCGGAGCCGGCGCGGATACAGCGTTTGATCTCATCGGTAATGTGGGGAATGACCTGCACGGTACCACCCAGGTAGTCACCCCGTCGTTCCCGGCGAATCACCTGTTCGTAAATCTGGCCGGTGGTGAAATTGTTGCGTTTACCCATGGTGGTGCGTACGAAGCGTTCGTAGTGGCCCAGATCCAGGTCAGTCTCTGCACCATCATCGGTCACAAACACTTCGCCATGCTGAAACGGGCTCATGGTTCCCGGATCGACATTGATATAGGGATCCAGTTTCATCAGGGTGACTTTGAGACCACGTGCTTCCAGCAACGCGCCAAGCGAAGCGGCGGCGATGCCTTTCCCAAGTGAGGAAACCACGCCGCCGGTTATGAATACAAATTGGGTCATGAAGCTCCGATAAAATCTGGAGATAACAGTAAACTGGACGGGAAATCACACTAACAGATTCTGTACGCCCCGACAATGGAGTACGGGTTTAATCCGGCTGCCGGATGAACAGAACAGCCTCGCATCGTCAGGATTCCGGCATCCGGCTCCACCGCCTAGGCAGATTGCCCTCGTAACGGGTGTCGGCGTTACTGGGGTCCTCGATCCTCGGATTTGCGATAAATTTGGTAGCGGGGGCCAGATTTGAACCAACGACCTTCGGGTTATGAGCCAGCCTCTGCAGCTACCAATCTTTTTGTTCCAGCTTCCGCTTGCAGCTTGAGTAACAATTCGTCATACACAACGATTATATTACCGCTTCTAACCGTACTTCTTTGCTTACCGGTTCGACAAAATTCATATTTCCGTGCTTTGGGTTCTTAACTTTATAGACGCGCACAATCCCTGCATTCTTTAATAGCAGAATATCTTTTGCCACAGCAGCGGGCCGACGATGCACAGCACGGGCGATGCTTTTATAAGTGCCAGGGTTCTCTCGAATAGCTTTGACTAGCCGAATACGGGCTACCGTCAACATACGTGCCATATCGTCGGCTTTCTCAAAAGAGAGCGTCACTCCGCCCTTTATAGGCTTGCCAGCATCAATATCTTTGGCAATCGCCTTGCCCCGTGAAAAAAACTCTTCTGCCGTACCCGTCTTGATTTTAATGCTCATTGCGAAGCTCCCTAACTTCCATCTCGAATCGCTGTTCCAGCTCCGTAAAGCTGGTGAAATCTACAGGCTCCATCTTCCCCTTGTAGTGGCGGTGATGATAGCCGTGGCTGTTGTCATAACCCAGCACGCGGCCATTGTCTTCCGAGCAAATCGTAGGATCGATATAAGCCAGTGAATAACTAACCACATGACCCTGCTCATCCATGTCGATCTTTCGCACGAGATAGATTCCATGCCGCCGATCCAGGCAATGCCGCTCCAATACGTGGCTGGGATCACTTTTTCGCTGCTGACTCCTTTGCGACTTTCGGGCCACCAGCTACTCCCTGCATTTTCTGAGCTGCCAGTATACCAAGCGGCTCATCGCAAGAGAACTTAAACCCACTTCAGTTCGACCGACTCCAGATCTCACGAACTTCTTTAACATCAAAACATAGCTTTATCCTATTGTTTTACTGACTCTTTTAAAATCTGGAGATGGCATCAACTGAACGCGCAATCGCACCAACAGATTCTGTACACCTCGACAATGGAGTCTGGCATCGTCAGGATTCCGGCATCCGGCACCATCCTGTTTAATCCTTGACCTGATGTTTGCATACCCAGAAAATGGACTAACTGTTTCCCGCACACCCAGATAGAGGTACTTCTAATATCATGTCTAAGAATAACAAGACTGAAAGCCAGGCAACCGATTCGCAATCAGAACCGGTAAACGTCCGTATCCGTTACGACTCCATGGAAACGTTGTTCGCATCGCAATTCATTGTCAACGCGAGTCGCGAGGAACTCATCCTCAACCTGTCACCGGGTTACATCGCCGAGCCAGGGACGAACGATCGGCTGCTGCCCATTCAGAGCCGCGTCGCGTTGACACCCCAGGGTGCCGCGCGCCTGGTCGCGACTCTGAACAAGGTGCTGCGCGAGACCTATGGCGCCAAGCCCGCCGAGGAAGCGGCAGACGCCCCCGACAAAGCGGACTAGTATGAGCTGTCATCCGTGACATCCCCCCGCGCACGGCTATCAACCGGGAGAGAGCCAGGGTGGGTGAAACATGACCAAGAGTAAAGGAAATGCCACGCTGGGATGCGCCAGGCATCGACTTGTCGTTTTCATCATTGTTGCGCCGCTAGCGTTTACACTGCCCGCCGCCGCGGCTGAGCGCCTGCCCGTTCCCGGCATCACCGGTCAGGACGAGCGCACGCTGGTCAAGACCACGGACTACCCATGGCAGGCGATCGGCCGGCTGAACAACACCCTCGGTCCTTTCTGCACCGGCACACTGATCGGGCCGCGCCGGGTGCTGACCGCGGCCCACTGCTTGTGGAATCCGCGCACCCGGCGCTGGCTGC
>Ga0209456_10000079_pt1 | contig 48739 bp, 40 predicted proteins | sample COG_11_FD_184755 | JGI IMG/M metagenome (GOLD analysis project Ga0209456, IMG submission 184755) | Pelagic marine sediment microbial communities from the LTER site Helgoland, North Sea, for post-phytoplankton bloom and carbon turnover... | ecosystem: Environmental > Aquatic > Marine > Neritic...
TTGGCCGAACTTGAGCGATTGGCTGAACAGTGCTACGAGTGACACCGTCAGAATCTCTATCACAGATGGTTTCTGTGGCTTCAATTTCGGCGAGGAGTTTTTTTCGGTAACAAGTCCTTCCGCGACCGGCGAAATCCGAGACACGTGAGTTTTTGGAAGAATGCTATGGCGCTGCGAATGGCCGCTTCGCGCTCGAAACCAGCCATTCACGTGATACGCTCTGAGGGACTGCTACTGACCCAAAGCAGGCATTCGTCAATTACCGATACACAGTTAAGTGCTAACGCCAGTGAGAACAGAGCTTCGCATCGTAGATAATCGCGTATTTCTATTAGGCTTGGACGAACTCTATCGCTCAGCCATAAAAGAGCATGAGCGCGGCAAGCTCCTGAAGTGCGCGCAGCAGGTCGCCCGAGACCTGTCGGTTGCTCCCGCCGACGTTCCCGTCGAAGGTTATTACACAGAAAATGAGTCGCTAACTGAGTATTTTCTCCTGATGCGAGCGCTACAAGATCAGGATAAGCAGCGCAAGCGTGAAATCCGGCACAAAAGGGCCTATCGCCGGTTGAGAGAAGTGACCGAATCCCCCATTTTTGGGACCCCGGCGGAACGCGGAGCACTGATAAGGAGAAGCCGAAACGTATTGAATCGCGCGCTGGCAGATACCGGGGATGATCGAACAGTTGATGCGATTACATCCGCAGCCTACGAGCTAGCATCTGACTCAGATGAATATTCCCTTGTCGCACTTGGTGCGCTGGCCCAAGACGCCGTTGTCCTCACAGCTCTTCGTGAATCTGTTGTACTGTACACAGAGCTGGAATTGATCGGAAAAGTGCTACCACCCAAGCCTAGATATGAGTGGCACGTCGATCCCGTTATCGAAGAGCGCGCCCAACATTTTGTGAAAATCTTTAACAAGTTGTTCGGCAAGTCGCTGCCTCGCCCGCACCAGAGAAACGCCAAAGTCTTTTGGAATGCCTGTGACACTCAGGAAATCATCGGACGTTGCGTGTGTATCGCGTTCGATGATCGAGTCGACCCTGTGACGTACTATCATTGGGCAATTGACGTCGACGGGCGTGGCGGGCTGTTTGTGTCAGATTTTTCGGACGCAGAAATTTGGACGACCGAGCAGTACCGTAAACACAAGGGCTATCGCTACTAATTTCCGGCATCGGGTCATGCCGAGTCGATATGTTTGTCGACGCTCAGTTACTGCTTTTGGCCGTAAGCAGTCCCTGGCTGTTTGATACACTCAACGACTGGTACTGACCCAAAGCGGCCGCTCAAGAAAAATTGCGGGGGACCAAGGATTGGACAAGAAAGACGGTGAAATCGACTACTCGAAATGTAGTCTATCGGAGTTGCGGGAAATTGAAGCGCATATTGATGCGCAGAGTAATCCGAAGAATTATGCAAACTTGCAACGCGCAATCACTAATCGCCCAAGGCCTGAGCAACCAACCACTGAAGCAAAGTCGAAATACGCGAGCTTTTGGCAAAGGCTCGGCGCTTACTTGCTGGATTTCCTTATCCTCCTTCCCTTAATCGCATTTCACGTCTGGGGCGGTGAGCAATCCAGACTATTCGGCGCATACTATTTCATTCCCGGCGTTGTCTTTGGCTTCTGGTTTCACGCTTACCTCGTGAAGCGCTACGGTGGCACGCCCGGAAAACTAATTGTAGGTATCAAGATTTCCAAACTTGAAGGTGGGCCAGTTGGCTATCGAGAGGCGGTGCTTCGGTACTCTGTGCTATTTGTGCTTGCGACGATAAGCCAAGTAGTTCTACTTCAGACGACTTTGGGAATGTCCGACACCGAGTATTTTGCACTTGACTGGCAAGAGAGAATGTTGCGGATTCAGGAGTTGGCACCGAGCTGGCTCGGATGGATAACACTGCTAACAAACATTTGGGTATGGGGCGAGTTTGTCGTGATGATGACTAACAAGAAGCGTCGCGCAATACATGATTTTATTGCGGGGACTGTCGTTGTAAGAGCTGCAGCAGGTGAGTAGCGGCTATTTCTTGCGAAACTGACCGGCCGCTATTGGCCGGAAGCAGACGGTCGCGAGGTAGTCGCTGAAAGGCCGCTATCGGCAATAGCAGCCGTTCGATGTTTCCGCGGGAACATTCCTAGAATTCACTTTAAGTTTCGCAAATAGCGTCCCCCCGCGGGGGGATCAGTCGCCGATGACAATCGATGATTAAACCGCCCGCAGATACCAGTCGAAGTCGAGTTGCGCGATCTGATTGTGGTACTGCTCGGCCTCGTAGCGCCTGACCATCGCGTAATACTTGCAGTAGTCCTTGCCGAGATATTCAGGCAATACCTTGCTGCGCTGGAACTTGTCGATCGCGGCTTCCCACCGATTGGGAATCTTGAGCTTCGGCACGATTTCGGCGCCCTGTTCAACCATCGGGCCCGGGTCGATCTTGTTCTTCATGCCGTAATGCACGCCGGCTAGCAGGGCCGCCATGACCAGGTAGGGGTTTGCATCGGCGCCGGCCGTGCGGTGTTCGAGCCGCAGGTTCTTCTCATCGGATTCAGGCACGCGGATGGAAACCACGCGGTGATTGACGCCCCAGTTCGGCTCGACCGGCGCAAACATGTCCGGGCGCAGGCGTCGGTAGGAGTTCGCGTTTGGCGCACCAATTAGCGTGGCCTCAGGCATTATCTTGAGCAGGCCGCCTATCGCATGTCGAAGCCTGGCAGAGAAGGGCGGCAGTGCCATCTTCTCCTTGTCCTGCGAAAAGTAGTTCTTGCCGTCTTTATCGACGATGCTCATATGAATGTGCAGGCCGCAACCGGCGTCTTCTTCAAACGGCTTCGCCATGAAGCATGCGATAAACCCGTGTTTTCTCGCGGCAGCCTTGATAATTCGTTTGAGCATCACGGCGTGATCACAGGCAAGTACGGCATCATCAACGTGGTGCAGGTTGATCTCGAACTGGCCGGCAGAGTATTCGGATATCGCAGCTGAAGCCGGGACCTTCTGGGCCTCGCACCAGGCGTAGACGTCGTCGAGAAACGCCTCGACTTCGAACAGGTCATCCGGGTTGTAGACCTGCGTTCCCGGTTGTGGCCTGTCGGTGCCCGGAATCATGGGTGCGCCGATGCGTAGCTCCCTCGACGTGCCGTCGAGCAGGTAGAACTCGAGCTCCGTAGCGACCACTGGCTTCAGTCCCCGTTTCGCCAGCGGTTTCAACGCGTTCTCGAGCACCGTTCGTGGATCACCGAAGAAGTCGCCACCATCCTCTCCTACGAGGCGAAAGAACGCCTGTCCCATAGGCTGGTTCGACCAGGGTACCGGAACGATCGACCCCGGAATCAGCTTGGCCGGCAGGTCTGGATCACCATCATCGGCGCCATACGGGACGCCGGATACAACCTCGCCGAGCGTGGTGAGCAACGTAGATCCCGCACAGAAAACGAATCCGCCTTTGGCACACTTTTCAAATTCGCCACGCCGTACCCGTTTGCCCTTGAGGATTCCGCTGAGATCGGGGATCAGGAGGTCCATCGACTCGAAATCGCCATGCTTCTTCTGCACGGCCCGCAGCTCGCTGAGCAATGATTGTTTCCTGGCCATTTTGTTGTTCTCTCGGGTTTTTCCGCGACCAAGGATCAGTGATTTCAAGTACTTCCGCAATAGCTGGCATGTTATTATAATGTGAAACAATAATTCATATTGTGGAATCCAGATGCGAGAACCGAAATCGCCTCAAGGGGCGCAGGCCGCACTACGTGCGGTCCGTCTCCTCAAACTGTTTACGACCGACCAGCCGGAACTGCAGCTCGCGCAGGTCAGTGACCTGGCCGGGTTGAACAAGACCACGGCCCATCGCCTCCTGCAGGCCTTGCACAGCGAGTCACTGCTGGACCGGAACGCGGCTAACGGCGCGTACCGCCTGGGGCCGGCGCTCATGGCTCTGGGTGTGCAGGCATTGTCGAGCGACAACCTGCGCCTGAAGGCGCGGCCGATGCTCAAAAGGCTGGCGGAAGAGACCGGGGAAACGGCGACGCTCGAAGTACCTATCGATGACACCATGTTGATTCTCGACGAGGTGACGGGTGGACACTTCGTTGCGGCCGGCGGGAACGTCGGTACGCGATGGCCCATGCATGCCACATCGACCGGGAAGGCGCTGATTGCGTTCGACGAGCATGGCATGGAGCGTCTGGGCGAGCGCCTCACGCCACTGACCGCGAAGACGATCACGGAAAAAGACAAGCTCGAAGCTCAGTTCGGCGATGTCCGCCGGCGTGGCTTTGCGGAGACTGTCGATGAGCTCGAGGAGGGATTCTCGGGCGTTGGGGCAGTGGTCCGTGGAAGCACCGGCGAGATCCTCGGCGCGTTGTCCATCTGCGGGCCAACGCAGCGAATGACGGAGAGCAGGCGGGCCAGCCTGGGCGCCACACTGTGTGCGGCAGCCGGGCATCTGCAGCCTCGCTACTGATCGACCATGATAAGATTCGCATCGACTCAAAGCTGCAGGAATAATCACATCAATAATCGCAAGCTGGTCTCCCGGAACCCTATCCGAAAAGTCATTGTCGCGATCTGGGTCGCGGCGTTATTTCCATTGTCCGCATTTGCCATTGATATCGAGATGCCCGCCGTCGGCTTGACGGGTGTGTCGCTCGAATATGTCGTGACAGGTGTGTCGCCAGGCGGCGTTGCGCGGCTGGCCGCAGGGGGGCAAACCTGGTCGGCAACGGCCGATGCGGATGGCAACGCAGCATTCGACGACATAGTGCTGTCGGAGAAGGGCATTGCCACCCTGACTGCGACTGCCGCCGGTGAATCTGTCAGCAAGGACCTCCGTGTCATTCCCGGCTGGGTATCGGTGCTTCCGGCAGTGCTTGCTATCACGATCGCACTGACGCTCCGAAATGTAATCCCGGCTTTGTTGCTTGGACTGTGGGTCGGCGCGACCGCGCTGCAGTCGTTCACGCTTAAAGGCGCAGGCGAGGGCCTGCTCGACAGTTTCCAGGTATTCGTCACGGGAGCCATCGCCGATTTCGACCGCGCATCCATCATTCTTTTTACGATGATGATCGGCGGCATGGTCGGCATCATCACGCGTAATGGTGGCATGGCGAGCATTGTCAGGAGCATCGTGAGCAGGGCGAAGACGGCTGTCGGCGGACAGGTGGCCGTCTGGCTGATGGGACTCATGATCTTCTTCGACGACTACAGCAACACGCTGGTCGTCGGTAATACAGCACGCTCCCTGACCGACCACCTCAAAGTCTCGCGCGAGAAGCTCGCTTATATTGTCGACTCGACGGCGGCACCGGTCGCTTGCATCGCCCTGATCACGACATGGATCGGTTACCAGATCGGTCTCGTCGACCAGGCGCTAGCTTCGATCGATGAGCTCTCTGACGTGCAGGCCTACTCGGTGTTCATTCACTCGATCCCTTACAGCTTCTACCCGATACTCGCGATCATATTCGTGCTCATGATCTCGGCGAGCGGGCTGGACTTCGGGCCGATGTACAAGGCGGAAAAGCGCGCGCGCAATGGTAGCGTGAAACCGGAAACAGGCGAGGAGTTGCCAGCGATTCAGGGCGACGAACTCGCGCCAAAGGACAAGATTCCACTGCGCGCTTTCAATGCGTTCATACCGATCATTACGCTGGTCATCGCACTCATGGTCAGCCTGTACGTCCTGGGCGAGGGTGACTCCCTCGTCACGATCCTCGAGACGACGAGTCCCTACCAGGCGATGATGTACTCCTCGTTTGTCGGTGTGCTCGTCGCGGCGACACTGTCGATCGGCCAAAGAATCCTCTCGGTCCACGAAACGGTCGATGCCTGGTATGGTGGTCTGCGCGCGACCTTGTTCGGCATGATTATTCTCGTGCTGGCGTGGTCGCTGTCTGATTTGACAAGGGAGCTGAATACAGCGTCCTACCTCGTGACGCTGCTCGCCGATTCGTTGCCGGTCGCGCTCATTCCGGCCATCGTCTTCATCCTGGCGGCGATCACCGCGTTTACGACTGGCACGAGCTGGGGAACGATGGCGATCCTGATGCCACTGATCATTCCTCTGTCCTGGGCCGTCATGACCGTCAGCGGCATCGCAGATCCGAGTGGCATGCACATCCTGTATTCCGCGGTCGCGTGCTGCCTGGCCGGCGCAGTTTGGGGCGACCATTGCTCGCCGATCTCCGACACGACGGTGTTGTCGTCGGTTGCCAGTGGTTGCGATCACATCGAGCATGTCAGAACCCAGCTGCCGTATGCGTTGCTTGTTGGCATCGTCGCGCTAATGATTGGCACTGTGCCCGGTGGCTTCGGTGTGCCGCCCTGGATCTCTATCGTGTTAGGTATCGTAGTCCTCGCGAGCGTTCTCAAGCTCCTCGGGAAGAAGGCCGAGGCTGCCTGATTCATGTACCCGAAGCCCCTCATCGGTGTTCCGTCCGACCGGCGAATCTACGGTCCGCATCCGTTCCACATGGTCGGTGAGAAATACCTGAAGGCGATCGTCGATGCCGCCGATGCATTGCCGTTGATGACACCCGTGCTGGCGGAGGACGTGGATATCGACGAACTGCTGGCGCAGTTCGACGGCATCTTCCTGACCGGAAGTTATTCCAATATCGAGCCGCATCATTATGACGGGGAGCCCAGCGAGGAAGGCACACTACATGATCCGCACCGTGACGCCGTTACACTGCCGCTCGCAAGACGTGCGCTGGAGACGGGCGTACCGTTGCTCTCTGTATGCCGGGGATTCCAGGAACTCAACGTCGCGTTAGGTGGGACCCTGCATCAAAGAGTGCACGAGGTGCCCGGCTATCACAATCATCTCGAGAACAAGGACGATCCTCTGGACGTGCAATACGGGCCATCGCACCCGGTCAGCTTTCCGGAGGGCAGCATTCTGCGGGAACTCATGGGCACGGACACTTTCGAGGTCAATTCGCTGCACGCGCAAGCGGTCGCGCAACTTGCGGACGGCGTGAGCGTCGAGGCTGTCGCGGATGATGGCCTCATCGAGGCATTTCGAGTCGACGATGTGCCGGGTTTCGCGCTCGCGGTGCAATGGCACCCCGAATGGAAGGCAATGGAAAACGAACTTTCGCGGGCAATATTCAAAGCGTTTGGCGAGGCGTGCAGAGCGCGCGCGAAACGAAGACAGGTGTAACGTGAGTGACGATGATCTGATTCAAAAATGGCTGGTCGACAGGAAGATTGAAGACGTCGAGGCGATCGTGCCCGATATGGCGGGCGCCGCGCGTGGCAAGGTCGTACCTGCCGCCAAGTTCGGCAAAGGCGATATGAAGATGCCCGAGGGCGTCTTCGCGCAGACTATCTCGGGCGACTATGTCAGCGATCCGAACAACGTCGAGGACAAGGACATGTTGCTCGTGCCTGACCCCGAGACACTGCGCCCGGTGCCGTGGACGGCCGAGCCGGCTGCAGCAGTTTTTCTCGATTGCTACCACAGCGATAATTCGCCTGTCGCGACCTGTCCACGCGGCGTTCTTCGCAGCGTATTGTCGCTCTACGAAGAGAAGGGCTGGATCCCGGTCGTCGCGCCTGAGGTGGAGTTCTATTTACTGAGCCCACATTCGGACCCCAATGCCGAGGCCGAACCGCCTCAAGGCCGCCTGGGTTGGACTGAGGGGGCCAATCAGCCCTACAGCATCGATACGATGAACGACTTCGATGGTTTCGTGAACCAGGTCTACGAGTACTGCGAAGCGCAACGTATCAACATCGACACGATTTCCCAGGAGATGGGCCCTGCGCAGTTCGAGTTGAACTTCCTGCATGGGGATGCGCTCGAGCTCGCGGACCAGGTGTTCCTGTTCAAACGGACCGTGCGAGAGGCGGCCATCAACCACAATATGCATGCGACGTTTCTGGCCAAACCGATGTCTGATGACGCGGGCAGTGCGCTGCATGTGCACCAGAGTATTGTCGACACGCAAGGCAACAATATTTTCTCGGACAAGAACGGCGATGCCACCGAACTGTTCGAGGGCTATCTGGGCGGGTTACAGGCGCACATGAACGAGGCATTGCTCGTGTTTGCACCGTACGTGAATTCCTACCGTCGCTTTGCAAGCCCATGGTCATCGCCGGTCAACCTTGACTGGGCGATCGACAACCGGACAGTGGGTTTGCGTGTGCCCGATTCGCCGCCCGAAGCGCGGCGCATCGAGAACCGGCTGGCCGGTTCGGATGTAAACCCTTACCTCGTAATTGCGGCCACGCTCGCCTGTGGCTACCTCGGCATGATGGAAGGCCTTAAGCCGAGTGAGCCGACCGAGGGGAGTGCATACAGTGGAGACCACAGCCTGCATCGGCATATCTACTCGGCAATAGAAGCACTGCGGAACTCGAAGGGAATGCGCTCGGTTCTCGGTGATCCGTTTGTCGACTTGTATACGGCGTTGAAAGAACACGAGTACAGGGAATTCCAGGAAATTATCACGCCCTATGAGCGTGAGATCCTGATGTTCAATGTCTGACCAATAGTTCAGGTGAAGAAATGGCAGCAATAGAAAAGCGCTCACGCGAAGACTGGCAGGAACTGGACAAAGACCACCACCTGCATCCGTTTACCGATCACAAGGACCTGCACAAGAAACGCTCGCGCATAATTACTCGCGCCGAGGGTGTCTTCATCTACGATGCCGACGGCAACAAGATCCTCGACGGTATGTCGGGTCTTTGGTGCGTCAACACGGGCTATGGCCGTCAGGAACTTGTCGATGCAGCGGCGGAGCAGATGCAGGAACTGCCGTACTACAACAATTTCTTCCAGTGTGCGCACCCGCCGTCAATCGAACTGGCGGCCATGCTCAAGGATGTCAGTCAGCCACAGTTCAACCGTGTCTTTTTCACGGGTTCGGGCTCGGAGTCGAATGACACGATCGTGCGCATGGTGCGCACCTACTGGGACCTGATGGGCCAACCGGAACGGCACACCATCATCAGCCGGCATAACGCTTATCATGGGTCCACGGTGGCCGCTGCCAGCCTTGGCGGCATGAAGCCCATGCACAAGCAGAGTGGGCTGCCGATTCCCGGCATCGAGCATGTCGAACAGCCGTACTGGTACGGCTCCGACCAGAGCCTGTCACCGGAAGATTTCGGCATTGCCGCGGCACGCGCTATCGAGGACAAGATCAAGGAAGTCGGTGCGGACAAGGTCGCCGCTTTTATCGGCGAGCCGATCCAGGGTGCCGGCGGCGTCATCGTGCCGCCCGATACCTACTGGCCTGAAGTGCAGCGTATTTGTGACGAGTACGGCATCCTGCTGATCTCCGACGAAGTCATCACCGGGTTCGGTCGGCTCGGCGAATGGTTCGGCGCGGACTACTACGGCACCCGTCCAGACTTCATGCCGTTCGCGAAGGGCGTGACGTCGGGTTACCTGCCACTTGGCGGCGTTTTCGTGAGTGACCGGGTCGCCGATGTATTGGTGGAAAAAGCCGGCGAATTTGCGCACGGCTACACCTATTCAGGACATCCGGCCTCGTGTGCCGTTGCTATCGCAAACCTGAAGATCCTGCAAAGGGAGAACCTGATCGAGCGTATCCGCGACGATATTGGCCCATATCTGCAGAAAGGCTGGGCAGAGCTCGAAGACCATCCGCTCGTGGGTAACACGCGCATGGTCGGGCTTATGGGAGCGCTGGAACTGGTCAAGTCCAAGGAGCCGGTGGAACGGTTTGACGAGAAGCAGGGCGTCGGCGGGATCGCGCGCGATCTGTTTATCGAAAATGGTGTCTGCCTGCGCGCCTCCGGGGATGCGATCATCTGCGCACCGCCGTTCACGCTGTCGCACAGCGAAGCCGACACGATCATCGAGGTGACCCGCAAGGTGCTCGACCAGACGCTGAAGATCGTGAACAGCTAGCGATGGTCAAGCACGAAGCCGACCATGCGATAAACCGGGAGAGTCTGTACGGGACGACTCCCGAGCCCACCTACGCCGGTGTGGCGTCATTCATGCGTCGGAAGTACGTAACCTCGCTCGATGGCGTCGATGTGGCCGTCACTGGCGTGCCCCTTGATACCGCGACAACGAATCGTCCGGGAACCCGTTTTGGTCCACGCGCGATTCGTAACGCGTCGACGATCATGGCGTGGGAGCGGCCGTACGGAATGGAGTTCGATCCTTTCGACAAGCTGGCGGTAGCCGATGTCGGCGACTGTTTCTTTGATCACGGCAAGCCGGAGGCCGTTCCGGACGCGATAGAAGCGCATGCCACGAGGATCATCGAGCAAGGGCCAGCTCTATTGACGCTCGGCGGCGACCATTTCATTTCCTATCCACTGCTCAAAGCGCATGCCAACAAGCACGGCGCTCCCCTGTCGTTGCTGCACTTCGATGCACACAGTGATACCTGGGATGACGAAGACGACCGTATCGATCACGGCACCATGTTTTACTGGGCCGCGAAATACGGCATCGTCGATCCGGCGTCGTCGGTGCAAATCGGCTTACGCACAGAAAACCCCGATACCATGGGTTTCAATATCATTGACGCCCCGGCGGTGCATCAACGTGGCATCGAGGCTGTTATCGAAGAGACACGGAAGCACCTCGGCGACAATCCTGTCTACGTGACTTTCGATATTGACTGTCTCGACCCCAGCTATGCACCGGGGACGGGTACGCCAGTTTGCGGTGGCCTGACGAGCCACCAGGCGATGTCTATCCTGCGCGGCCTGAAAGGCATCAATGTTGTTGGAATGGACGTTGTGGAAGTGGCACCAGCCTACGACGTCGGTGAAATCACGTCGCTTGCTGCGGCGCATATCGCGATGGAAATGCTCTACCTGTACGCCAGCAGATAGCCAGATCAGCCTGGCTGGGGGAATTCTCCGGGCAGGAACACGCTGACGATCATGTCTGCGATTTCGTCGAGCGTCTCGTCAGCCTCGACATCGATACCACTCGATGCCTTGATCTCATTGGCAAGTGCCAGCAGCCCGCCGGACGACAGTCGGATCATGTTGAACAACAGCATTGGATTGCCTTGCACGGCTACCCCGGCACGTTGCAGTTCTTCGAGCATGATTGCGGTTGTGTCAAAGATTGGCTTCAAATGCGTTTCGATTAACCAATCGAGACGGGGATTCGGATAGCTTGCTTCCTGAACCATCACCTTGTGCAGGGCAGGATGGTCTTTGGCGTAGTAGACATACGCCTTGATCATCGACGCCATGCGCTGCTTCGGGCCTTCGCCCTGGTGATCTTCAAGGGATGCTTCGAGGGAGCGACCAAAATCTCGAAAGATCCTGTCAGCCGCCGCACGCCACAGCCTGTCCTTGTTCTTGAAATGGTAAGTGATCAGCGGGTGATGAACCCCGGCGCGCTCGGCGATGTCACGTGTCGACGTTCCTTTGAAGCCGTTCTCTGAAAAAGCCTCGATCGCGGCGTCAAGCAGTTTTTGCTGGGTTACAACACTGCGTTGCTGTTGTTTTCGAGCCGGTTTGTTCGCGGCCCCTACAGTTTCTTCTGACACTTTTATTGACCAACTAGACTGAATCTCGCACAGGGTAGCGAGATTCTGCTAATTGATCCAGTCCGGAAACGATTTTCCGAATTATTCGAGGGCGAACATCATGCGCACACCGGCGCGCTTTTCGACAGCCCTGCCGTCTTCGATGACGGGTTCGAATTCCCATTTTTGAACAGCGCGTATCGCAGAACTATTGAACACGCCCTCCGGCTCTGAACGGCGGACTTCGACATCCTTTACGCTCCCGTCCATCGTAACCGTGAATACGACGTCCACCCAGCCCGATTGGTTGCGGCGCTGCGCGGACCTTGGGTACTTAGGTGCAACGTAACGTGTGCGCGACAGTGAACTGATACCGACCGGCTTCTGGTCGCGGACGTTGACAGGCTGCGGCGCGGGCTCTTGGACCGCGGCAACCGATTCGGCTACTTGCTCCGCGACGGCAGCGCCAGCCGCGGCTTGTTCACCGCTTTGGGCAGCACCGCCTCCGAGAGCGCTCGCGGAGGCGTCGCCACCGTCGGCTGCTGTGAGTACCGCTGCCGCGGCTACCGCGGCAGCTGCCTCGCGTTCCTCTTCGGCACGAGCTTCCGCGGCCACCCGTTCTGCTTCTGCTTGCCGGTCGGCCTCAGCCCGGCGCTCTGCTTCGGCCCGGCGGCGTGCTTCGGCAGCGGCGATCTCATCGCGGGCTGCCGCTAGTGCGATAACCGTTGCGGCCAGCTCTGCGTTGGATGCATCGATTGCCCGCGCATCAGTCAATAGGGTATCAGCGCTGTCCAGGTTGCCGGCGTCAATCTCCGCCCGCGCCTGGAGTACGAGCTTGCTTGCCACAACGCTCAGGCCCTGGCGAGCTGCCGTGTTCGCCGGGTCGCTGGCCAGCACCAGCTCGTAGTAATAGCGTGCATTATCGTTCGCCGGCCTGAGCAGGTCACCTTCTTCAAGGCGCGCATTAGCGAGCGCAAGAACTTCGTCGGCCTGCTGCGCGCTTTTCGCCGCGGCCAGTTCCGCTTCAACCGCGTTGATCTCGGCCGTGTCGGCTATGCCGAGGGCTCGTGCGGCAGCAATCGAACCACCGGCGTCCTCATAGCGGGTGTCACGAATGGCTGTGCGTGCGTCGGCCAGGTGGCCGCGCAACAGTATCTGCGCCAGTTGCGCCTCGAGGAAAGGCAGGCGCGTGTTGTCTGCGTCGGCAAAGGCAACCCGTTGCAGGGCGGCTTCTGCATCATCGAGACGGGCCTCGAGCAGCGCGGCCTCGGCCATGCCCAGGGCTTCCTGGATGACGGCATCGAGTTCGACAGCGACGATCGTGTTCGTCGGGTCGGCCTCAAGGGCGGCTACGTATAACTCGATCGCATTGGAGCCGGCCGGGTTGAATACCTGGCCTGCTTCGCGTGCGAGGCGCGCCTCTTCGAAGAGCGCTATCGCATTGAGCTCACCTGCATCGACGCCGGGTTCAGCGGGCTCGTCGAATTCGACATCCGCTTCCGCAAACGCCGGAGCCGACGTTGGCGCTTGTTCGACTGGCACCGTTTCTTCCTCGCCACCCATGAACCAGACTGTCGCTACCGCAATGACAGCGACCGCTGCCGCAGCTATTCCAATGATCTTGATCCTGGAAGCGGAACCACCGCCGGTCGGGGCGGACATGGCCGCTTCGACAGGTGCCGCAGGTGCCGTGTCGTCCTTACTCTTGAATTTTTCGGTGACGGTGCTGATGATGCCCGTCATCGTTTCTGTGAAGCTCGAATCACCCCCACCAAAGGCGCTCGAAAGCCCTTCATCGATCGGCGAATCGATCGAGATATCGCCGAGCGGCGGATCCACCATTGCGGCGGTGGGCTCAGGCGCAACTCTCTGCTCGGATTGCCTTGCGGCGGGCTTCGCTACTGGAGCCGGTATTGCCTTGGCCCTTGGTGTTGGCCTGGCTCCAGCTTTGGCAGCCGGTTTGGGCGCGGGCCTGGCTTTTTGGGTCGCCGCGGGCGTCGGTTTTGGCTCTGCCCTGGGTGCGGGCCGGGCCGCGGCCGGGCTACCTTTGATCTTGAACGCAGCGTCTGGCGCTTCGAGGTGATGTTTCACCGATGCCTCGACCGCGAGTCGGGCGCGGCCAGGCGACACCGGCTTCAGCAGGAAGCGGTAAACCTTGCCCCTGTTAATCAGGTCCATCAGCATTTCGCCGTCGTCCCGGCGACCTGCAACGATTGAGACGAGTCGAGCCGAGCCTTTACGCAGATGCTGCGTTAGCTGCTCGACTTTTTCGCCGACCATGGCGGCGTCGACGACTGCAACACCGATCTTGTGCTTGCGGATCGTCTCGTCAGCCTGCTTCAGCGTATTCGCGTAATGCACCGTATGCATGCCACGCGACGATTCCCTGATTGTCGTCAGGAACTCCTGGTCCTTGGTCAACACCAGCACGTCGACTGACTGCGAGCCGACCGAGGCTGCGGCAGACACCTTCTCAGGGTTCAGTGCCGGCATACGGCCCGTGCCGTCGCTGATTATCGTGGAGCCGTTCTCCGACGTCTCCATGATGATGTGCTCGGCGGGCTCATCGACATTGGCCGCCGTGTCGTTGGCAGCTCCGGCCAATGCCATCAAGCGCATCTGGCGTGTGGCGTTTTCAACGAGTTTTAGCAAGCCGTCGCCCGTGACGTTTCCACTGACCACCTGGAATACCTCTTCGTCACCCACGAGGGCTTCAAGATCCTGCCTTGAATTGCCGGCGAGCAGGATGCCGATCGTGTCGGGTGAACGTTTCTTGGCTTCACGCAGTGCTTCCAGACCGCTCATACCTGGCAGATCCTGCGCCGTGATGATCACGTTGATCGGAGTGTCGACCAGGGTATTCAGCGCCTCGCTGCCGCTGGTTGCACAATGCACCGTGTAACGGTCATTGAACCCGGAACTCAGTGAGTCCAGGGTGCTTTGCTCGCTATGCAGCAACAATACCTGCGTCTTGAATTGGTCCAGCGCCACTTCGTTTCCTCCGAAACCTTATGTTGAATCGCACTCGCGGTCCTTGCGTCTAATGAGTATATGCGCAGGTATTGCCCGAAATGTCGGTCGGCGGCGACGGAAGTTTGAATATGTGACGCGGCGCACAGTGAAAGTGCAGGGCGCGTCACGTTTGGGCTTGAGGGCGTCCGGCGAAACGCGACTACAGGCGTAGTTACCGGGATTGGGGCAGAATCGGAGGTCCACCCGGGGCAGGGTGGATCAGTCGCTTCGACCGTGGTTGTCGATCTCTGATTTCAGGCTCGCGATGGCATCCTCAAGTGACATAACCTGTTGTTTTTTGGAGCCCAGGCGACGCACCGCCACGGTGCGTTCCTCGATTTCGCGTTGTCCCACCGCGAACAGCGCCGGCACCTTGGCGACGGAGTGCTCGCGAACCTTGTAGGAGATCTTCTCGTTCCTGAGATCGCTGTCCGCACGAATTCCCGCCGCTCGCAATGCCGCGGCGATCTCTTCGGCATACTCGTCAGCGTCAGACGTGATGGTCAGAACCTTGACCTGCTGCGGAGCGAGCCACAATGGCAGATTGCCCGCGTGATGCTCGATCAGGATACCCATGAAGCGTTCGAGCGAGCCGAATATTGCGCGGTGTAACATGACCGGTACGTGCTTGTTGCCGTCCTCACCGATATAGGTCGCCCCGAGGCGGCCCGGCATGTTGAGATCCACCTGCAATGTGCCGCACTGCCAGTCGCGGCCGATGGCGTCCCGCAGAACGAACTCGAGTTTGGGGCCATAGAAGGCACCTTCGCCCGGATTGTGCGTGTACTCGAGACCACCGGATTCGAGTGCTTTGAGCAGCGCCTGCTCAGCCTGATCCCAGACCGCATCCTCGCCAACCCTGACCTCAGGTCGATCGGCGAACTTGATGCGTACGTCTCCGAATCCAAAACCGCGGTAGATCTCCAGAATGAGTTTGCAGACCGCAATCGACTCATCCGTAATCTGTTCCGGCGTACAGAAGATGTGCGCATCGTCCTGGGTAAACGCACGGACGCGCATCATGCCGTGCAGTGCACCCGACGGCTCGTAACGGTGGCATTTGCCGAACTCGGCGAGGCGCACCGGCAGGTCGCGGTAACTCGTGATGCCCTGCTTGAAGACTTGCACGTGACCCGGGCAATTCATCGGCTTAATGGCGTAAACGCGGCCGTCGACAGTCTCTGACGTAAACATATTGTCGCCAAAAGCCGCGTTGTGGCCCGACTTTTCCCACAGCGCCTTCGCCATTATTTCCGGGGTGTTGATCTCCCGGTAACCGGCTTCATTCTGCTTCTCGCGCATGTACTCGATGAGTGACTGGAATACGGCCCAGCCATTTGGATGCCAGAAGACGGCGCCCGGCGCCTCTTCCTGGAAATGGAAGAGATCCATGACACGACCGAGGCGGCGGTGATCGCGTTTCTCCGCTTCCTCGAGCATGTGCAGGTATTTCCGTAACGCCTTGTCGTTCGACCAGGCCGTGCCATAGATGCGCTGCAGCATCTCGTTGTCTGAGTCGCCGCGCCAGTAGGCGCCCGAGACATGGGTCAATTTAAATGCTTTGCCGAGCTTGCCGGTCGAGGGCAAGTGTGGCCCTCGACAAAGGTCGATGAAGTCACCCTGGCGATACAAGGTCAGGTCTTCGTCAGATGGAATGCTCTCTATGATCTCGGCTTTGTAGATCTCGCCAATGCCACGAAAAAACTCGGCGGCCTTGTCACGCTCCCAGACTTCACGTTCGATGCTCTCGTCGCGATCCACAATCTCCTTCATGCGGGCCTCGATAGTTTCGAGGTCAGCGTCGGTAAATGGTTCTTCGCGAGAAAAATCGTAGTAGAAACCATTCTCGATGGCCGGGCCGATCGTTACCTGGGTGTCGGGCCACAGTTCCTTGACGGCCTCGGCGAGCACGTGGGCAGCGTCGTGCCGCAGTAACTCAATCCCGTCGTCCGAATCGCGAGTAACGATTTCCACGGAAGCGTCCGTCTCGATGTCCCTGGACAGGTCCCAGAGATCGCCATTGACGCGAATAGCCACGGCGGCACGCGCCAGTCCCTCGCCAATGCGGGCGGCAACTTCACTGCCTTTGGTGACAGCGTCAAACTCCTGAACGGAGCCGTCAGGTAAGGTGATATTCGGCATGCGCGGCATTGTACTCGAATTGACCTGAAGTTCGAGTACAATCCGCCCCCATGAACGATAGCGAACCGCGGGACTTTATCCGCAAGATCATCGACGAAGACCTCGAGTCCGGCAAACATGCCGAAATCGTGACCCGATTCCCGCCGGAGCCGAACGGCTACCTGCATATCGGGCATGTCATGTCGATCTGTCTGAATTTTGGCGTAGCCGCGGAGGCGGGCGGCCGGACTTATCTGAGATTCGACGACACGAACCCGGGCAAGGAGAGTCCCGAGTACGTCGAGGCCATCGAGAACGATGTGCACTGGCTCGGATTCGACTGGGGCGATCGGCTTACGCACGCGTCGGACTATTTCGACCGGCTCTATCAGTCCGCGACAGAGCTTATCGAGAAGGGCGTGGCGTACGTCGACAGCCTGAGTGCCGAGGAGATTCGCGAACATCGGGGTACGCTGACCGAACCGGGCAGGAACAGTCCGCATCGCGGCCGCAGCGTCGAGGAGAACCTCGACCTGTTTGCCCGGATGTATGCGGGTGAGTTCGCTGACGGGGAGCACGTGTTGCGGGCGAAGATCGATATGGCGTCGCCCAACATGAACATGCGGGACCCGGCGATCTACCGAATTCGCCACATCCCGCATCAGAACGCCGGCGACAAGTGGTGCATCTACCCGATGTACGATTTCGCACACGGGCTGTCCGATGCCTATGAGGGCATTACGCATTCTTTGTGCACCCTCGAATTTGAGGATCATCGGCCGTTGTATGACTGGTTCCTCGATCAGTTACAGCCAGAGCACCGGCCTCGGCAGATTGAATTCTCGCGCCTCAATATCGCTTACTCGATCACCAGCAAGCGCAAGCTGAATGCGTTGGTCGAGGAAGGCGTGGTGTCGGGTTGGGACGACCCCAGGATGCCGACGATTGCGGGCATGCGCCGCCGCGGTTACCCGCCGGAGGCTTTGCGGGAGTTCGTCGTGCGTGCCGGCGTCACCAAGAAAGACAAGCTGATCGAGATGGGCGCGCTGGAGAATTGCGTGCGCGAGACACTGGGCGATACCGCCGCGCGCCGCATGGCAGTCCTACGACCGTTGAAGGTTGTGCTGACGAATTATCCCGAAGACCAGGTCGAGTTCATGGAAGCCAAGAATCACCCGGGCAACCCGGACTTTGGCACGCGCGAACTGCCGTTCTCTCGAGAGCTCTGGATCGAGCAGGACGACTTCATGGAGGAAGCGCCACGCAAGTTCTTCCGCCTGAAGCCTGGCGGCGAGGTGCGGCTGCGCTTTGGCTACATCATTCGTTGCGATGAGGTCATCAAGAATGCCGATGGTGAGGTCGTCGAATTGCGTTGCAGCCACGACCCGGATACCCGTAGCGGCACAGGGACGTCAGATCGCAAGGTGAAGGGCACCATTCACTGGGTGTCCTGCCAGCATGCTGTCGATGCCTCCGTGCGTTTGTACGATCGTTTGTTTACCGAGGCGAATCCAAACGCGGTCGAAGATTTTCACAGCGTCCTTAATCCGGATTCTCTCGAGACCGTCAGCGCCAAACTCGAGCCTTCACTGGACGAGCTTGCTGCGGGTGAGGCTGTGCAGTTCGAGCGCCTTGGGTACTTCTGTAAGGACACGGTCGATGACTCCGATGAGGCGCACGTCTTCAACCGGATTGTCACGCTGCGTGATTCGTGGGCAAAACTCGAGAAGCAGGCGCTGCAACAATCCTGATCTCCTCTAAAAAGGTGTCAGTCACCTAATTAGAACCAGAAAAGGTGTCAGTCACCTTATATCGAGTCTAAGGTAACTGGCACGTTTAGACTGGAAATAAGGTGACTGGCACCTTTAGACCGGAAATAAGGTGACTGACACCATTTGTGGTCAGGCTTGGTAGCCGTCACGAATGACGAGCGGGGCGCCGCGCGCTGAACCGAGCCCGTCGGCTGCACTCCCTTCCGCCCGTGCAACTTCCACCACGCCAAATGAATTGAACAAGGCGAGGTAGTCGCCAGGCTGTGCTCGTCCGTAGGTCGTTTGCATTGACACCTGGTGGCCCGCGATCTCAGCGACCGGTTCCCGGAAGTTGCTAACCAGGCTGGCGTCGATATTGCTGATCAGGTTGCCGAACGTATCGACGGTGACAATCACACCCGTGACTTTTCCCGAAGTAACGTCGGGTTCGTCGATCCAGCCCGGCGTCCAGTCGTTGGTTCTCTCCGCGATATCCGCTACCGCGGATTGTCCTGATGCCAGTGCGGCGGCAACCGGCGCGAAAATATCACGGCCATGGAACGTCGCGCTGGGTGCAGGCAGGTCCAGTACTTCGAGTTTTTCGAGTGCCAGTTTGAAGACCTTAGGGTCGTCGCAGTTCTCGATCAGCTGGGCCAGCAGGCCATTGTCGGGCGCCATGAACATATGGCCGTCACATTCCGCCACGAGGATCTCGCGTTCGGTGCCAACGCCTGGATCCACGATGGCGAGGTGAACCGAACCGGCCGGAAACCACTGGTAGGAACGACTGACCCAGAAGCCTGCTTCCGGAGGCCACTGGGCAGGGATGTCGTGCGCGAGGTCGATGATCTTCGCCGTCGGAAAGCGGCTGAGGATGACCCCTTTCATGACTGCTGCAAACGGCCCTTTGTGGCCGAAGTCGGTTGTAATCGTGATAACGCCGGATGGTTGCATAGCTGCCAGTTTATCAGGCTGCTTCCTTGGCGACACCGAGCGCCAGGGCGGTCTTGAGGAAACATCGCCCCAGTCTATGCTTACCGGGATGCGGAGGCGAGTTTGTCAAGGTGCCAGTCGGCGTCCCCGAACATTGCGCAGATCGCTGTCAGGCGTTTGAAATAGTGGGCGACATCCAGTTCCCACGTCACACCCATGCCGCCGTGGATCTGGATGGCATCTTCGCCGAGTACCCGCCCGGCCGTACTGACGAGGTACTTGATCGAGCTGACCGCGCGCTTGCGGTCCTCGGCACCGCTTGCGTTGGCCATTACTGCCCACAAGAGCAGCGACTGGGCCTGCTCGCAGGCCATAAGCATGTCGACCATGCGATGCTGCAATTCCTGGAAGCTGCCGATCGGCACGCCAAACTGGCTGCGGTCCTTCGAGTATTCAACGGTTTTGTCTTTCAGGACCTGCATGATGCCGACAGCCTCGGCGCAAACTGCCAGCGTTGCTTCGTCAATCGTCGCATCGAGGACAGGGAAGCCGTTGTCGACTTCGCCGAGCAAGGCGTCGTCCGCCACGCGAACATTGTTCAGCGTCACCTCCGCAGCTCGACCGCCATCGATGGTCGCGTACGCGTTGCGGGTCAGTCCATCGCTGTCGGTTGATACGGCGAACAAGCTAATCCCCTGCTCATCGTCGATATCGCCCGAGGTACGGGCCGGAACGATCAGCAAATCGGCGGTGCCGCCATTCGGCACGAGCCCTTTGCAGCCATCGAGGACCCATTCCTCCCCATCGCGGGTGGCCGAGGTGGCGATACTGGCCAGTCGATACCTCGCCTGCGGCTCCGTGAATGCCAGTGATGCTTGGAACTCGCCCGAGATCATCGGCTGCAGCCAACGTTCTTTCTGCTCCGCATTGGCAGCGCGTCGCAGAATACCTCCTGCCAGGATAACGTTGGCAAGATACGGTTCGACCACGAGGCCGCGCGCCAGCTGCTGCATCAGGACCATGATGTCTGCGGGGCCGCCAGCCAGACCGCCGTCGTCCTCCGCGAATGGCACGGCGGTCCAGCCGAGTTCGGCAAAGGTCTTCCAGACGTCAGCGCTGAAACCCTTGTCGCTTTCGGCGTATGCCTGGCGCGTGTCGAAGTCATATTCGTTCTGGATGAACTTGTCGACGCTGTCCGCCAGCATCGCCTGAATTTCGTTAAGCGAAAAATCCATGAGCCTTACCTACAAGCCGAGCACATGCTTGGCAATGATGTTTTTCTGGATCTCATTGGAACCAGCGTAGATCGTCGCCTTGCGAAAATTGAAATACCGCAGTGCGGTTAGCGTTTCGTTGCCTTCCCCCACCGGTGAATCGGGCCTGTAGGGCAGGGCGTAGTAGCCGGCGGCATCCATATAGAGTGTGTCGATGGCCTGTTGAATCTCGGTGCCCTTGATCTTGAGGAACGACGATTCAGGTCCCGGCGCATTGCCTGAACTCACGGCTGCCAGCGTGCGCAGCTCGGTGTACTCGAGTCCTTTGAGTTCGATCTCGACCGCCGCCAGGCGGCGCATGAAATTCTTATCGTCGGCAAGAGGAGGCGCCCCACGAACCGACGTAGCGGCCCGTTCGCGCAGCTTCCTCAGGCGATACTCGGAGCGGAACGTGTTCGCAGAATTCGTGCGCTCATGTTGCAGCAGCACTTTTCCGTAGGTCCAGCCCTTGCCTTCTTCGCCCACGAGATTCTCAACAGGCACCTCGACATTGTCGAAATGGATCTCGTTCACTTCATGCGTGCCATCGAGCAGGACGATCGGTTTCACGGTCACGCCCGGCGACTTCATATCGATTAGCAGGAAGCTGATGCCCTCCTGGCGACGTGCGACATCGCTGTTCGTACGCACCAGGCAGAAGATCCAGTCAGCAAACTGGCCGAGCGTCGTCCATGTCTTCGTGCCGTTGACCACCCAGTGATCACCGGCCAGGTCAGCTTTGGTTTTCAGGGAGGCAAGGTCGGATCCGGCGCCGGGTTCGGAATAACCCTGGCACCACCAGGTATTGCTCGCCAGGATATCCGGCAGAAACCGCTCCTTCTGAGCATCGCTCCCGAAGGTGTAGATGACCGGCCCCACCATGTTGAGGCCAAACGGCACCACGACAGGCGTGTTGGCGTTGCCTTCTTCGCGCGCAAAGATGTACTTCTGTACGGGAGTCCAGCCTGTCCCGCCGTACTCGACGGGCCAGTTCACACCGGCCCAGCCTTTCGCGTGGAGAATCTTCTGCCAGCGGATTTGCAGCTCCGGCGGCATCTCTGCCCCGGAATCTACGACGTCGCGAATATCGTCGGGATACTCGTCGCGGAAAAAAGCCCGGACTTCTTCCTGGAACGTGAGATCGTTATCGCTGAAAGTGACGTGCATGCTTGGATTTTCCCCTTTCCGGCAAGCGACGCAGCTTAACAAAGACCGGCGGCGCCGTCTGTTGCGGTTTGTAACGACGCAGAGTTCCGGCAGAATGCACCTATGAGTTCGCACTTGATACCCGATGAAACTACCGCGACTAATGTTGCAATTACTCGCGACGCGCTGCGCCGGCCCTTGCACGATCTGCGGATCTCGGTGCTGGACCAGTGTAATTTTCGTTGTCCGTATTGCATGCCGGAGGACGAGTTTCACGAGGATTACGAATTCCTGAGCCGCAAACAACGGCTCACCTACGACGAGATTCTCAAGATCGCGCGTGTTGCTGCCGGACTGGGTGTCAGTAAGCTGCGCTTGACGGGTGGCGAGCCGCTGCTCGACAAGAAGCTTCCGGAACTTGTCCGCGGACTTGCCGCGATTCCAGGCATCGATGACCTGGCGTTGACGACGAACGGCATGCTGCTCGGATCTGCCGCAGAAGCGCTCGCCGGTGCGGGACTGCATCGCGTGACGATCAGCCTGGACAGCCTCGACGAAGCGATCTTCCGCCACATGAGTGGGGGGCGCGGGGATCTTGGCACAGTGCTCGCGGGGATCGATGCGGCTCAGCAGGCCGGCCTGGCCCCGATCAAGATCAATGTTGTCGTACAACGGGGTGTTAACGACCACTCCGTGCTCGATCTTCTCGAACACTTTCGCGGCACCGGGCACATCGTGCGGCTGATCGAATTCATGGACGTCGGTAACCAGAATGGCTGGCGGCAAGACCAGGTCGTGCCCTCGCGGCAATTGCTGGAACAGGTGCAGGCCAGGTGGCCATTGCGGCGCGTCGACCAGAGTTACCCGGGCGAAGTTGCACGCCGTTATCAATATGTGGACGGTGAAGGAGAGATCGGCTTCATCTCGTCGGTGACCGAGCCCTTCTGCGGCGATTGTAGCCGCGCGCGCCTGTCGGCCGACGGCGTGCTTTATACTTGCCTGTTCGCAAACCAGGGGACGGATCTGCGTGAGTCGTTACGAGCCAATGCCGATGAGGAAGAACTCACCGATATACTCTCGCAGATATGGCTGCAACGGGCCGATCGTTACAGTGAACTACGCCGGCCTGAAGTCGCGGAAGCACACGTGCTTCGCAAAGTAGAAATGTACCGAATCGGGGGATAGCCCTTGGGCAAGTTGAGCCACATTGATGCACAGGACCGACCGACGATGGTCGACGTAAGCGAGAAGACGCCATCGGATCGCGAGGCCCATGCGCGGGCGCGAGTGCGCCTGCCGGTTGAAGCGGCCGCGTTGATCTCCGACGACGATATCCAGACCAAGAAGGGTCCTGTTTTTGCGACGGCGATCATTGCGGGCGTCATGGCGGCCAAGAAGACCCATGAACTGATTCCATTTTGCCACCCGCTCGGTCTCGACAACTGCAAAGTGTCAATCGAGATGGACGGCACTGATGCCGTCATCGATTGCCGTTGCAAAGTGCATCATAAGACCGGCGTCGAAATGGAGGCGCTGACGGGCGCAAGCATTGCTGCCTTGACCGTGTACGACATGCTCAAGGCTGTTTCGCAGGACATCGTCATTGCGGAGACGAAACTGATCGCCAAGTCGGGCGGCAAGCAGGATTTTCGGCGCGATGAGTGAGACACCGGTATTCGGACTCGTCCTGTCCGGAGGGAAGAGCAAACGCATGGGCAGGGACAAGGCTTTGCTCGAACGCGATGGTCAGTCGCAACTCGCTTTCATGATGGCGTTGCTCGAGCCGTTGGTCGAGCGCGCATTCGTATCGACGCGTGCGGCACAGAAAGATGAGCCCGAGCGGCGACGGTACGATCAAATAGTCGATCAGTACGACGACATGGGACCGCTGGCCGGCATCTTGTCGGCAATGGACGCGCATCCTGACGTGGACTGGCTCGTTGTCGCCTGCGACCTCCCGAACATCACCATCGAGACGATCAGGCATCTGCTTGCAAATCGCTCCGCAGATCATCCGTTTACCGCCTACGTGAGCAGCCACGATGGTCTGCCGGAGCCCCTGTGCGCGCTCTACCGCAACGGGGGCGCGGCGACGATTCGGAAGTTTGCAAACGACGGCATTCATTGCCCCCGCAAGATCCTGATTCGCTCCGATACGTCCCTGCTCGCGCAGCTCGACCCGGCCTCGCTCGATAACATCAACACGCCGGACGACCTGGCGGAGAGCGTCCTCGAGGCAGCCCCATGAAAACCGATCTGAAGACCATTACAGTGCGCTATTTCGCGATGTTCCGCGAGCACGCCGGGGTCGCCGAAGAGACCCTGCAGATCGATGCAGCGACAGCGCACGACGTATTTGAAATGACTCGTTCGAGGCACGGTTCCGAGGAGCCGAACGGGCACTGCAAAGTCGCGATCAATGACAACATGGCGGACTGGGATTCGCCCGTCAGCGATGGCGATACGGTCCTGTTGTTTCCCCCGGTTGCCGGTGGCTGACATGATGGAAATTGCCCACGAGGCCATCGATCCCGCTGCGCTGCAACGTTCCCTGGTGAATCCGGCAGCGGGTGGCTATTGCGCGTTCGAAGGCTGGGTGCGTAACGAGAACGAAGGTCACGTGGTCGAACGGCTCGAGTACGAAGCCTACGAGCCGTTATGCGTTTCGGAGGGCGAGAAAGTGCTGGCGGAGGCGCAGGAATTGTTTCCGTACCTCGAGGCGCGTTGCGTCCATCGCGTCGGCCTGCTCGAGATTGGCGAGTGTGCCGTGTGGATAGGGGTCGTCTCCGCGCACCGCGACGAAGCATTCAAAGCCTGTCGCTTTATCATCGACGAGATCAAGGTGCGCTTGCCTGTCTGGAAGAAGGAACACTATGCGAACGGCGATTCCGGCTGGGTCAACTGCGAGCGTTGTGCTCAACACGGGATTGCGGATTGATGCATCATCAGGTATCACTCAATGTTCTCATGAGGATACTTGTGACAATAGGGACGAGGGGACGGACTTGCTGCGCATAGAATCCATAGAAGATGCCAAGAAGCTAATCGGCGAAGAGGTCGGTCTGTCCGATTGGGTCGTTATTGACCAGCATCGTATCGACCAGTTCGCCGAAGCGACCGGTGACTACCAGTGGATTCATGTGGATACCGAACGCTCGGAGAGGGAAATGCCCGACGGCAAGACTATCTCCCACGGTTACCTGACTCTGGCATTGATCCCGGCGTTGACCGGCGGCTTTGTCGAGGTCGTCAATCTCGCGCGCGCGATCAATTTCGGACTCAACAAGGTGCGTTTCTATGCACCGGTCCCGGTTGGCTCGAAAATGCGGGCGCGCAGCAAGGTGCTGCAAGTGCGCCGCAGGGCCGGTGCGATGCTTTTGACCTCGGAGACCCGTCTCGAGGTCGAGGGCGAGCGCAAGCCGGCTTGTGTTGCCGAGACACTCGGCATGTACTTCTTCCACGAGTGATCGCGGCCAATGGCCGCTCGTGCAGCAGGAGCGGCGACCCGCCGCGAATTACCGTTTATGCAGCCACTTCGGCAGGAACGAGTACGGGTCCTGGTCGGCTGATTTATTCCACACGACGTTGAGTTCCTCGAGCATGCGTGCCATCGAGCCGTCTTTCGCCGCGTCGAACAGATCGGTTGCGCCGCCGACATGCTTGCCGCCGATGTAAATCTGCGGAATCGTCTTGAGGCCCGTATCTGCCTCGATCGCCTTGCGAATCTTGCCGCCCTGGTTGTCTTCCTGGTAAGCCACCGAATCGAGGTCCACCGAGCGGTACGGTATGTCGTAGTGCGCAAACATCTTGCGGACCGACCAGCAAAATTCGCACCATTCGAGTGCAAACAGGACCACGGGATTGTCGCTGTCGTGAGTCGCGTCTTCGAGGAATTGCACGGCGTCGGCCGGCGCTTCGACCGCGACCTCTTCCGGTTCCTCCGCCTCGTCTTCGGCGGGCGGTGGCGGTGGCGCACCGAAACAGTAGTTGGGCGTGGAGCGCATAATGGTCTGTTCTTCGTCGGTCATCTCGACAGGGATATCGTCGAATAGCGGGGTACTCAGGTAGCGCTCCCCCGTATCGGGCAGCATGCAGAGTACGTTGGATCCGGGTTTAGCCTGCTCCGCGACGGCCAGCGCTCCCGCCAGGGTTGCTCCGCCGGAAGTGCCCACGAAAATCCCTTCCTTCCGTGCGAGCTCCCGCGACAGCCGCAGCGCTTCGTTCCCATCGATTGGCATGATGCCGTCAATATGCTCTGCCGATACCACGTCTTCGGTCAATTTCGGAATGAAGTCGGGAGTCCAGCCCTGCATCAGGTGCGGGCGGAACAGCGGATGGCTTTCCCTGGGCGTGCCGTCGGCAAGGCGTTCCTGCGGTATGCCGCTACCGAGAATCTGCGCGTTGTCCGGCTCGCAGACGATGACCCTGGTCTCAGGGCTTTTCTCCTTGAGATATCGGGATACACCCTTGAGCGTGCCGCCGGTGCCGAAGCCGGAAACCCAGTAGTCGAGCCTGGTGTCGCCGAATGCTTCGAGGATCTCGGGCGCTGTCGTGAGCGTGTGGGCGTCGGCGTTGGCTTCGTTTTCGAACTGCCTGACGAGGAACCAGCCGTGTTTCTCAGCCAGCTCCGTCGCCTTCGCGAGCATGCCGCTGCCCTTGAGTTCGGCCGGCGTCAAAACGACCTTTGCGCCGAGGAAGCGCATCATGCGGCGGCGCTCCACGCTGAAGCTCTCTGCCATCGTGACAACCAGGGGGTAGCTTTTCCGGGCACAAACGATGGCCAGCCCAATTCCCGTATTGCCCGACGTCGCCTCGATAACGGTCTGGCCGGGTTTGAGCGTCCCATCCCGCTCCGCTGCCTCGATGACCGACAGGGCCAGCCGGTCCTTGACCGAGCCACCGGGATTGAAGGACTCGACCTTGACGTAAACATTTACGTCTTCGGGCCCGATCTTGTTCAGTTTGACGATCGGTGTATTGCCGATCGTGTCCAGGATGTTGTCGTACAGCTTGTTCATGACCGGCACGTGTCCATTTCACGACTATTCGGCGCTACAATAGCAAAAACAGAAAGGAGAGAACCATGGGCGACCTCGGAATCTTTGGGCTTATTCACCTCGCGGTTGTTATCTATGCGGCGATTCAAATCTGGAACAGCTCGGCCGATCGGACCAAGAAGCTGATATGGATCGTTGTGGTTGCCGTACTCCCCGTCGTCGGGCTGATTGCCTGGTTCTTCGTGGGCCCGGGCACCCCAAAGAAGTAGGGAGATGACCGGAATAGTCGCTATTCTCGGCCTGGTAATTGTCCTGCTCGGACTTACCGGGCTCGTCCAGCCGGACCACTTTCGCAAGCTGTTCACTTCCATGGACAGCCGGACCCGGTTCGTTCTTGCCATCGTGATCCGCCTGGCAATAGGCGCATTGCTCTGGATACTCGCGGATGAGCTGCGCCATCCGCAAGTCATGCGGGTCCTCGCCGTCATTGCGCTGGTGGCCGCAGTGGCCTTACTGATCATGGGCAGAGACCGGCTGGACAGACTAATCGGCTGGTGGCTCGCGCAATCCGACAGCGTGTTGCGCGTCTCGGCGCTGTTCGCCGCGGCATTCGGTGGCTATCTTGTCTTCGTCGCAATCTAGTCGTCAGACGCTTCGTCGGTGAATTCGGCGGTCGTCTGCCGCTTGCGATTGACGACGAGCCGGGTCACGTCGGGACGCGAATAGTGTCCGGCGACATCCAGGCTGTGCCGTTCCTCGAGCACGCGCGAATGATCGATCTCCACGACGCTCAGTGACTCCGACCCTGTGACGGGCGCGAGAACCCACTCGCCGTCAGGCCCTGCAACGCAGGAACCGCCGTTCGCCATGACGTCGTCAGCCGATTCGATGAGCAATTCAGCGTGGGGCAGGGACGTGTCGATATCCTCCCGCCGCATGAGGCCCGACACCGATACGACAAAAGAGCGGCTCTCCCTGGCGATAAACCGGGTGATGTCCCCGGTATTGCGAATGCTGCCCGGCCAGATCGCGACGTGGAGATCCTCGCCCTGCGCATAAAGCGCCGCGCGCGGCAGCGGCAACCAGTTCTCCCAGCAGTTGAGTCCACCGACCGTAAACGCACCCAGTTTATGCGTACGCAGCCCGTTGCCATCGCCGATGGCCCAGACGAGTCGTTCCTCGTGCGTCGGCATCAGCTTGCGGTGTACGGAGCGGATCGCTCCAGACTTGTCGATATAAACCATCGAGCAATACAGGCTGTGGCCGCCGCGATTGGAGGCCCGTTCCATGACACCCAGGTAGATGGCAATGCCATGGTCGCGCGCTGTCTTGCATACCGGGTCCAGGTCGCCGTCTTCGATGCACACGCTTTGTCGAACATAATGGGCGAAAAGTTCTTTTTGCAGGCCGGACTCGAACTTCGCCCCTTCCGTGCGCTCCACCCAGAATGGGTAGCCCGGCACAAGCGCCTCGCCGAAGGCAACGAGATCGCATTCTCTCGCAGCCGCATCGGCTATCCAGGCGACGACCTTGTCGACGGTCGCGTCGCGTTGCAGCCACAGCGGCGCGATTTGTGCCAGTCCCACCGTGATCGAAGTTTCAGACATCATGTCGTCCTAACAAAAAAAGGGCGGCAGGAGAACCTGCCGCCCTTTGTCTTTGCTGGTATTAGTCCCAGTTCTTGCGGAACGTAACACCCCACGTCGCCGGTTCGGTCGGGTAGGAATTCATGCTACCGCGATCGAGGAGCGGCGGATCGAACGAACCCTTGTAGTAGCGCTCGTCCAGAACATTGCGGCCCCAAATAGAAACGGTCGAGTTCCACTCGTCGATGTCGACGCCGAGACGCAGATTGAGGATGCCGTAAGCATCCTGCTCGGTCAGCGGATCCGTGTCGCCGTCCGTCGTCGTCGCAGACGCATATGCGTACTCCGCGCGGAAGAACATGTCGTTATTGCCCATCTGGAAGTCCTGGTTCAGCGCGACCAGGAAGCGGTCTTCGGGGTTGTACGGCAGCGCCGCGCCACTTCTGTCACAACTTCCGTCGCCATTTTCGCCCGGATCCGGCTGTTGAGTCTGGAACGGTGTCGCTTTCCAGCAAACGCCGCGAGTAAACGTGATGAACTCGCCCTGGTTGTGCGCGTAGTAACCCGAGATGCTCGTGTTGTCCATCACCTGCCAGAGCCACTCGATTTCCAGGCCCTTGATCTCCAGGTCACCTGCGTTGCGCAGGATGAATCCCTGGCCTTCGAAGGTATTCGCCTGGAAGTCCTCGAAATCCGTCTGGTAGAGGGCAACAGAAAGTCTCAGGCGCTCGCCGATGTCACCCTTGAAACCGATTTCTATCGATGTGGATAACTCGGGGTCGAAGAGCTGGGCGAACAGTGGGTTGTCGGGATCAGCCGGGTCATACTCGAGACGATCGGTATTCGTGCCGCCCGACTTGTAGCCCGTGGAGTACGACGCGTAAACCATCGCACTGTCGGTCGGGAACCACGAGACCCTGGCCGTACCGGTAACCTGGTCGTCCGAGAGCGACTCTATGACGTCCGGGCGCGGCGAGAATGCCGGGACCTGATAGGCGGCCCAACCCTCGTTCGGCACGGCAACAGCCAGCAACGGCGTGGGATCCGGCGGCGCACCTACCATGCCACCTTGCGCCCAGGCGTTAAAGGCAAGGAGTGTCCCCCCGACCAGGGTCAAGTCGGGCCTGTTTGTGCCCGGGTTGGTTTGGGTGTAGATCGCATTGATGTCCTTTTCTTCCTTGGTGTAGCGCGCGCCAAGTGTCAGGGTGAATGCGTCAGTCATGGCCCAATCGACCTGCCCGAATACGGCGTAGCCTTCGTGATCCTGCGTCACAACATCGTTCGCAAATGTGCCGGTGGGGAAGGCCGAGGCACCCGGCGGGAAGGGCCCCAGGCCCGCCATATTGATGGCATCAGCAACCGCGGTCACGCCTTCCGTGAAAAACGTGAACGGTGGCAAGCCCTGGAGCATGTTATCGATGTCATAGAATGCCTCCAGGTCCTCGCCGGCCGTTGTGGTCGTATCGTTCTTGATCTCCTGGGCGAAATAATACGCACCGACCACCCAGTTGCTGCTGTCGCCGAAGGTGCCGGCGAGACGCAGTTCCTGGGAAATGGAGTCTTGCTCGGCAATGTTCGTGCGCGACGCGATATCGGTATTCGTAAAGTCGACGTCGATGAAGTCGTAGGTGTCGAACGCGCGGTAGGCGGTGACCGACGTCAGCGTCGTATTGCCGATGTCCCAGTTGAATTCGACCGACAGGCCCCGGTCCTCATTCTCTGAGACGGGCAGGTGGTTGATCGTCGTTCGGTAGTCGTCCCAGTTATAACCCTCGATAAGCGTCGGAAACGCAATGTCGACTTCCGGGAACGCGGGTATGCCAAACGGGCCAAAGAAACCGTTCAACTGCGTAAACAAGGTCGACGTCGGCAACGGGGAGGGGTAATCCCTACTCGTAAGGACCACACCGCCAGTCAACAGGCGCGCGAAATCGGGTCCGAAGTCGCCAAACGCCGGATTGGTCGCCGCGCCTGAAATCACGCTGTCGACACGCGACGTGCCGACACAGCAGATCTCATCGATCTTCGAATAGTCGGCGATGACGCGCAAATCGAAGTTGTCGCCATTGTCGTAACCGACCTGCATGCGCAGGCCGAGTCGATCGCGATTATTGAAGACGTCTTCATCGATAGTCTGTACAGGTACCCCGGTGCTGAAGTCGTAGTTGACGTTGTCGACATAGCCGTCACGTTGCGACGAGAAGAAAGTGCCGCGAAATGCGAGATTGTCGGTCAACGGGATATTGGTAGCACCTGAAATACGCTGCAGGCCATACGCACCGCCGGTCACCTCGAGAAACGCATCGAGGCTGTCCGTACTGGGCGCGACAGTTCGGACCTGGATAGCACCGGCTGCCGTGTTCTTGCCAAACAGGGTACCCTGCGGGCCGCGCAATACTTCAACGGCCTGGACATCGACGAGCTCGTTAATCAGCGAGCTTTGTCGCGATCGATAGACATTGTCGACGTAGAGGCCTACTGATGATTCTACGCCAAAGTTGTTGGATGTTGAGCCGATGCCGCGGATCGCGAAGTTCGAGGTTGTCGTCGTCTGACTACCTCCAACAATCAGTCCAGGTACGTTAATCTGCAAATCGTACATGTCCTTGATCGCGGATGCCTCGATCTGTGCACCCGAGATCGCTGTGATGGCGACCGGAACGTCCATGATGTTCTGTTCGCGTTTCTGCGCGACGACGACGATCTCTTCGAGAATCGTGTCGCTGTCCTGTGCGCTGACCGGGGCGGCTAATGCCAGGCCCACCAATGGCAGTGTAACAACGCGACCGAGATTGAGTATGCTGGTACCAATCGGTTTCATGTCTCCCCCTCCTGGGATGTAGCTTGTTATCTCGGCAAGCATACCATGGTTTCGGGCACCGGAATTGTTCGATAAGCTTATGAAAAGTACGTGGTTATCCTTATACATAACACTGCCTCGGAGGCACCTATGCACGGACTCATGATGGACACCCCTCTGCTGATTTCATCGATCGCAAAACATGCGGAGAAATTCCATGGCGAGCGGGAAATCGTGTCGGTAACGATGGACAATCCCCGGCATCGGTGCACGATTGGCGACGTGACCAGGAGGGCCCGCCAACTCGCCGGCGCGCTCGACAAAATGGGCCTCGAGCAGGGCGATCGCGTCGCGACGATTGCCTGGAACGACTACCGTCATCTTGAGATTTACTATGGCGTCAGCGGCGCCGGCTACGTCTGCCATACGATCAATCCTCGCCTGTTTCCCGAACAGCTGATCTTCATCATCAACCATGCCGAAGATCGGTGGATATTCACAGACCTGATGTTCATACCGCTCCTCGAAAAGCTGCTGCCCCAGATTCCGAATGTCGAGGGCTTCGTCGTCATGACCGACGAGGCGCACATGCCCGAGACCAGCCTCCCCAATGCCATGTGTTACGAGACGCTGGTGGCCGCCGAGTCATCGGACTACACGTGGCCGGATCTCGATGAGCGGACCGCTTCGGCGCTCTGCTATACGTCGGGTACCACCGGGGACCCGAAAGGGGTTCTTTACGATCATCGCTCGACGGTCTTGCACGCCTACGCCAGCGTCGCTCCTGATGCAATGAACCTGTCCAGCAACGATTGCCTGTTGCCGGTCGTGCCGCTGTTCCATGTCAACGCCTGGGGTATTCCCTACTCGGCGCTGATCACGGGAGCCAAGATCGTTTTTCCGGGGCCGAAAATGGGCGACGGCGAGGCGTTGTACGAGCTCATGGAGTCGGAGAGCGTCAATCTCGCACTGGGTGTGCCAACGGTCTGGCTCGGTCTTCTTCAGTATTGTGAGAAGGCCGGTAAGACATTGAATTCACTGGATAGAACGGTGATCGGTGGCGCTGCCGTGCCGCGTGCCATGATCGAGCAGTTCAAGAAGGTCCACGGTGTGCAGGCGATCCAGGGCTGGGGCATGACCGAGATGAGCCCGCTAGGCACTGCGAACACACCAAAATTCGGCAGCGAATCGCTCAGCGAAGACGAACAGCTCGACCTTGCGACCAAGGCAGGACGGGGCATCTTCGGCTGCGAGTTGCGGATCGTCGATGACGAAGGCACGAAACTGCCGTGGGACGGTGTCGCCTATGGCGCCTTGCAGGTTCGCGGGCCCTGGATTTGCAGCGACTATTTCAAACTGGAAGGTAGTGCCGGGACCCACACCGACGATGGTTGGTTCGACACCGGCGACGTTGCGACGATCGATCCACAGGGCTACATGGCGATCACCGACCGGACGAAGGATGTCATCAAATCCGGCGGCGAATGGATCAGTTCGATCGAACTCGAGAACACGGCGATGGGGCACCCGGCAGTGGCGCAGGCCGCGGTCATCGGCGTCGCGCATCCGAAATGGACAGAAAGGCCTTTGCTCCTCGTTGTGAAAGCCGAAGGGCAGGACGTCGATAAGGATGAAATGCTGACCTACTTTGACGGCAAGGTCGCGAGCTGGTGGATTCCCAATGATGTCGTTTTCGTTGACGAGTTGCCGCACACGGCGACGGGCAAGGTCAAGAAGATTGAATTGCGCAAGCAATTCGCGGACTATGCGTTTCCTGAGTGAAACCCCTGTCTTGAGGATCTTCCATGGGTGACCCCCTGCGCCTTTACGGGCTGAATGCGCTGGTGCTGAATGCTGGCAGCGGTATTGGCGAGGCGATCGCCAGGACGTTTATCAAGCACGGAGCGACGGTAATCGCGACGGACACCAGCAACAGCGGTGTCGAGCATCACTATCGTTCGGTCAAGGGTATTACGGGCGTCGTCGCGCACCTGACGGACCCGGATAGCCTCAGGGGCCTGGTCGAGCAGACCGTCGAGACGCTCGGCGGACTCGATATTATCGTCAACGACTTTCCGCTGCGGCAGGATGCGCCGCTGGAGAAAACCGATGATACGTTCGAGAACCTGCTGCAGTTGCGGGCCAACCTTACGATGGCCACGTGCCGTGCGGCGTTGCCACACCTGAAGAAGAGTCCTGCAGGGCGAATAATCAACATCGGTTTCCTGCGGAGCTGCTTCGCAGCCAATGGCGATGAAGCCAATGCGCGCGCGGAGCAGGACCTTGCCAACCTGACGCGAGCCCTCGCAGCAGAGACCGGCGAGTTCGGGATCACGGCGAACTACATTCAGCCGGGCGCCGTGATGACGCCGGCCAGCCGCGAGGTGTTCCGCAAGGACAAGGCGCTGCGCGATCACTGCATCAAGAGTTCGGCTGCAAGCCGTGTCGGGGAACCCGTCGATGTTGCGAAGGTCGCCCTGTTCCTGGCGAGTGACGACGCTGTATTTGTCAGCGGCACCGGCGTAGCCGTTGACGGCGGGCGCACAGGCGCCTGATGGACCGGGTTCTCGACGACCTGATCACGCTGCTCAAGCTCGAGCGGATCGAAGACAATATCTTCCGCGGCGCCAGCCGTGATATCGGCAGCCCGCAGGTATTCGGCGGGCAGGTACTCGGGCAGGCGCTGTCAGCGGCGCAGCACACGGTCGAGGGCCGGGTGGCGCACTCACTGCACGCGTATTTCCTGCGCCGCGGCGACATGAACGCACCGATTATTTACGATGTTGATCGGGCTCGCGATGGTGGCAGTTTTTCGAATCGGCGCGTCGTCGCGATTCAGCATGGCCGTCCGATACTCAACCTCGCGGCGTCATTTCAGGAGCCCGAGGAAGGCCTGTCACACCAGGCGGACATGCCGGATGTACCGGCGCCCGATGGTCTCAAGGACCTGACGCACCTGGCCGCCGACGTGCTCGACAAGATTCCGATCAAGTTACGGCGCTTCATGACCGATGACCGGCCGTTCGAGTTTCGTCCTGTGGAAACGTTGAATTTCGATGAGCCAACGAAGTTGCCGCCGTTCAAGAATGTCTGGATCCGTACGGTCGATGCGTTGTCCGATGAAACAGTGCTGCATCAGAACCTGCTCGCCTACGTATCCGACTTCGAGTTACTGGCAACCTCGACGCTTCCCCATGCCTTGCCGTTCACACGCGGCATCGTCATTCTCGCCAGCCTCGATCACGCGTTGTGGTTCCATCGGGCGTTTCGCATGGACGAGTGGCTGCTTTACTCAATGGAGAGTACGAATGCTTCGGGCGGGCGGGGATATGCGAGCGGCAAGTTCTTCACTCAGGACGGCACGCTCGTGGCATCGACGACGCAGGAGGGTCTGATTCGAGTGATCGACCCGAGCAAGGTCCGGAAGCGGTCAGACCCGCGCGAGCAAGCCTGAGTTAAACCGCTCCGCGTTCTTCACGTACACGTCGGCCGACCAGCGCACCTGGGCGATTTCCTCTTCGCTCAATTCTCGTACCGCTTTGGCCGGGGCTCCCAGGATCAACGACCCGTCGGGAAAGGTCCTGTTCTCGGTGACGAGCGCGTGTGCCCCGACGACGCAGTTATTGCCGATCTTCGCGCCGTTGAGAACTGTACTGCCGATTCCAATCAACGTGTTGTCGCCAATCGTGCAGCCGTGCAGCACGCAGCCGTCCTGGATGTTGCTGCGCTCGCCAAGCGAGTAGATCACTGCGCTTTACCCTGGGCGGCAACGGCGGCAGCGGCCTTGGCTATTGCTTCGGGATCGCCAAGGAATTCCCGGGAGATCGGTTTCAGATCGTCATCGAGTTCGTAGGCCAGCGGCACGCCGGTCGGGATATTGAAGCCCGTTATTTCCTCGTCGGAGATCTCGTCCAGCATCTTGACGAGTGCGCGCAGGCTGTTGCCATGCGCGGCGATCAGGACGTTCTTGCCTGCCCGGAGGTCGGGTGCAATCACATCGTTCCAGCAGGGCAGGACACGCTCGAGTGTGAGTTTGAGCGACTCGGATCCCGGTAACCCGTCGATGCCAGCATAGCGGGGATCATGAACCGGGTGACTCTCGTCGTCGAGCGCCATCTCCGGGGGCGGAATGTCGTAGCTGCGCCGCCAGATATGCACCTGGTCGTCACCGTACTTGGCGGCCGTTTCCCCTTTGTTAAGTCCCTGCAGCGCGCCGTAGTGGCGTTCGTTCAGGCGCCAGTCGCGAACGACCGGAATCCACATCAGGTCCATTTGGTCCTGGATGTGCCAGAGCGTTCGGATGGCCCGCTTCAGCACCGACGTGTAGGCGATGTCGAAGTCGTAGCCGAGCTCCCTGAGAAGTTCTCCCGCCGCGATTGCTTCCGTGTTGCCTTTCTCGGTGAGATCGACGTCCTTCCAACCTGTAAACAGGTTCCTGAGGTTCCAGTCGCTCTGGCCGTGACGGCAGAGAACGAGCTTGCCAGCCATTTCTTCTCCAGTTGATTAGATCGTTAGCGCGATATCAGTTCTTTCAGTTCCTGGGCCGCGACCGAGAGCTTCGCAAAGTCGACTTCGCCGCGGAGCTTCATTTCCTCGATCGTATTCTTGTACTTGGCCACTTCGACTGCGTGGCTCTTCAGCCATCTATCGACAACCTCGCGCGGATCCCGTTTGCTGCGTTGCCTGAGCTGGCTCAGCGCGAGTTCGCGGCGCAGCTGATAAATTTCATCGCGTAAATTGCTGCGGGCCTGCGCCTGCCAGCGACCATCGACCTCGAGATCTTCGGCGGAATCGTGTAGCCAAAACAGCCCGAGCTCGTCGTTGAACTTCGCGTATAGCCTTGCCGAGTCGATTACATCGCGGCGGCGCTCTGCGGCGACGTCGACGATATCGAGCGCCGCACGAGTCAACGTGAGCAATGCGACGCTGTGCGCGAGTTTCTCCGGCACGCCCATCGACATCCATTCGACCTGCGATTTCTCCATGCGCGCATGCGCGGCACGGGATACGTAACTGCTCGAGCGTTTGTAGACGCGCCGCATGCCATCCTTGAGTCGGTCGACAGCCTTGACGATATCGAGCTCTTCACCGTATTGCTCAATGAGCCAGTTGCAAGCGTGGCGCAACGTGCGGCTGATCTCGAACATCATGAGCATCTGTGCCCTGGCGGGAATGGCGTGATCAAGCGACTCGATTTCCTTGAGCATCGGTCGCGCCCGGCAGATGATACGCGCAGTCTCGTAGGCGCGCGCGATCGTGATGATGCTCGCGTCGGTGTCGGCCTGGGTACGCTTGACGAATGCCGGCCCCATGCGATTGACGATGTCGTTGGCGATCAGTGTCGCGAGTATCTGGCGACTGAGGCGGTGTTCGGCAATCAGGTCCAAATAGCGTCGGCGCAGAATATCCGGAAAATAGCGTTGCGGGTCGATCTTCAGGAAGTCTTCCAGCGATGCATTCGACGCGATCAGGCCGTTGTAGAGGTTGATCTTGGCGTAACTCAATACGACCGCCAATTCCGGACGAGTAAGGCCTTGCTTGCGAATTCGCCGATCTTCGATTTCCGATTCGTCTGGCAGGAATTCGAGTGCCCGGTCCAGCTCGCCGGTTTCTTCGAGGTCTGCAATCAGTCGTGCGAGTTCATCGAGGCGATCGGCTGACAGCATCTCGCTCATGCTGATGGCCTGCGTCTGCAGGTAGTTGTTGCGTAGCACAAGATTCGCAACGTCGTCTGTCATCGACGCCAGTAGCTCATTGCGCGTCGCACGTGACATGCCTTTCTGCTTGGTCACTGCACTTAGCAGGATCTTGATGTTGACTTCTCGGTCCGAACTGTCGACACCGCCGGAGTTGTCGATGAAGTCGGTGTTGATCCGCCCGCCAAGTTGACTGTATTCGACGCGCGCACGTTGCGTTAGTCCGAGATTTCCGCCTTCACCGATAACCCTGCAGCGCAGCTCGTCGGCGTCGACACGTACCGCGTCATTGCTGCGGTCGCCAACATCGGAATGGCCTTCGCTACTCGCCTTGACGTAGGTACCGATGCCGCCATTCCAGAGCAGGTCCACGGGCATTTTGAGAATGGCATTAACCAACTCGTTCGGTTGCAGCGACGTGTCTTCAATATCGAGGAGCTTGCGCGCCTCGTTACTGAGTCGAATGGTCTTGGCCTGGCGCGAGAAGACGCCGCCGCCCTTGGAAATCAGCGACTCGTCGTAATCATCCCAGGTCGATCCTTTCTTGCGGAACAGGCGTTGCCGTTCCTTGTAGCTCGATACGATGTCCGGCGTCGGGTCCAGGAAAATGCGGCGATGGTTGAACGCCGCGACGAGCTTGATCTTGCGTGACAGCAACATGCCATTGCCGAAGACGTCGCCGCTCATGTCGCCGATGCCGGCGACTGTGAACGGGTCGTTCTGGGTATTCAGGCCCTGTTCGTGGAAATGCCGTTTGACAGCTTCCCACGCACCTTTCGCCGTAATACCCATCTTCTTATGGTCGTATCCGGCCGATCCGCCCGATGCGAACGCGTCATCGAGCCAGAAGTCATACTCGGCGGAAAGGCCGTTGGCGATGTCGGAGAACGATGCCGTGCCCTTGTCGGCTGCTACGACGAGATACGGGTCGTCGCCATCACGCCGCACGATGCCCTCGGGCGTGACGACCTCGTCGTCAACGACGTTGTCGGTCAGGTCCAGGAGCCCGCGAATGAACATCTTGTAGCAGTGCACACCATTCGCGAAGATCGAGTCGCGATCGTCCGCGGGGGCGCGTTTCGGGAAAAAGCCGCCCTTGGCGCCCGTCGGCACGATGACCGTATTCTTGACGATCTGGGCTTTCATCAAGCCAAGCACTTCGGTGCGGAAGTCCTCACGCCGGTCCGACCAGCGCAAGCCGCCGCGCGCGACGTCGCCGCCGCGAAGATGCACGCCTTCGACCTCGGGCGAATAGACGAATACCTCGTACTTCGGCTTCGGCAGCGGGATTTCGGGAAGCCTCGACGGATCGAGCTTGATCGAAATGTAGCTCTTAGGCTGGCCATCGACGGTCTGGAAGTAGTTGCTTCGAAGCGTCGCCTCGATGCCGCCGGCAAAGGCAGTCAGGATGCGATCTTCGTCGACGTTACGCGCCTTACGGAGACCAAGCTGGACCTTGCGGAGAATTGCCTTGGTCTCGCGCTTGCGCCTGGCAGCGGAAATATCGGGATCGAACTGTAATTCAAATTGCCGTAGCAACGCTCGCGTGAGGTCGGAGTGAGCGACCAGAACGTCAGCCATATAGGACTGACTGAAAGGCACGCCGAGTTGCAGAATATGTTTGGCATAGGTTCGTATCAGGGCGACCTGCCGCCAATGAAGCTCGGCAGCGACGACCAGGCGGTTTAGCTCGTCGTCTTCGGCGTCGCCCGCGAGAACGGCCATGAAGCACTCTTCAAAGCGCTCCGACACAGCTTCGACGTCAATCGCCGTGCCGCTCTCGTGCCGCAGGTGGAAGTCCTGCAGCCAGAATGACTGGCCTGTCGGCAGCTTCGCTTCGTAAGGATGCTCTGTGTAGACCGCGCATCCCATCTCCTCAAGAATAGGCAACGCGTCCGACAACGGAATGGGTTCATCGACGCTGTAAACGATGAAGCGCATGTCGCCCGGGTCAAGGTTGTCGGCCTGGTACAGATCGACGCTGCGCGAGACACCGGCGCGCAACATGTCATCAATCGTGCGAATGTCCGAGCAGGCTTCCTTGGGCAGCGTGTCTTCCTGGTAGCCGGCCGGGAAGATATTGCCATACGCTCGGAACAAGCTGGCCCCGTCATCGGTGCCGAATCGATCCAGCAGTTTGGCGCGCAGGCGGTCCGACCACGTGACGACGAGTTCGGCGAGGTCCTGCTCGATCTTGTCAATGCTTACGCGCGGACGCTCCCCTTCATGGGTTCGCACGATGATATGCACTCGGGCTAGCGCCGAGCCGGAAATCTGGACCGCAGAGTCGACGGAGATCCCGCCAAACGCGTCTGTAAGCAGTGCCTCGATCTTGCGTCGCACAGCTGTCGTGTACTTCTCGCGTGGCACAAAGACCAGGCACGAGAAGAACCGTTTGAAGGGATCATGCCGCAGGAACAGTCTGACGCGCTGGCGGTCCTGGAGATTGAGGATGCCAACGGTCGTCCGCGTGAGATCCTGAACGGAACTCTGGAACAGCTCTTCGCGCGGATACGTCTCGATGATATGCAACAGGGCCTTGCCGCGGTGGCCGGATTCATCGACATTTGCGCGTTCAAACACTTTGCGGATCTTGTGCCGGACGAACGGAATTTCCATCGGGCTTTCGCTGTAGGCGATCGAGGTGAGCAGGCCGATAAAGCGGTGTTCACCGACGACGTTGCCCTTGTCGTCGTAAATTTTTACGCCCACATAGTCGAGGAAGGCTGAACGATGCACGGTAGACCGTGAGTTCGCCTTGGTCAGAATCAGCCAATCGCGGGAGCGCGTCAGGCGCTGCATCTCGGCCGTCAGTTCAGTCGGCTTGTGCGCGTCGGTATCGCGACCGAGGATGCCAAGGCCGCTGCCCTTTACCGTGTTCAGGAACGTGCGCTTGCCACGTTTCGATAATTTGTACTCGCGGTAGCCGAGGAAGGTAAAGTGATCGTCGGCCATCCAGTCGAGCAGCGCCTGGCTCTCAGATCGCACCAGGGGGTCGGCGCCCTTCGGCCCGTATTCGAGGAGCTCGCGCGTCTCCTGCATGCGCTCGCGCATCTTGCTCCAGTCGCGCACAGCTACACGCACATCCGAAAGGACCTTCTTGATCTCCTTACCCAGGAGCTTGAGTGCCTGCGGGTCGGTCTCGCGGGTTACGCCAAAGCGAATGAAGGATTCCGGGTACGCGTCCTTGTTGTCCGCTCCGACAATCGACAGGAGCTTGCCGGACTTGTCGCGTCGAACCGAGATGATCGGATGGACAGTAATCTGGACAGCAAGGCCTCGATGATTGATCGCAGCGGCGACCGAGTCGACGAGGAACGGCATGTCGTCGTTGATCATCTCCACAAAGGTAAACGCCGAGGTATAGCCGTGCCCCTTCTCATCAGGGTTGAAGATCCGCAGGAGCGCCTGACCGGGCTTCCGCGTGGCGCCAAACTCGAGGTGATCGAGCGAGACACGCGCCATGACCTGCGGAGACCGCCCTTCGAGATCCTCGAACGGAACGTCGGCGAAATACTGCTCGAGGTATCGCTTGATGTCCGCTTTCTTCTTGAGAGATTTGGAACTGACTGGCGACGAGAGGACAGCGTCGATGATGTCTTGCCTGCCATCGCCACTACGCCGATTTGCTTTTGTTGTCACTGTGATTGCCTTGGTGGGTACAGCCGGCCCGGGAGCCGAGATTTTAGCCTACAATGTCACCCACGGACATAGTGATTAGACCCCCACAATGAAAAAAAGACAGTTGGAAGAATCCATCCATTCGGACCTGTCGCGCGACGACGATTACACGGGGTATCTGTGCCTCGACCAGCTGCTGACGGCCCAAACGCCACTGAGCGATCCGCCGCATCATGACGAGATGCTGTTCATCATTCAGCACCAGGTCGCCGAGCTCTGGATCAAGCTCGTAATCCACGAGGTTGCCGGCGCTATTCGCTTCATGCGGCAGGACCGATTGCCCGAGGCGGTCAAGAACCTCGCTCGAGTCCGGCAGATCCAGAGCCAGCTGTACAACCAGTGGCAGGTGCTCGATACGCTGACGCCGAGTGAATACGTCGAGTTTCGCCACGTCTTTGGCAAAGCCTCCGGATTTCAGTCAGCGCAATACCGCATTCTTGAATTCGTACTCGGCAACAAGAGCCGCCGGATGATGCCCTATTACGAGCACCAGCCGGACTGGTACGCGCGACTCGAGGAGGCTCTGAACTCGCCAAGTCTGTACGACGAGTTCCTGATGCACCTGGGGCGGCGGGGCATGCCGATTCCCGACCGGATCATCGATCGTGATTTCAGCGTGCAGCGTGAGGACGACGACGATGTCGTTGCCATCCTGCGCTCGATTTATGAAGACCGGAGCAAGTACTGGTCGCGCTACGAAACCTGCGAAGCGCTCATGGACATTGCGAACAATTTCCAGTTCTGGCGCTTCCACCATATGAAAACGGTCGAGCGCATTATCGGTCACAAACCCGGATCGGGCGGATCGTCGGGGGTCGCGTTCCTCAAGAAGGCGCTGGATTTCACTTTCTTCCCGGAGTTGCTCAGGGTTCGTACCGAGATCGGCACCGACGCCTGAAAGATCGAGGCTAGGGCGTGCCGATCAGGCGGGCCCGGGCGAGCAGCCGCTCCATGATGCTGTTTAGCTGGTCGAGTTCCTCGGCAGACAAACCCTCGAGCAGGTCGCGCTCGAAGCCAAGCGCCAGTTCCGCGATTTCATCGTGCAGCCTCTTGCCGTCCTCGGAGAGGTTGAGGATTGAGCGACGCTTGTCAGCATCGGCGAATTCGCGATCAATACGGCCGTTTTTGATGAGCTTGGAGACTGCCCGGCTCACAGCAACCTTATCCATGAGCGTACGCTCTGCGACCTCGACAGCTGACAAGCCGGGAAAGCGACCCAGCACAGCGATCACGCGCCACTCGGGTATCGAGACACTGAAGCGCTTGTCGTAGGCACGCGCGACCGTGGTACTGACGGTATTGGACAGCACCGCCAGCCGATACGGCATGAAATCCTCAAGTTTCAGTTCGTCGGTCATCGTGTGAACTTATCACGCAAGGTGCGGCAGGGCGAGATACTCGGTGGACTGCATTTCGATCAGCCGGCTGATCGTACGGTCAAACTCGAATGACAGTCGCTTGCCCGTGTAGAGATTCTGAACATCGACGTCGGCCGACAGGATCAGTTTTACTCGCCGGTCGTAGAACTCGTCGACCAGTGAAACAAAACGTCGGGCCTGGTCATCATGCGTTGCGTCGAACCGGGGTACACCGGAGATGATGACTGATGGATACCAGCGCGCGATTTCGATGTAGTCGGCCTGGCTGCGCGGGCCGTCACAGATATCTTCGAAGCGGAACCAGGCGACGCCTTTTGCACAGCGCCGGGCGCGAATGTTGCGGGCATTGATCTTGAGGTCCGCGTCGGTCTCGACCCGCGTCGTGGCCGATTCGTCAAAGAAATAGTCAAGCTTCTTCGCGGCAGCCTCGTCGTCCGGCGACAGGTAGGTGCCGGCCTTTCGCAGCAACCGTAGGCGGTAATCGGTACCGCCATCCATGTTGATGACATCCGTGTACTCATTGAGCAGTTCGATGGCCGGCAGAAAGCGTTGTCGTTGCAGTCCGTCCTTGTACAGGTCTTCCGGCCGCGAATTGGAGGTGGCCACGAGTGTGACGCCCCGAGTGAAAAGGCCATCCAGCAATCCGGCCAGGATCATCGCGTCCCCGATATCGCTGACAAAGAACTCATCGAAACACAGGACGCGAGTCTTCTCCGCTATGCCTTCTGCCACCTTGTCGAGTGGATTCTCGACAGGGCTCATCGCTTTCAGGCGGTCATGCACCTCGTGCATCATGCGATGAAAATGGACGCGACGTTTTTCCCTGATCGCCAGGCTCTCGAAAAACAGGTCCATCAGGAATGTCTTGCCGCGGCCCACACCGCCCCAGAGATAGATGCCGCGCACGGCCTCGCGAGATTCGCTGCGGAAGAGAATTGCGCGCATTCTGTTCTTGAGGGGCTGTTGCGAGGTGATTCGCTGTTGCAGGTCCTCGAAGCGTGCAATTGCATCAAGTTGGGCAGCGTCTTCGGCATGTCCGTCTCGGTTAAGACTGTCTTCGTAGGCTTCGCGAATTTTCAAACTACCCTCATTGCTGTATTTGCAGACCCACTGCGCCACGGCAAGATTACATGCCTGCTAAGATACGTCCAAGAACAACAGGAGTGCCGGGGACCATGTCTGAAGAGTATGAACGCGAGTCGATGGAGTTCGACGTCGTGATCGTCGGTGGCGGCCCGGCCGGGTTGGCTGCCGCAATTCGCCTGCTGCAGCTCGATGAAAGCCTGTCTGTGGTTGTCGTTGAAAAAGGCTCGGAGATCGGCGCCCATATTCTTTCGGGCAATGTATTCGAACCGAGCGGTCTGAACGAACTCATCCCCGACTGGAAAGGAAAAGGCGCTCCGGTCAAGACTGAATGTACAGGCGATCGTGTGCACTACCTGACCAGCGCCACCGGTGCGATGCCTGTGCCGGGCATCTTCCTGCCACGTCCAATGCACAACCATGGCAACTACATCATCAGCCTCGGGCAATTGTGCCAGTGGCTCGCCGAGCAGGCCGAGGGAATGGGCGTCAATATATTTCCGGGTTTTGCCGCTTCGGAAGTGCTCTGCGACGCCGATGGCCGAGTGACCGGCGTGGCTACAAGCGACCTGGGCGTGGGCAAAGACGGTGTGAAGAAAGACTCGTTCACGCCGGGCTACGAACTCCTCGGCAAGTACACGATTCTCGCGGAAGGCGTGCGCGGCAACCTGAGCGAAGAGGTCATGCGCAAATTCAATCTGCGTGAAGATGCTGACCCGCAGCACTATGGAATCGGTATCAAGGAAGTCTGGGAGATCGAGCCCGAGCGGCACGAGGAGGGGCTGGTGGTGCATACAACCGGTTGGCCACTCGACAATCACACCGAAGGTGGCGGCTTTCTCTACCACGCAGCGAACAACCGGGTCTACCTGGGATTGATCATCGCGCTGAACTACCGGAATCCGCACCTCTCGACGTTCGATGAATTCCAGCGCTGGAAGCTGCATCCGAAGATCCGCCGCTACCTCGAAGGCGGCAAGCGCATCGCGTACGGTGCTCGTGCTGTCAACAAGGGCGGTCTGCAGTCACTCCCGAAGCTCGCATTTCCGGGCGGCATGCTCGTTGGTTGCGGTGCAGGCTTTCTGAATGGCGTAAAGATCAAAGGTGCGCACACGGCGATCAAGACCGGCATGCTGGCGGCCGAGAGCATTCAGAAGGCACTGGCGGCGGGCGACCAGGGCCAGGCGGAACTCGGTGATTACGAAGAGAGCGTCAACGCATCGTGGGTTTACAAGGAATTGCACCAGGGCCGCAACTTCGGCCCGGGCCTGCACAAGCTAGGCATGTTTTTCGGCGCCGTTTTTGCGTTCATCGACCAGAACCTGTTTTTCGGCAAACTCCCGTTCACATGGCGCAACCCGGAACCGGATCATGAGTCGCTGGACCGGGCGTCGGACGCGACACCGATCGAATACCCGAAACCGGATGGGGTGATTACATTCGACAAGCTGTCGTCGGTATTTCTCTCGAGTACGAACCACGAGGAAGACCAGCCGTCACACCTGAAGCTCAAGGATGAGGCTATTCCGGTCTCGTACAACCTTCCCGAGTTCGACGAGCCGGCGCAGCGCTACTGCCCGGCAGGCGTCTACGAAATAGTGGAAGAGGGCGGTAAACCGGTTTTCCAGATCAACGCGGCGAATTGCGTGCACTGCAAAACCTGCGAAATCAAGGATCCGCAACAAAACATTGTGTGGGCAGTGCCCGAAGGCGGCGGCGGACCGAACTACGCGAACATGTAAGCCATTTGGTGCCAGTCACCTTATATCCAGTCTAAAGGTGTCAGTCACCTTAGACTGGATATAAGGTGACTGGCACCCTTTTACTTGGCCTGCATCCTGATGGCGCCATCACAGCGAATTGTCTCGCTGTTGACGTAGGTCGTCTCGTAGATGTACTGCACGGTTCTCGCGTACTCATCGGGATGCCCGAGACGCTGTGGGAACGGGACCTGCGCAGCCAGTGAGTCCTGAACCTCCTGCGTCATTCCCGCCATCATCGGCGTTAGCATGATGCCCGGCGCAATCGTGTTCACGCGGATTCCGAATGCGGCGAATTCGCGCGCCAGTGGCAGCATCATGGCATGCACGCCACCCTTCGAAGCCGCGTAGGCAGCCTGGCCGATCTGGCCCTCGAAAGCCGCGATGGACGCGGTACTCACGATTACGCCGCGCTCGCCGTCCTCGGCCGGTTCGTTTTCATTCATGATCGCGGCGGCTTCCTTGGTCACATTGAATGTGCCGACCAGGTTGATCTGGATGACCCGATTGAAATTCGCGGACGGCCATGGCCCTTCGCGACCCAGTGCACGGCCCGCATTAGCAACGCCGGCACAGTTCACGGCCAGCGTGATACCACCCATCGTCGCCTTCGCCTGTTGCATCGCCGCCTGGACCGACTCTTCATTCGCAACATCGGTGTTGATGTATGACGCACGCTCGCCGAGTTGAGCCGCACTGTCACCGCCGAGTTCATCGTTGATGTCGAGGAGGACGACCTGGCCGCCCGCATCGATGATGCGCTGTGCCGTCGCAAATCCGAGGCCCGATGCACCGCCCGTGATGACGGCTTTCGCTTCTGACAGTTTCAACAGTCTCTCTCCTAAAGAATTTCGTAGGCAACGGCTGTGGCTTCACCGCCGCCGATGCATTGTGTGGCGATTCCCCGCTTGAGCCCGCGCGCCTGGAGCGCGTGTAACAGCGTGACCGAGATACGGCAACCTGTTGCACCAATGGGATGGCCGAGAGCGCAGGCACCGCCATTGACGTTGACCTTATCGTGCGCAATGCTGACATCCCGCAGCGCGGCCATTGTCACAACGGCAAACGCCTCGTTGATTTCGTAGAGATCAACATCGTCCGGTGTCCAGCCGAGGGCCTCGTGAAGTTTCTTGAGCGCATAGATCGGCGCCGTCGTGAACCACGCAGGCTCGTGTGCAAACGCCGAGTGAGCGACGATCTTAGCGATTGGCTCCAGGCCACGGTTCTTCGCCTCTGCCGCGCTCATCATGACGACCGCGGCGGCGCCATCAGAAATGGACGACGACGTGGCAGCCGTAACGGTGCCGTCCTTACGGAATGCGGGACGCAGCTTCGGAATCTTGTCGACGCTGACCAGGCCCGGGGTCTCGTCCTGTTCCACCGTCACGTCGCCGCGACGTGAACTGATGGTGACGGGCGTGATCTCGTCGACAAAGGAACCGTCCGAGACCGCGCGTTGTGCGCGAGTCGCGGATTCTGTCGCGAAGGCATCCATCTCCTCCCGTGTGAACCCGTATTTGTCGGCCGTGACCTGCGCGAAATGGCCCATCATCTCGCCCGAGTAGGGGTCCTGCAGGCCGTCCGTGAACATGTGGTCGAGTGCCTGCTGCTCGCCCATGCGCATGCCACTGCGAGCTTTCGGCAGCATGTAGGGAGCGTTGCTCATCGATTCGAGGCCGCCGGCCACGACGATGCCGGCGCTTCCCGCCCTGATCATGTCGTGCGCCAGGATGATGGACTCGAGTCCCGAGCCGCACATCTTGTTGACCGTAATGCAGGGAACGCCCTCGGGCAGCCCCGCGCCGAGCGCAGCCTGGCGGGCTGGTGCCTGGCCGAGACCGGCGGGCAATACGCAGCCCATCAGGACGCGATCAACGTCGGCGCCGTCAATGCCGCTCGCGTCGATGGCACCCTTGATGGCCGCGGCGCCCAGCTGCGGGGATGTGGCGCCACTCAGGGCACCCAGAAACGCGCCGATCGGCGTCCGTTTTGCGGCAACAATGACCACTGCGTCCGAACTCATACTTGAATACTCCAAACCCGGGTTGTATCCGGGACGGGCGAGTACTTTCCTGCAATTCCCGGCGTGGCGCAATACTACGTATTAGTTAGGCCTGGTCCTGGTCCTGGTCATCGTCCTGGTCGAGCAGGTCGGGTTCGTCAAGAACCCCGAGAATTCGGCGGCGAGCGGCATCCGCAAGCCTACGACTTGTCTCGAAATCCGGATCGCCTGGTGCGATGGCAGGCAGGATATCGATGGTCAGGGGACCGCGCCGCGGTAGCAGGCGCCCGGCCGGCAGCATGTAGCGGGAACCGCCAATCGCGATCGGCACGACCGGCATTTCGCTCTTGGTGGCCGCCACAAAAGCACCGGCCCGAAAACGAAGGAGCCCGGGTTCCTCCTGAAACGTCCCTTCCGGGAAGAACCCGAGGGATTCTCCCTCCAGCGCGGCTTTGACGATCTGCCGGGCGTCCCGGGTGCTGCCTTTGATATCCGAGCGTTCCACGAACTTCGCGCCAGAACGGCGCAAAAGGAAATGTGCGGGGGCAAAGTCCCGCATTTCGCCTTTGATCACAAAATTGAACCGCCAGGGCAAGTATCCTTTGAGCAGGATACCGTCGACGTAGCTGGCGTGATTAGCGACAACCACGCAATCGTAGGTGGGAAGGTTGTCCATCCCCCTGACGCGTACGCCGACCATCGGCAGGACGAAGGCCATCCTCGCTGACCATGTGGCGAGCTTTTGCCGGCGGTCGGCGCCGGGTACGACCAGGACGACAACCAGCATAAAAAGGACCAGCAGCCCGAGGCAGAGCCAGACGAAGATGCCCCAGAGGGCAGCCAGCAATTTTGTGACCCAGTTCACTTTATGTTAACGCCTTCCTTAATATGTGACAGCGGTCACGCCGGTCCCAAAGCTGCGCCAGCATACTCAAATCCTTGAAAAATCCGTTGCTTGGCGAAATTTACCAATCGGTATACTACCAGCAGCAAGCGCTGGTTGGGAAAGGCAATCGTCGCCGCGAAGGATTGCGCGACACTGGAAAATGAACTTTATGGGCAGCAGCAACAAACAAAACACGCCGGATTCGAAAATGGTACAACGCTCGGAGGAGCTTGTGGACCGTTTTCTCGACGCTATCTGGATGGAGCGTGGTCTGTCGAAGAACACGCTCGGTGCTTACCGTGCTGATCTCATGACGCTCGGTCGCGGGCTGTCGGAGAACGACAAGTCCATTGAACAGGCAGATAAGGCAGACCTGCTCGATTTCATCGCCAAGCGCGTCGAGGCGGGCGCGAAGCCACGTTCGACTGCTCGCCAGTTGTCCAGTTTCCGCCGTTTCTTCCGCTACATCATGCGTGAGGGCATGCGGGATTCCGACCCGACCGCAGATATCGAAATGCCGCGTATTGGCCGCTCGCTGCCCAAGTCCCTTTCTGAGGAAGAGGTCGACGCGCTGCTGAATGCCCCGAACACCGATGAGCCGCTCGGCCATCGCGATCGCGCCATGCTCGAGCTGCTGTACGCGACAGGTCTGCGCGTTTCGGAGCTGATTAACCTCAAGCAATCGCAGATTAATTTCAACCAGGGCGTACTGCGCATCGTCGGCAAGGGCGATCGCGAACGCCTGATTCCGCTCGGCGAAGAGTCGCAGCGCTGGATCAAGGAGTTCATCAACGGCCCGCGGATGGAAATCCTGCTCGAGCGCCAGACGGACTACCTGTTCCCGACACGCCGCGGCGACCGCATGACTCGCCAGGCTTTCTGGCACATCATCAAGCGCTACGCTGAGAAAGCCGGCGTTCGCAAGAAGATGTCGCCGCACAGCCTGCGCCATGCGTTCGCGACACACCTCCTGAATCGCGGTGCCGATCTCCGGGTTGTGCAGATGTTGCTGGGGCACAGCGACCTCTCGACGACCCAGATCTACACGCACGTGGCACGGGAGCGCCTCAAGGACCTGCACGGCGAGCATCATCCACGCGGGTAGGGCCCTCTGATCCCGAAATCTTGTGCAACAAAACACCCCGTTAGCGGGTCTCTTTGTTAAACT
>Ga0209456_10000080_pt1 | contig 48686 bp, 48 predicted proteins | sample COG_11_FD_184755 | JGI IMG/M metagenome (GOLD analysis project Ga0209456, IMG submission 184755) | Pelagic marine sediment microbial communities from the LTER site Helgoland, North Sea, for post-phytoplankton bloom and carbon turnover... | ecosystem: Environmental > Aquatic > Marine > Neritic...
GGCAACTGTACCGGCTAGTAATAAAGTTCGGACATTGTCAACGAACCCGCCGGGACCTTCCTTGCGGGTTTTTTTTTGCACTGTTCGTTCAAGGACGTGAATGATCGCGAACGTCAAAGAGGCTGAGTTCGAAGAGAGCGCTGCACTGGGCGCACCGGAACCGCAAGCCCAATCACCCTGGGTTGTCATGAAATTCGGCGGCACGAGCGTCTCGAGTGCCGGGAATTGGCGGACCATTGCCGCACTGGTCAAGGCGAGGCTGGACGCAGGCCTGCAACCTGTCGTTGTGCATTCTGCGTTGCAGGGTGTCTCGAACGCCCTCGAAGAAGTCCTGGCGGGTGCCATTGCCGGAGACCCGGCGGACCCCCTGGACGGTATTAGAAAGCAACACCACGAACTCGCGAAAGCACTGGGTCTCGACGGCCGGGCATTGCTTGAGGGGCGCATGCACGAGCTCGAGCAGCTTGTTGCCGGCGTGCGCCTGGTCAAGGAAGTCAGTGTTCGGGTGCGCGTCAGGGTCATGGCGCTCGGCGAGTTGATGGCCACCTGCCTGGGCGCCGCATTCCTACAAGAACAAGGCTTGCCAGTGAACTGGCTCGATGCGCGGGATTTGCTGACGAGTCGGTCGCGGCCGGGCAGTAACCCAATCAACTCCTACCTGGCGGCAACCTGTGACTATTCCCCAGATCCGGAGCTGGCGGCGAAGCTGGCGGAGCAGGGAGGCGTGGTTCTGACACAGGGTTTCATCGCCAGGAACAACGCGGGTGAGACGGTGCTGCTGGGGCGCGGCGGATCCGATACGTCGGCCGCCTATTTTGCAGCGCGCCTCCAGGCAAGACGGCTGGAGATCTGGACGGATGTTCCCGGCATGTTTACAGCGGACCCCAGGGTTGTGCCGTCCGCGCGACTGCTGAAAGGCCTCCACTATGACGAGGCGCAGGAACTTGCTTCTGCGGGCAGTTCGGTGCTGCATCCACGGTGTATTTCACCGGTCCGTGACAGCGACATACCCATTTTCATCCGCAGTACCGTGACGCCTGAGATCGAGGGCAGCGTTATTTGCTCGGTCACCGAGGAAGTCGAGCCACAGGTCAAAGGCATTTGTATTCGCAATGGCCTGACGCTCATCTCCATGACCACGGTCGGCATGTGGCACGAAGTCGGTTTTCTTGCCAAGGCGTTTGCGGCGTTTGCCGACAACGGCGTATCCGTGGACCTGATCTCGACATCCGAAACCAACGTGACCGTCTCGATTGATACGAGCGATGGACTGTTGCCCGATGATGTCGAGGAGGCGCTGGTATTTGACCTCGAGAAGCTGTGCCGCGTCAGCGTAATTTCCAAGTGTTCCGCTGTCAGTCTTGTTGGCCGCAAAATTCGCACCATCATGCCGCGCATGGGACCGGCGTTGGAGGTCTTCGAAGAAGAACGTATTCACCTCGTGTCGCAGGCGGCCAACGACTTGAACCTGACCTTCGTTGTGGACCGGCAGCAGGGTCCGCGACTCGTATCCAAGCTACATGCATCGATCATCCGGAAAGGCCCGTCCAAGGTCTTTGGCCCGAGTTGGGAGCGCTTGTTTGCCGGCGATGAACCCTTGGTTCGCGCAGCGGACACGTGGTGGATGAAGAAACGCGACGACCTTCTTGGCCTGGCGGACGCAGAGCCGAACGCCTACGTATACGACCGGGAAACTGTCGTTGATGCGGCCGAGAAGCTCACGCAGCTCACGAATGTGGATCGTATCCTTTACGCAGTGAAGGCGAACTTCAACGCGGACCTCATCAAGGCACTGGATTCGAGCGGCGTGGATTTCGAGTGCGTTTCACCCGGTGAGGTCGAGTGGCTCGAAGAGGTTATACCCAATCTCGATCCAGGCCGCATTCTGTTCACGCCAAATTTTGCGCCTCGCGACGAATACGCCTGGGCATTTGAGCGTGGCTTGCAGGTTACGCTGGATAACCTGTATCCGTTGCAGGCCTGGCCGGAGTTGTTCAACCGGCAAAAGTTGTTTATCCGTATCGACCCGGGGCAGGGGCGTGGACATCATGAGCACGTCAAAACCGCTGGTGTACATGCCAAGTTCGGCGTACCGCGCTTCGAGGTTGCCGAGCTCAAGAGCCTCGTGGCTGCCGCGGGTGCCGAGGTTATTGGTATTCACGCACACAGCGGCAGCGGCATCCTGGATCCTAACAACTGGCGAACGGTTGCCGGCGAACTGGTGCAGATAGCGGAGCAATTTCCTGGCGTTGAGACGATCGACCTTGGCGGCGGCCTGGGCGTGCCGGAAAAACCCGGAGACAAACCAATCGATCTCTCGACAGTCGACGCGACACTGGCAGAGATCAAGCAGACCTACCCAAGGTACAAACTCTGGCTGGAGCCGGGTCGCTACATCGTCGCACAGGCCGGCGTCCTGCTGACGCGCGTCACGCAGACCAAGGGCAAGGGCGAGATGCGTTACATCGGTGTAGGAACCGGCATGAACTCCCTGGTCCGCCCGGCGCTATATGGCGCATACCATGAGATCGTCAATTTGACCCGGGCCGACCAGGCTCCCAGCGAAACCGTCACAATTGTTGGCCCCATTTGTGAAACCGGCGATCGTTTAGGAAGCGACCGCCTGTTGCCGCCGACCGAAGAAGGCGATGTCATCCTGATCGCCAACGCGGGCGCCTACGGCTATGTCATGAGCTCTCGTTACAACATGCGTGACGTCGCGAAAGAAATCGTCATCTAGAACTGTGTTGGTCGCGGCTTAACGCTTGACGTTATTCAGCCGCTGCAGCTTCCGTTTGCTCTTTATTCATCGGGCACTGGGAATGGTGCTCGGCGAACTCGTCAGCAGACAGGTTGCCGTCGCCGTCCAGGTCCAGGTCTTCGAATGTGGGCGCGTTCTTCGCGTTCTTCATCTTGCCACCGGCCTCGGCGCGCGCTGACATGCGTTCGGCACGAAATGCGTAGAACTCTTCTGCCGTGACCGCATTGTCCGCGTTCGCATCCAGTTCGGAGTAGGCCGGGCACTGGTGTTGTTTGCCGTGCGTTCCGTGTTTGCTCTTATGACTGTCGGCAAAGGCGGGCGAGGACAGCAGGACAACAACTGCACACGTCGCAAGGAGAATCAGGAAAGCTCTGAGCCAGTGGAATGAGTTCATCGGGTATCTCCTCGAAGGATCGAATTGGGGCAACTATCCCGTCCCGGATCCGTTGCCGCAATACGTAGATCTCGTGATGCGTCTAGGCGCTGTGGCGAGCTTCGAGGCGCATGGCGATGTCCTCCAGGCTTAGCCCGGCGTCTGCAAGCAACACAACCAGGTGATAGATGAGATCGGCAGCTTCATCGATGACCTCCTGCTGGTTGCCAGAAGTCGCCGCCAATGCGAGTTCGACGCCTTCTTCGCCGACCTTTTGGGCGATCCGCTTGGTCCCGGCTGCTGCGAGGCGCGCCGTGTAGCTCTCATCGCTGCCCGCATCCAACCGTCCTTTTACGATCGTCTCCAGTGCGGCAATGAATTCAATATTGGGTCTGTTCACTCGGGCTCCTCAGAGTCGCATGTCGAGCTGATGCTCAGCCAGGTAGTGTTTCAAATCGGGTATCGGTATTTCGCCGCTGTGAAAAACGCTTGCCGCCAGCGCCCCATCGACGGATGCATCTTCAAAGACCCGCAGGAAATGCTCGCTGGCGCCGGCACCTCCGGATGCGATCAGGGGAATGTCACACACACTGCGAACAGCGGCGAGTTGCGCACAGTCATAGCCGCGCCGCACTCCATCCTGGTTCATGCAATTCAGGACAATCTCGCCGGCGCCGCGGTCCTGGACCTCGCCAACCCAATCCAGCGTGCCGCGCTGCGCGGGCTGTGTCTTGTCCGGATCGCCGGTGTACTGGTAAACGAGCCAATCATTATTTTCATGGCGACTATCGATGCCGATAACCACGCATTGCGAGCCGAACCGCGATGCCAGTTCGGAGATCAACCCGGGCTCGGCAAGAGCGGGGGAGTTGACAGAGATCTTGTCCGCCCCTTTGTTGAGGACGTCCTCCGCATCGGCAACAGACTTGATGCCGCCGGCTACGCAGAACGGTATATCCAGCACCGATGCCACACCGCTGACCCAACTTCGGTCTACCGTGCGGCCGTCGGGGCTCGCTGTGATGTCGTAAAACACAAGCTCGTCTGCGCCTTCGTCGCAATAGCGCGAAGCCAGCTCGAGAATGTCGCCAACGACTCGGTGGTTACGGAACTGGACGCCTTTGACCACAACGCCATCGCGGACATCGAGGCAGGGGATTATTCGCTTCGCCGGAATGCTGCCACCTCCGCTTCGGTAATCGCACCATCGAGCAAAGCCCGGCCGGTAATCGCCGCAGGGGCACCGATCTCGCGCAGCAATTCGAGGTCATCAATGTCGCGAACCCCGCCGGATGCCTGGAGCTGCAGCGTGGGGTAGCGTTGCAGGGTTTCGGCATACAATTGGAAGTTCGGCCCCGTCATCGCGCCATCGCGCCCAACATCTGTGCAAAGAACGTGGCGTATACCTGCGCCGCCGTAAGCATCGAGACACTCCCACAGCGAGGTTCCGGCGTCCTCGGTCCAGCCTTGAGTGGTGAGCATGGGAATGCCGTCAGCCGACAGCTTGACGTCGAGTGCCAGCACGATGGCATCGCCGCCAAATTCCTCGATCCACGACATGACGGTCGCTGGCTCCTTGATGGCAACGCTGCCAAGGACACAGCGCGTGACACCGTTAGACAGCCACGCTGCGACGTCATCTCGCCGGCGAATACCGCCGCCCAGCTGGACCGCCAGCCCGGTACTCAGCGCGATCTCGCGCACTATTCCGTGGTTTTGCTGGGTTCCTGTCCGCGCGCCATCCAGGTCAACGATGTGGAGATCCTCGACATCCAGTGCGGAGAAGCGCGAGCCAAGCTCCGCCGGGTTTGCAGAGTATTCCGTGACCTTATCGAAGTCGCCCTTAAGAAGTCGGACGCAGAGACCGTCCTTGAGGTCGATCGCGGGAATGATCCTCACCGGCCTATCTCCAGGAAGTTCTTAAGCAGCCGGGCGCCGTCTACTGACGAACGCTCGGGATGAAATTGCGCTGCCATGAAATTGCCTTGTCCGGCTACTGCAGAAAATTCGACCGAGTGATTCGCCGTGGCCAGCGTGTTATCGGTTACTGGAAGGGCATAGCTGTGGACGTAGTAGAAATAGCTGCCATCGTCCAGGCCTGCAAGCAGGTCATGCGGTGTCAGCATTCGCGTCGCACACCAGCCCATATTGGGTACCGGGAAGTTCTCCGCAACCGCCAGTTTCTGCGCGGTACCGGGAATTAGTCCGAGGCAGTCGACGTCTTCCTCTTCCGAGCCGTCGCACAGCAACTGCATACCAAGGCAAATCCCCAGCACCGGTTGCTCAAGACTACGAATCACATCGACGAGTCGAGCATCGCGCAAGCGCTGCATTGCATCCCGGGCAGCGCCGACACCCGGTAACAGAACCCGGTCCGCGGCCCGAATCTCATCAGCATCCGTCGTCAACATTCCGGCTGCTCCGAGGCGCTCCAGTGCGTATTGCACCGACGCGATGTTCGCACCGCCACTGTCGATTATCGCGACCTGCGTCATAAGCTTCCTTTCGTGGACGGCAGGTCGGTGCCGGTCCTCCGAATCGCCTGGCGCAGCGCCCGGCCCACGGACTTGAAGCAGGCTTCGATCATGTGGTGCGTATTCTCACCGGATACCTTGATGTGCAGTGCCGCCCCAAGCGACTCGGCCAGTGAACGAAAGAAATGTTCGACCATCTCTGTCGACAGCTCGCCCACGTTCTGGCGCGGAAACGACCCGGAGAACCGGAAGGCGGGACGTCCCGACAGGTCGAGGGCAACCTCGGCTTCGCTTTCGTCCATGGGCAGCAGGAAGCCATACCGGCCAACACCGTATTTGTTGCCGAGGGCCTCACGCAATGCCGTACCGAGGCAGATGGCCGTGTCTTCGACCGTGTGATGTTCGTCGACCTCGAGATCGCCCGCGCACTCGAGTTGCAGGCTGAACCCGCCATGTTTCGCTACCTGCTCGAGCATGTGATCGAAAAAGCCGATACCTGTCTGCACAGCGGTATCACCGCTCGTATCGAGATTCACCGTCGCCCGGATGCGAGTCTCATTCGTGTTGCGTTCGGTGCTGGCTTTGCGATCGGAGTAACACAGGCGCTCGACGATCTGCGGCCAGGTCAGCGCGTCAGCGTCGTCTGTATTGACCAGGATACCGTCGACTCCGATTCGCCCGGCAAGGTCCATGTCCGTTTGCCGGTCCCCAATTACCGCGGACGACGCCAGGTCGATGGCAGTGGCCGCAAGATACCGGGTCAGCAAACCGGTTCTCGGCTTGCGGCAATCACACTGATCTTCCGGCAGGTGAGGGCAGATGAATACCTCGTCAAACCGGATTCCCTGCGAAGCGAACAGGTCCATTGTCAACGCCTGCGGCGCATCGAAATCGGCCTGGGGAAATGCGTCGGTTCCCAGCCCATCCTGGTTAGACACCATAACGAAGCTGTAGCCGTGATCCTTGATCTCCAGCAGGGATGGAATGACGTCTTCAACCAGTCGAACCTTGTCGAGGGCGTCGACCTGGAAATCGTCGGGCTCGTGGATCAGCGTTCCGTCGCGGTCGATGAAGAGAATCTTCTTAGCCAACTGTTTCGGCCTCCAGGGTGTTGAGAGCCCGGAGAAGCTGGTCGTTCTCCTGGCCGCTCCCGATCGAGATTCGTATGCAGCTCTCAAGGTCCCCGCCAAAGTCGCGTAACAGGACCTTCTGTTCGGCACAGCGACGCATGACACGATCTACGTTGTCGACGCGTACCAGCAGAAAATTCGCGTCGCTTGGCCAGATTTTCTCAACGAAACCGTACTGGCCGAGCGCAGCAGCGAGGCGATCTCTTTCTCTCGTGATCTCCCGTACGGTCTGCTGAGCCAGTTCCAACTGATCGTCCTGCAGGGCATCCTCAACGCATTCGACGACCGGCGTGGCGAGCGCGTAGGGCGCCTGCACGGCGCTGAGCATGCGCACAACATCGGCCTGGCCGGCTACGGCACCGCAGCGTGCGCCCGCAAACCCAAGCGCCTTGGAAAGCGTCCGCAGCACCAGCAAGTTGCTGTAGCGGTCGAGGAGATCAGTTACGGACGGGTGCTCGCCGAATTCCACGTAGGCTTCGTCGACGACGACTGCAGAAGCACCACCGCGCCTCTCCAGAAGACGCTCAAGTGCTTCGCGTGGCAGCGTAGTTCCCGTGGGATTATTCGGGGAGCATACGAAGATCACCCGGGTCGTGTCTTCACAAGCCTCCAGGATCTCGTCGATGTCGATCTCGAAGTCCTGGTCGGCCTGCGTTTTCACTTCGATCAGCCTGGCCCCCTGGACCTCGGCGTAATGCCGGTACATCGAAAACGTGGGCGATGTCATGAGGACGCTGTCCGTTCCGGCCCGGCAAAACGTGCGAATCACGAGGTCGATCGCCTCGCTCGAGCCCCGCGTGACGAGCAGCTCGTCAGGCCTGCAACCGAATCGCTGCGCCAGCGCGTGCTGCAATCTCTGAGGCCTGACTTCCGGATAGCGATTGAGCGGCCGCCGAAAATTGCCAATCGAACAGCGTCGCGGTGACTCATTGGCATTGAGGCGGATCGTGTCATCGACCTGCTCCGCCGCATCGTAGGCATGCAGGGCCTGTATTTCCGGGCGCGCCAGCTTGACGATGCTCACGACTCTGACCCCAGGCGGCGTTTAACGGCCGCGGCGTGCGCATCCAGACCTTCGAGCCCGGCCAGGGTAACGATCGCTGCGCCAAGGTTTTCGAGCCCTTCGCGCGACAACTCCTGCACGGTCATTTGGCGAACAAACTGGTCCACGCCCAGTCCGCTCCAGGCTCTCGCGTAACCGTAGGTCGGCAGTACGTGGTTCGTGCCGCTGCAGTAATCGCCGGCAGATTCCGGCGTCCACGGACCTACGAACACGGAGCCCGCATTATTGACACGATCGAGCAGGGCCCGTGGATCCTCGACTTGAAGGATCAGGTGCTCGGGCGCATAGGCATTGCTCACATCCAGTGCCGTGTCCAGGTCATCGGCGACAATGATTCGGGAGTTGGCAAGCGCCGCAGAAGCGATTTGGGCGCGCGATATATCCGCGAGTTGCTGATCAAGCTCCGCGACGACCTGCTCGGCGAGACCACTGGACGTTGTCAGCAGCACGACCTGCGAATCCACGCCGTGCTCGGCCTGCGACAGAAGGTCTGACGCGACGAATTCGGCCGACGCATCGGCATCGGCGATCACCAGGACTTCCGACGGACCAGCCGGCATATCGATCGCTGCGCCGTTGGTGTCGGTGCTAATCAGGGTTTTGGCGCAGGTAACCCAGGCATTGCCGGGGCCGAATATCTTGTGCACTTTTGGAACAGACTCGGTTCCATAAGCCATAGCGGCAATGGCCTGGGCACCACCGACCTTGTAGATTTCGCTGACCCCCGCACGAGTCGCCGCCACCAGGACAGCCGGGTCTGCCGTGCCGTCTGGGCGCGGGGGCGTGCAGAGAACCCGCGTTGGGCAACCTGCAATCCGTGCCGGCACGGCGAGCATGATTGCCGCGGAGGGCAGCGGCGCCGTACCCGCCGGAACGTACAATCCAACCGCTTCGATAGGACGCGTGAGTCGTTCGCAGAGTACGCCGGGCATCGTCTCCACACGAATATCCGGGGTGACCTGGGCCTCATGAAAGCGGCGGACGTTGGCTATCGCGAGGTCGATCGCGGCCAGTTCTTCGGCGCCCAGTTGAGCTTCCGCATCCGCTACTTCCGTCTCCGAAACCCGCAGTTCGTTCAGGCTGGCTTTGTCAAAGTTCTCAGTGAGTCTGAACAGGGCCTTGTCGCGGTCTATTCTGACCTCGTCGATGATCGACCGGGTGCCCGCGCGGACAGCCGCGTCGTCGGCGGTCGCGGGTCGCTGGAGGAGGGTGCCCCGCAGGGCGTCGTCCAGTTCTTCCCAGCTGTAGATCTTCATGGTCATCAGGCCAGCATCTTCTCGACCGGGAGCACGAGCAACGAACTGGCGCCCGCCGCCTTGAGGTTCTCCAGGGTCTCCCAGAACACGTTTTCGCGACATACGGCATGCACCGCAACCTTGTCATCGCTGCCATCAAGCCGCAGGACAGTGGGCGCTTCGGAGCCCGGCAGCAGGGCGCGAATCTCTGCCAGCGCCGACTTGGGGGCATGCAGCATGATGTACTTGCTCTCGCGTACCTGCAGGACCCCATCCAGGCGCTGCAGGATCTTGTCAACGAGGGCCTGTTTGTCGGCTGACAGGGGCTTCTGCGTCTGGATCACCACCGCCTCGCTGTCCATGAGCGTCTCCACTTCCCTGAGGCCGTTGGCCTTCAGTGTCCCGCCCGTAGAAACCAGGTCGCAGATGTATTCAGCCCGGCCCAGCTTGGGCGCAATTTCAACCGCGCCAGAGAAGTAGACCGCCTCTGCCTGGATACTATTCTTCTTAAGGTATTGCGTTAATAATCCCACATAACTTGTTGCTATTCGGGTGTTTTCCAGAGACGCCAAGCCTTCGTAGTTGGTAGATTCCGGGGCCGCCAAAGACAGGCGACAGTGGCCAAAATCCAGCTCGAAGACCTGCTTGAACAAGGTCTCCCGGCCCTCGGACTGCCTGGTCAGCCGCTTTTCTTCAACGACATTGAGGCCCACGATGCCCAGGTCGCACACATCTTCGCCCACGAGCCCGGGGATATCGTCGTCCCGGACCAGCAACAGATCGATGGGCATGTTTTCGCCGTAACAAATTAGCTGGTCCTTGCTGCGCGTCAGCTTGAGACCGCAACGCTCGAGTAAATCGATCGAGTGATCGGTGAGACGACCGGATTTCTGCACCGCAATCTTGATGCGCTGCTCAGGGGTATCCATTGAGCTGTCCTTATTCGGAGTGGTGGGTACGTTCGATGGCTGTCTGGTAACCGCCAAAACCATCGGTAAGGAAGCGGGCGACACGCCCGATCGTCGTGACACTGACGCCGGTCAGATCATGAATCTTCCTGTAGGGGAGATCCTGCTGGAGGTATTCCACAACCTGCCAACGGTCAACAAGTGCCTGCAACTCCGCGGGCGTGCAGAGATCCCTGAAGAAATCACCACACTCCTCGGCAGTTTCCAGACTATCGACCGCCGCGAACAGGGCGCTTTCGGCGGCGGCCTGCTTGCGTCTGGACTCATTACGGTTGGGCTTCATGTCTGTACCAATGTATTAACGTGTTAGTACGCTAATACACTTTGAAAAATAGTACAAGTCCCTGAAGCACGTTTTTCGAACTTAGTGGGATTGCCGGATTTGTGTTGCTATTCTTCGCGTATGACAGAACGACTCGACATCTTTCCAACGCCTGTTCTCAAGGCATCGCCGCCAGACGCTCAGGCGCTAAACGAGGTTTTGTTGGCCGCAATACGGTCGCAGCAGGAACAGCACCCGGGGGTTGATCGATCGAATATTGGTGGCTGGCATTCGGATACCGATATGACGGCATGGGGCGGAGATGCCGCGCGTGAACTCGCCGATTTCGCGGTCAAGACAGCCAGCGCTCATATGGTCGATATGGCGCCTGGAGGAAAGCGACAGTTCACCTGGGCGATCGAGATGTGGGCCAATGTGAACCCGCCCGGATGTTCGAATCAGATGCATTGCCATCCGGCCGCATTCTGGTCGGCTGTTTACTACCCGGATCCGGGAGGCGCGGAGATCGAAGGCAATGGCGGCGAGCTCTTGCTGGAAGACCCACGCTACCCAATGGCCTACATGACCGTGCCCGATCTGCTATTTCGCGATGCGAATAATGACCCGATGCAGTCGCTGATATCGATACGGCCGATGGCTGGGCGAATCGTGATGTTTCCCTCCTGGTTGAGGCACTCGGTACGACCACACAAAGGTGACAGGGACCGTGTTTCGATCGCACTCAACCTGATGCTGCTGGATGCGAAACTCGACCCCGATCGCCCCTGAGGTTACGTATGTAACTGAATTATAGGAAGTTAGAAACCTCGACCAGGCGCTTGACGTTTCCGGTCGCCGCACCTACACTTCGCGAAACTCATCGAGACCGGTCGAGGGATAGGCCCGACGACGCCGGGGCAACCAGCGGAACTAACCATTCCGAAAAGGTGCCAACTCCTGCGATGTCTTCTGGACATCGAAAGATGAGGGTTACTGCAGCACCCGGAATGGGTGAAGGGCAGTGAAACCCCTCCCTTGCGGGCTTCGCAGGGTTCCGATGAGAAGCAACATGGAACCAATGCGGAGACCGAAAATGACTTTCTCAGCCAGCAAAGCCACCCGCGCAGTTCGTGCGTCTATCGAATCCGATACCCAGCACGGTGCCGTGGTACCGCCTTTGCACCTTTCGTCGAATTACACGTTTGCCGGACTCGGCGAGCCACGGCAATACGATTACACCCGCTCGGGAAATCCGACCCGCGACGCACTGGGCGATGCGTTAGCGGAGCTCGAGGGAGGCGCCGGGGCAGTCATTACAGCATCCGGTATGGGCGCATTGACGGTCCTGACCCAGTTCCTGGCGGCAGGCGACACGATCATTGCGCCACATGATTGCTATGGCGGAAGTTATCGCTTGTTCGAACAACAGTCGAAGAAGGGCCTGTTCAACGTCGAGTTCGTCGATCAAACCGAGCTGGATACCCTGCGAGCGGTGTGTGCCGACGTGCGGCCGAAGATCATTCTCACAGAGTCGCCTTCGAATCCACTGCTGCGTATCTCGGATCTCAGCGCCATACGGGAGATTGCCGACGCGAGTGGGGCGTTGTTCGCGGTCGACAATACGTTCCTGTCGCCGGCCCTGCAGAACCCGATTGAGTTTGGCGCGGACCTCGTGATTCACTCGACCACGAAGTACATCAATGGGCATAGCGACGTGGTTGGCGGGGCGATTATCGCCGCCACAGAGGAACTGGCCGAGCAGTGCGCCTATTGGGCCAACGTCATCGGCATAACCGGCGCCCCGTTCGACAGCTTCATGACGCTCCGGGGTATCCGCACGCTGCATCCCCGTATTCGCCAGCACGAGGAAAGCGCTGCATTAATCGCCAATGTCCTGAGCGAGCAGGCGAATATCAACGAGGTCTTCTACCCGGGGCTTGAGGATCACCAGGGCCATGAACTTGCCAGGCGCCAGCAACGTGGTTTTGGTGGAATGGTCAGTTTCGAAATTGACGGCGGAGAGGACGCGGTTCGCGCCTTTGTCGAGAATCTCACGTACTTTTCGCTGGCCGAATCGCTGGGCGGGGTTGAGAGCCTGGTGTGTCACCCGGCATCGATGACACACGCGCCGGTCTCCGAGGAGCGCAAAGCCGCTGCTGGTGTTACCCCGACGCTGATTCGCCTCTCGGTCGGCCTGGAAAGTGCCGAGGATCTCGTCGCAGACCTGCTCAAAGCGCTCGAAGTCGCTCGCACAGCACCGCAGCTCAAGGCCGTGGCGTCAGTCGGCGCTTGTTGACCGTCATGTCGCTTCCCGAGCACCTGCAAGCCCAGATAGCCGCTGAAACGCAGTTCCTGCGTGTGGCCGGCGAATTTGCACTCGAGAATGGCGAGGTTTTGCAGGATGTCGAGATCGCCTATCGAACGTGGGGCAAACCGGAAAACGCGGCAGAGCACGCCATACTGATTTGCCACGCATTAACTGGCTCCGCGGACGTCGAGGCCTGGTGGCCGAACATTATTGGCGCGGGCAAGACGTTCGATCCGGCGGATGACTACATCGTGTGTGCGAATATCCTCGGCAGCTGCTATGGAACGACAGGACCGGTGAGCCGCAAACCCGGAACCCGGTCGAGATACCAGGCCGGTTTCCCCAGCGTCTCGGTCCGTGACATGGTCGAATTGCAGCGGGTACTCCTGGACGAGCTGGGCGTCACCCAGCTCGAACTGGTAACAGGGCCTTCGCTTGGCGGCATGCAGGCGCTTGAGTGGGCGCTGAGCTATCCGGAGCGTGTTGGCAGCGTGGTTCCGATCGGCGTGGGTGGGCGACATTCGGCGTGGTGTATCGGGGTGAGCGAAGCGCAACGAGCGGCGATCGCAGCGGACCCGGACTGGAACGGCGGGTATTACAGCGATGAAAGTCCGCCGAAAAAGGGGTTGGCGGCAGCGCGCATGATGGCTGTCTGTACCTATCGCAGCTGGCAGAGTTTCGACGAACGCTTCGGTCGCGAGCGGCGCTCGGATGACCAGTTCCAGGTGCAGTCCTACCTGCGGCACCAGGGCGAGAAGATTAACGATCGATTTGACGCAAACACCTACGTGACCTTGACGCACGCAATGCACACGCACGACCTTTCCAGGGGGCGCGGCGATTACCCGGAAGTGTTAGGCAGGATCGAACAACCAGCCCTCGTGGTATCGGTGAGTTCGGATGCCTTGTATCCTCCTGAAGAGCAGCGCTTCCTGGCAAACCACCTGCCGAACTCGCAATACGAGGTGCTGGACTGCGCTCACGGCCACGATGGCTTCCTGATCGAGACGGGAACACTGGGTGAAATGATCGTCGATTTTCGCGAAGCGGGGAAGAACGCTTCGAGACTGCGGGTAGTCAGCTCAGGCAGTTGATAATTTCGGCCGTCATCTCGGATGTAGAGATCGGCGACTCGCCCGCAGCGGCAATATCAGCCGTTCTTGCACCACCCGCGATGGCTGCGGCGATGGCTGACTCCACGGCCGACGCTTCGTTCTCCAGCCCCAGGCTGTGCTGCAACAGCATGGCGACGCTCGCGATCATCGCACAGGGGTTCGCAATACTCTTACCGGCAATATCTGGAGCCGATCCATGAATCGGCTCGTAAAGCCCTGCCTTCGAATCCCCGAGCGACGCCGAAGGCAACATGCCAAGAGATCCGGCGAGCATCGAGGCTTCGTCTGTCAGGATATCGCCGAACATGTTCTCAGTGACGATGACGTCGAAGTCAGCAGGGCGACTCAGGAGGTGCATGGCGGCTGCATCGACGAGCAAGGTCTCGAGGTCGATTGACGAAAACTCGTCGGCCATAAGGCGGTCGGTTACGTCCCGCCACAATCTTGACGTTTCCAGGACATTGGCCTTGTCCACCGAGCACAATTTGCCACGGCGACCTGCCGCGAGGTTTGCGGCGACTCGCACGATTCGTTCGATTTCCCCGACCGAGTATTCGCAGAGGTCACTGGCCGACGAGTCGGTGCGCGTCTTTTTGCCGAAGTAAATTCCGCCCGTCAGCTCGCGAATCACAAGCATGTCCACGCCCTGCAATATTTCCGCCTTCAGGGGTGACGCGCCGGCAAGCTCATCGTAGATCTTCACCGGGCGGATGTTCGCGTAGACACCAAGAACCGAGCGCAATTTCAGGAGGCCCTGTTCGGGCCGTATCCTGGCATTGGGGTCCGACCACTTTGGTCCGCCAACTGCACCCAGGAGAACAGCATCGGCCGCCGAGCAAGCCTCTTCAGTCGCCGCCGGCAGAGGATCCCCAAGGGCATCGATTGCCGCTCCTCCGATGAGTTCTTCGCGATACTCAAAGACATGTCCGTGTTGTTCCGCGACCGCGTCCAGGACCTGGCGCGCGGCGGCCGTGACCTCGGGCCCGATACCGTCGCCCGGGAGCAGGGTGATCAGGGCTTCCACGAACGGTTCTCCTCAAAGCGGTTGATAGCGTCTTGCTGTTGCTGCAGGAATCCGAGCTGGTCCACGCCTTCGATCAGGCAGTGACGTGCAAACCCATCCAGCGAAAAGGCGGTTGCCCGGCCGTCACCTGCAGTGATCGTCATAGTCTCGATATCGATCGTCAACTCAACGCCGGGGTTATCAAGAAACCACTGGTGCGATTCTTCATCGACGACGATCGCGACCAATCCGTTCTTGAGCGCATTGTTGCGGAATATGTCGGCTATCTCTGTCGAAATGATGGCTTCAAAGCCGTAATCGAGCAGGGCCCACGGCGCATGTTCGCGCGACGAGCCGCAGCCAAAATTATTGCCCGCGACGAGAACACCACAACCGCTAGCCTCTGGCTTGTTCAGGACGAAATCCGGGTTCTCCGTGCCATCCTTGTTGAAACGCAGGTCATAGAACGCGTGTTTGCCGAGCCCTGCCCTGGAGGTCGTGGTAAGAAACCGCGCAGCGATGATCTGGTCGGTATCGATATCCCGCGTCGGCAATACGACGGTCCGTGACCGAATACGAGTGACAGGCTTCATGAGTAGATCCTCGGATCAGCGACGCGACCCGCGATAGCCGATGCGGCAGCAGTCGCCGGGCTGGCCAGGACAGTCCGCGCCCCGACGCCCTGGCGGCCTTCGAAATTCCGATTGCTGGTGCTGACTGTGAGTTGCCCAGGCTGCGCGATATCGCCATTCATGCCGATGCACATGGAGCAACCGGCTTCCCGCCATTCCGCGCCGGCCGCGACGATGATCTTGTCGAGCCCCCTCGCTTCGGCCTCGGCCTTGACGAGCTCGGAGCCCGGCACGACCAGCATCCGCACGCCGTCTGCAATTTTACGGCCTTCCAGGACGCGCGCGGCTTCGGCGATATCCGAGATACGACCATTGGTGCAACTGCCGACAAATACCACGTCGACCGCGTTTTCGGTCATGGGCCTGCCGGACTCAACCTGCATGTAATCCAGCGCCTTGCGGAAGCTCGCATCGTCGCTTTCGGGAACCGCGTCCTCGACGCCGACAACCATCCCGGGGTTCGTGCCGAATGTAACCATGGGCGTTAACTCATTTGCATTGATCGTGACGGTCTTGTCGAAACTCGCCCCGTCATCCGTGCGCAGCTCCCGCCAGCGCTCTACAGCCACATCCCAATCCGCGCCCTTTGGAGATCGCTCACGCCCCTCGAGATAGGCGAAGGTCGTCTCATCCGGAGCGATCATACCTGCCCGCGCGCCAGCTTCGATCGACATGTTGCAGATGGTCATGCGCGCTTCCATATCGAGCGCTGTAATGGCGTCTCCGCGATATTCGATGACGTGCCCGGTGCCTCCGTCCACACCGATTTCACCGATCACGGCCAGGATCACATCCTTGGCAGAGACTCCGGACGGCAGTTGGCCCTCGATATTGATGGCAAGCGTCTTCGGTTTACGTTGCAGCAGGCATTGCGTCGCCAGCACGTGCCCGACTTCCGTCGTGCCGATACCGAAGGCGAGGGCGCCGAATGCGCCGTGCGTGCTCGTGTGGCTGTCTCCGCAGACAATTGTCTTGCCCGGCTGGGTGGCCCCAAGCTCCGGACCAATGACATGCACGATACCGCGGCGACCGCTGCCATAGCCGAGGAGATCGAGACCGAACTCCTCGCAGTTCTGTTCCATCTGCTGCACCTGCTTCGCCGCGCCTTCACCGGCGACCAGCAAGTCCTTGAACGTACTAACGGGCGTCGTCGGCGTGGAGTGGTCCAGCGTCGGCAGCGTGAGGTCGGGGCGTCTGACCCGCAGTTTGTTCTCGCGCAGAACCGCAAACGCCTGCGGCGTCGTCACTTCATGAATGATGTGCAGGTCGATATAGAAGACGGCCGGCGTGTCCGCGGTCTCTTCAACGACGACATGATCTGACCAGACCTTCTCGAACAAGGTAGTAGGTGTGCTCAAGGGCTTGCTTCCGTTCCTAAATGGTTGCGCGAGTCGACTCACCGTCGCCAGGGTCCGTGGCACCTGGTTGAGTACGGCGCAGGATTCGATTGGTTACTTCGAGGCAGGCACGGCACCCGGCCTCCACGATATCGACGCTGGCACCATGGCCACGATAACTCTGGCCATCGTGTTCAACAGTGACCGTTACCTCGCCCTGGGCATCCTCACCGATCGAGGCGCTATGCAGCTCGAAGTTCCGCAGCGTGAGCTGAACGCCTGTCGCATGTTCCAGGGCCTGGAATGCCGCAGCGACCGGGCCGTCGCCGTGCGCGGACTCGGTGACTTCATTGCTGCCCTCACCGATGAGTGTGATCGCCGCAGTCGCCGGTTCATCCGTATGCGTCTGAACTTCCAGGGACTTGAGCGTCCAGGGGCCTGACGAGGCGCCGCCGGCATTCATGACGATCGACTCGAGATCACCGTCATAGACGTCCTTCTTTTTGTCAGCGAGTTTCTTGAACTCCTTGAACGCGCGGTTTGTCTCGAACTCATCCAGCTCGAATCCCAGTGCAACGAGGCGATCACGGAACGCGTGTCGACCGCTATGCTTGCCAAGAACGAGATTCGAAGTCGCCAGGCCGACGTCTTCGGGCCGCATGATTTCGTAGGTGGAGGCGTGCTGCAGCATGCCATGCTGGTGAATACCCGCTTCGTGAGCAAACGCATTCTCGCCCACGATAGCCTTGTTCCGGGGAGGGTGCATACCCGTGATGCTCGAGACCAGTCGAGAAGTCGGATACAGCCGCGTCGTGTCAATTCCGGTTTCGAGGTCGAAGAACTCTGCGCGCGTCTTGATCGCCATGACCGCCTCCTCGAGCGAACAGTTGCCGGCACGTTCGCCGATACCATTAATCGTGCACTCGATTTGCCTGGCGCCAGCGCTGACCGCGGCGAGGCTGTTTGCGACGGCCATGCCGAGGTCGTTATGGCAGTGCACACTCAGAGTAATCTCATCGATACGGGCAACATGCTCCTTCAAATAGCGAAACAGGCGATCGAACTCTGCAGGAACTGTATAACCGACCGTATCGGGAATGTTCACCGTGGTCGCACCTGCTTCAATTGCGGCAGATACAACCTCGGCCAGGTAGGAGAGCTCGGTGCGCGAGGCATCCTCGGGTGAAAACTCGACATCATCGACGAGCTCCCGAGCCATCTTGATAGCGCCAACCGCACTCTTGATGATCTCTTCCTTGGCCATCTTGAGCTTGTGTTCGCGATGAATCGCGCTCGTCGCCACGAAGACGTGAATTCGATGCCGGTCGGCACCCTTTACAGCGTCGTAGACCTTTTGGATGTCCGCTGCGTTGCAACGAGCAAGACCACAAATGACCGGGCCGAAGTTACGCTCGGCGATTGTCTTGACCGACTCAAAGTCGCCCGGCGATGCGGCCGGAAAGCCCGCTTCAATGATGTCGACATTAAGCTCCGATAGCGCCTTGGCAACACGTAGTTTCTCGCTGAGCGTCATGCTGCAGCCAGGTGCCTGTTCCCCGTCACGCAGGGTCGTGTCGAAAATGCGAATTTGCTTATCGGACATCTTGAAATCCTCCGAGTCTTTTGCCGATGTTTTACTCTGTCAGCCAGTCCATACGACCGCGCAGGTCCTTGCCGACTTTCTCAATGGGATGATCAAGGTCCGCCTGCATTTTCGCCTTGAATTCAGGCATGCCGTTTTCATTCTCGGCGATCCAGTTGCGCGCAAAAGTGCCATCCTGGATGTCCTTGAGAACGTCTTTCATGGCCGCCCGCGATGATGCATCGACGACCCTGGGTCCCGAGATCAGGTCGCCCCAGGCCGCCGTGTCGCTAATGAACTTGTGCATCTTGGCGAGGCCGCCTTCGTGCAGCAGGTCCACGATCAGTTTCAGCTCGTGCATCACTTCGTAGTAGGCGACTTCCGGCTGATAGCCCGCTTCAACCAGCGTCTCGAAGCCGGCAACGATGAGCTCCGTGGCTCCACCGCAGAGTACAGCCTGCTCGCCGAACAGATCCGTTTCGGTTTCCTCGGCGAACGTCGTTTCGATGACTCCGGCACGAGCACCACCGATTCCGGCGGAGTAGGCCAGGGCTTTCTGTAATGCATTGCCGGTCGCGTCCTGGTGAACCGCCACGAGGCAGGGGACGCCATGCCCTTCTTCGTACTGGCGTCGTACCAGGCCGCCAGGTCCTTTCGGGGCGATCAGGGCCACATCCAGGTCTGCCCGCGGCTCAACCTGGGCATAGTGAATCGCAAAGCCATGCGCAAACAACAGCAGCGCACCGTTATCGATGTCGTCAACCACCGATTGGTACAGGGCTTTCTGCACCATATCCGGGGTCAGGAACATCACAATAGCCGCACCCTTTACCGCGTCATTGGGTTCTGCGACATCCAGTCCGTCTGCTTCTGCCAGAGGCCAACTAGCGCCCCCTTTGCGAAGCCCAACCACGACATTAAATCCGGAATCCTTGAGATTCAGGGCGTGGGCGCGGCCCTGGCTGCCGTAGCCGAGTACTGCGATCTTCTGATCGCCAAGGCAGGAAATATCGACATCACTTTCTGAGTACATTTGCATGGTGTTACCTGTGAATTTCAAACATCAAAACAAAAAAAACCCCACTATCCTCTGGGATGCGGGGCTGGCGCTTTTCCGGTGACTGCCGACGCGCTACCCGCTCTGCCTCCCAAGAAGAAGCAGATCGAGGCGAAGCACAAGAATCTCGTTCGCTGCGAAGTGTTTATGCGCGTGCGTCATAGCGCCGCATCATGTTGGAACACCCCGATGATGTCAACCGCTTCCTATACGGTTACGGCTGTTACCAAATAAACCAAATTAAGAACCTTCGGTAAGGTCTTAATTAGAAACAGTAAACGCACTACATGGACGGCCAGCGCGTGGCCCCTATATATAAGAGGCTTATCAAGTCCGGCCATAAGCGGAATCGATTCGTTCGATCAGGGAAGGCCATGCGTCTGAAAGTCGTTTAACTTCCGGTGCCAAGTTCGCTCAATAAACGAGTTACGTTATGTTCTTCCGGGGACTGGCGATACCTGAACCATGTGTTATTCTTGCGTCGTAATTCAGGGGACCTTGAATTGTAAAAGGAAAAACTGGCGGGGAAGCCTGGGGCAACTCAGGAAAGCCAACGAGTAAAGAGAATAAGAGGTTCCAATACAATTTATCGCCGCGCGGCGAAGGTGGAGAGGGCCGCGTGCGCAATTGGTGACATATTTCCGTGTCGCCGTTTTCATTTGTGCATGTATTCAGCGGATACGTTGCATCCCTCTCCATAACTTCTAATAAAACAACGACCTTTAAGGAGCGTTCATGAAACGGTGCATAAGCAGCAGTCGGCGTCTTGCCACCGCGTTTTTCGCGGTCTCGGCACTGACGATTTCCGGCGGTGTTTTCGCCCAGACCGTCGATCAGGTTTTGCAGGCTGATCAACGTCGGTTGAACCTGGCTCAGCAATCGCAGGAACGAATCAACAACATTGTTGAAGGTACTCGTTCGCTGGAAGACCAGTACCGGGCTATAAACAAGGAAATTGACGGACTGAAGGTCTACAACCGCCTCATGAGGGCTCAGGTTGAAGGTCAGGCAGCCACTCTCGAAGATATCGCTTTGTCGATGGACCAGGTTGACGTTATCAACCGCCAGATCTTCCCACTCATGGAACGCATGATCGACGGGCTCAAGCAGTCTATCGCCCTTGATGTTCCGTTCCTGATGGACGAGCGCAACAAGCGTATGGCAGATCTCGAGGCGATCATGGAGCGTTCCGACGTCACTGTTGCGGAAAAATTCCGCAAAGTGATGGAGGCCTACCAGATCGAGAACGACTACGGTACGACCATCGAAGACTACTCACAGTCGCTGACGATTGATGACGCCACGCGTTCATTCAATATGCTGCGCGTTGGTCGAATCGGCCTGTACTTCCAGTCTGACGACACGAAGATCACCGGTCGCTGGAATAATGACACGCGTGGCTGGGAAGTCGATAACTCAGCTCGAAACGAAGTTCGGAAAGGCTTGAGAGTGGCTCGCCAGTTGATTGCTCCGGAACTCATCATCGTCCCGGTTCCAGCAGCGGAGGGATCATAAAATGAAACGTATTACTCTCATTATTGCCGCCGGACTGCTGAGTCTCGGATTCGCCACCGCGAATGCACAGGAAGATGCCGGTGCAGCTTCTATGCAGGAGCTTCTCCGCCTGATCGAGCAGGGACAGGCTCGCGACTCGCGTGAGGCACGCCAGCGCGAAGCTGCATTTGCCCAGGCACGAAACCAGCAGCAGTCCTTGCTGAACCAGGCGCGCGCTGAACGCACACGCCAGGAAAACATCTCCTCGCAGCTGGAAAACCAGTTCGAGGCAAACCAGCAGCGCATCATCACTGCTCGCCAGGCCCTCGACGAGCGTCTCGGCGCTTTGAAGGAGCTGTTCGGCGTCCTCCAGACAGTGTCTGGCGATACGCAAGGTCGCTTCGCCGCATCACTGACCAACATCGAGTTCCCGAATCGCAGTGAATTCCTGGTCGAACTGGGCGGCAAGATGGCCGGTGCCAGCAGCCTCGCCTCGATTGAAGACATCGAACGCCTCTGGGCAATGTTGCACCAGGAAGTTGTTGAGTCTGGCAGGGTTTCCCGCTTCAACCATCTCGTGACCAAGGCGGATGGCGAACAGGGAGAAGTTGAAGTCGTACGCGTTGGCGCGTTTAACCTGATCTCTGAAAACGGTTATCTCGAGTACGAGAACGGCAACATCTCTGAACTGCAGCGTCAACCGGACGGCCGCTACGTCGGCACGACCAGGGATCTGATGGAAGCCGAAAGCGGCGCCGTCAACTTTGGTCTTGATGTCACGCGCGGTGGCATTCTCGCGCTGCTCGTTGAATCGCCAACCATCAAGGATCGGATCGAGCAGGGTGGCATCGTCGGTTACTGCATTATCGCGCTCGGCATCATCGGTCTGCTTATCGCAATCATGCGTTGGCTGGCCCTGTCGACTGCAGACCGCAAGGTCAAGTCACAGCTCAAGAGTGAAACAGCCAGCACGGACAACCCGCTGGGTCGCGTACTCGCCGCCTACGAGAGCAACCGTGGCGCCGATACTGAGACCATTGAACTGAAACTCAGTGAAGCGGCACTCAAGGAGATGCCGGATCTCACCAAGGGTCTTCTGTTCATCAAGGTTGTTGCAGCCGTCGCACCTCTGATGGGTCTGCTCGGTACGGTCACGGGTATGATCAAGACGTTCCAGGTGATCACGCTGTATGGCGCTGGCGATCCGAAGATGATGGCTGGCGGTATCTCGCAGGCACTGATGACCACGGTACTGGGTCTGTGTGTTGCCATCCCGATGGTACTGTTGCACACGGTTGTCAGTGGCAAGAGCCGCAAGATCGTGAACATCCTTCAATCGCAGAGTGCTGGCCTGGTTGCGCAGCATTCCGAGCGGTCTCAATAACAGAGGAGTCGCCATGCTTTGGCTTGCTGACAGTCTGGAAGCCATTCGTGACTTCATGAGCCTCGGTGGCCCGGTACTCCGGGCCATCGCGGTGACGATCTTCCTGATGTGGGTTTTGATCGTCGAGAGGATCATCTTTTTCCGTTCCTCGATGAAGGTGATGTCACGTGATATTTACGACCGGTGGGAATCGCGCCCTGAGCGCCAGTCCTGGAATGCCAAGCAGATCCGCGAACTCATGATTTCGCAATTCAGTGAGGCATCAAACAAAGGTATCAATGTCATCCAGACCCTGGTTGCACTGTGTCCATTGCTCGGCCTTCTAGGCACCGTTACGGGCATGATCAGCGTATTCCAGGTTATGGCTGTATCCGGTTCGGGCAACGTTCGCGCTATGGCTGCGGGCGTGTCCCAGGCCACGGTACCGACTATGGCAGGAATGGTCGGAGCGCTTTCGGGTGTTCTGCTAATTACGTTGCTGAGCCGTCGTGCGACCCGCGAGGTTGAGTTCCTCGAGGACTCGCTGACGATGGATCACTAGGGGAATACCGCCATGAGAAAACATCTTGACGATATTCATGTCGATGAGGAAGAAAATGAGATAAACCTGACGCCGATGCTCGACGTCGTGTTCATCATGCTTATCTTCTTCATCGTGACGGCCTCGTTTATCAAAGAGTCCGGTATCGATGTCAACCGCCCTGATGCTCCAATGACGGAGAGCAAGCCGGAAGACGCCAACATTCTTGTGATGATCAACGCAAACGACGAGATCTGGATCGATCGTCGCCTGATTGACCCACGTGCAGTGCGCGCGAACATTGAACGCCTGCATGCCGAGAACCCGGAGGGATCGGTCGTAATCCAGGCGAATAACAAATCGTCCAACAAGATACTCGTTGAGGTTATGGACTCCGCGCGCACTGCAGGCGTTTACAGCATCTCAATCGCGGATTCCCGCTAATGCGGTCGGACCGGCGGGAATTTGAAGGACATATGCAATGAGTAGAAAACACGGCGCAATATCCGTCGAAGAGGAAGAAAATGAGATTAATTTGACGCCGATGCTCGACGTCGTATTTATCATGCTCATCTTCTTCATCGTGACGGCGACATTTATCAAGGAAGCCGGCATCCAGGTTGAACGCCCGGATACGGTGACCGCGGATACCCAGGACGATGCCGCTATTCTGATTGCCATCAGTGCATCCGATGAAATCTGGATCGATCGTCAGGAACGAGACCCACGTGCCATTCGCAGCATCATTGAGCGTCTGCATGCAGAGAACCCGAAGGGATCAATCGTCATCCAGGCGGACGAGGGCTCTACTCACGAGTTCCTGGTGATCGTCATGGAGGCCGCGAAATCGGCGGGTGTCACGAACGTCGCTATCGCCTCAGATAACGAGTAGGAACCGGGACACATGATATCTGTCTCATTAGGGCAAGCAGGCGGGCAACGGAAGGAGCGGTTAGGCCGCTGAGGAGAACTAGACCATGCTAGGTCGATACGTAATATCAATAGTGGTCGGCTCGATCGTCACCGTAAGTCTGTTGTTTATCATGCAGCTGCTGATCGTGACTGGTAAGCAGGCTTTGACCGATCCACGTGAGCGCCACAAACTCGAGTTCGTGCGTGTCAAACGTAACGAGAACCTCAATGTCGAGGATATCGTCCCGGAGAAGCCGCCCAAGCCGCCCGAGACGCCGCCTGAGACTCCACCTCAGGACATGGATAACGTAAATCCGGATGCTCCTACGATTAGCGTTGCGCCTCCGTCCGTGGATGCGGGTACTGACATTGGCGGCCCAGGCGGCATGAACATCGCTGAGGGCGATTACCTTCCAATCGTACGCGTGGCGCCTGTTTACCCGGCGAGAGCGCTCTCTCGTGGCCTTGAAGGCTTTGTCGATTTGTCTTTCACGGTAACCACCGCCGGCACCGTCGAGGATCCGATCGTGATCCAGTCAACCAGTAGCCTGTTCGAGAGAGCAGCTATTCGTGCCGTCTTGAAGTTCAAATACAAACCAAGGGTAGTTGACGGCGTTCCGGTGAGAGTACCGGGCGTGAAGACTCGAATTTCGTTCCAGCTAGAGGACTAGATCCCTTTGGTGATAATGGCGGGGAAGCCATGCATGAGGATTTTTGCACATGACATTATTTGACATGAATCGAAATCGCGGAATTACGCTTAAGCTGTGCCTTGCCGTGGTTGTAGGTGTCCTGGCATTCGGCAACGCGTCCGCGCAAAAAGCGAAAAAGGCCGATGCCGAGACTGACACGACCAAGACCAAGCAGGCCCAGGCGGTAAGCAAGGAAGTTTACGAACGAATCCAGAAAGCTCAGGAAATGGTTGACGAGAAGGATTACAACGGCGCCTTGCGCACTCTCAACAACCTCTACAATCCTGACAAGCTGACAGAGTACGAACAGGCAAATGTACTCAACTATATCGGCTTTGTTTATTACAACATGGACGACGTCAACAACGCGATTCGAACGTATGAGCGCATGCTCAGGATCCCGTCGCTCGAACCCCAGATGGCCAAGACGACCACCTATACGATGGTGCAGTTGCTGACGATGCAGGAGCAATACTCCAAGGCCCTGGCAACGCTTGAAAAATGGTTCACTCTGGAAACCAATCCGGCATCGGAGCCATACATTCTCAAGGCACAAATCCTGTACAACCTGGAGCGCTATGGCGAAATGATTGCTCCCGTTGAGACGGCGATGGATGTTGCTCGCGCACGCGGGAAGCCCGTCAAAGAGGACTGGTATGGTCTGTTGAACTACGCGTATTTCCAGCAGGAGAATTACGCCAAGGTGCGCGATATCCAGATAGTCCTGCTGCAGAACTGGCCCAAGGCCCGGTACTGGAAGTCACTGGCTGGCGCGTTCACAGAGCTCGGAGAGGATGAAAAGCTGATCTACGCCTACGACGCGGCCCATACCCAGGGCATGCTCGAGAAAGACACGGAATTTGTCACCATGGCGCAGCTCTATCTGCAGGCGGAGGTCCCCTATAAGGCGGCCACATTGCTGCAGGAAAAAATGGACGCTGGTATTGTTGAGAAATCCGAAAAGCACTACCGCCTGCTGTCACAGGCCTGGATGCTCGCCCAGGAAGACTCCAAAGCAATCCCTGCGCTCAAGGCGGCGGCAAGTCTGACCTCGGACGGTGAACTCGACCTGCGCCTCGCGAATGCCTACCTCAACGTGGGCGAGTACGGCGACTGTGTGACGTCGGCCAATACGGCGATTCGCAAGGGCGGTCTCAAGAACCCGGACAACGCGCAGATATCGCTCGGTATGTGTCTTTACAACCTGAGACGTTACGGGGACGCCAAAGCTGCGTTCACTGCCGCTGGCAAAGTCCCTCGTTCCAGGCGTACATCCGCTCAATGGGTCAGGGTAATCGATGCAGAAGTCGAGCGTAATCGTCAGATCGACCTCGCAGAGAGAGCTGCACGCAAGAAGCGCAAGGAGTTGGAAGAAAAGCGCAGAGCTGCCAGCGCCTGATTCGGCACCACAGAAGCAACATGGGGCGTTGACCGGAAACGGTCAACGCCCTTATCATTTCGCGCCTTTGAATACGGAATACCTGCAATGCCCAAGATCACCTACGTCACGTCAGACGGAAGCCGCCACGAAGTCGAAGTGGAGAGCGGATACTCTGTTATGGAAGGCGCGATCAACAACAATATCGACGGAATCGTCGCCGAATGTGGCGGGGCATGCGCCTGTGCGACCTGTCACAGCTACATCGACGAAGCGTGGCTCGACAAGATGCCCGCTATGGACAACATGGAAGACAGCATGCTGGACGCCGCATTCGAGCGTAAGGCAAACAGCCGCCTGACTTGCCAGCTGGAAGTGTCAGATGAGATGGACGGCCTGGTCGTCCACGTCGCCGAGAACGACTACTAGCGCAAGATCTACCGAAGACCGGTCTCGTTCCGACCGATCACCATGCGCTGAATCTCACTTGTGCCTTCGTAGATCTCCGTGATCTTCGCGTCACGGAAGTAGCGTTCAAGTGGGAGTTCTTTGCTGAAACCCATGCCGCCATGGATCTGTAAAGCCTGGTTGGTTATGAACATGGCCGCTTCGGAGGCAAAGAGCTTGGCGACACTGGCCTCGGTCGTGCATCGTCCACCCGTCGTCTTCACCTGCTCCTTGGTCCAGGCTGCTTTCAGCACGAGCAGGCGCGCTGCATCCAGGCGCATCTTCATGTCGGCGATCTTGCCCTGGATAGCCTGGAAGCTGCCAATCGCACTGCCAAACGCCTTGCGGTCCCGTGAGTACTCGACCGCAGCGTCATAGGCCGCCTGGGCGACTCCGACAGCCTGGGCCGCGACGCCTATACGCCCCGAGTCGAGCACTGTCATGGCGATCTTGAATCCCTTGCCTTCGTCGCCGATCCGGCATTCGACAGGGCACACGTAATCCGACAATTCGATTTCACAGGTCGCCGAAGCGCGAATGCCCAACTTCGGCTCGGTTTTGCCCGTCTTGAAGCCCGGCTCATCCGTGTCGATGATGAATGCACTGATGCCGGCATCTTCCCCGGCCGAGTTGGTCGTCTGTGCGAAGACAATCATGTACTTCGCCACAGGACCCGAGGTGATCCACGATTTCGTACCATTGATTGTGTAGCTCGATCCATCTTCAGAAGCGACTGCGCGTGTCCGCATAGCCTGGGCATCTGACCCGGATTGGGGTTCGGTCAGGGCATAGGCGCCATTGATCTCACCGGAGGCAACGGGGCGCAGGTAGGTCTGTTTCTGATCCTCGGTGCCAAATTGGAGCAATGGCACGCCGAAAAGGGAGTTGTTGACCGAGACAATGGTGCTGTGGGCACAATCGGCCGCAGCGATTTCCATCATGATCAATGCGTAGCACACCGAATCCAGCCCCGAGCCACCGTAGGACTCAGGGACTTCCACTCCCATGAATCCGAGCTCGGCCGTAGCCTTGATGGTCTCGGACGGGAATTCTCCACTGATATCGAATTGTGCCGCGACCGGCGCGATCTCGCTCTGGGCGAAGTCGCGGGCTGCGTCCTGGATCATTTGCTGTTCTTCGGTGAGGGCGAAATCCATGGGTAACAAGTTCCTGCTACTATTAACTGAGATCGGGGCGAAGATCATTGCCCAAATCACCCAACCACTCAATACCTAATCGGAAGTAGAAACCTATGACTATTGCTGCAGGAGACAGAATGCCGGAAGGCACTTTCGGAATCGTGGACGCGAAGGGCCCCGGATCACTGGGCACGGACGAGCTGTTCGCTGGTAAGAAGGTCGTCCTGGTATCCGTACCAGGAGCGTTTACGCCCACGTGTTCCATGAATCACCTTCCCGGCTATATCGATCTTGCGGATGAGTTGATGGCTAAGGGCGTGGATACGATCGCCTGTATGGCCGTAAACGATGTCTTCGTCATGTCTGCCTGGGGCAAGGACCGGGAAGTCGGTGACAAGGTCTTGATGCTCGCCGACGGCAATGGTGACTACTCGCGAGCACTGGGACTTGAGCTCGACGCAACCGGGTTCGGCATGGGCATGCGTGGCCAGCGATTCGCCATCGTTGTCGATGACGGGGTCGCCACTCACGTCGCGGTAGAAGCCCCGGCCCAGTTTGAAGTGAGTAAGGCTGAGGCGGTGCTTGACGCGCTCTAGCTGAGCGCGTCGGTCAATTCTGGTAGGACCTGGAACAGGTCTGCGACCAATCCGATATCGGCAACCTCAAAGATCGGCGCCTCTGCGTCCTTGTTGATGGCGACGATCGTGCCCGCGTCCTTGATTCCCGTGATGTGCTGGATGGCACCTGAGATGCCGACGGCGATATAGAGGTCCGGGGCAATGATCTTGCCGGTCTGGCCAACCTGGGTTTCCGGTGCGATGTAGCCGGCATCGACGGCGGCACGCGATGAACCTACGCCGGCACCGATAGCATCGGCGAGCTTGTACAGCAGTTCGAAGTTCTCTTCGCTGGCGAATGCTCTGCCACCCGCAACAACGCGCGCGGCGGTCTGCAGGTCTGGTCGGTCCGAGTCACCGGAGCGCGCCTCCACGAAGCGCGTGTGGGCGGGCAGCTCGACGGCGCAGTCTGCGGCCTCAATGGCCGCCGTATTGTCATTACCCGGCGCCTGATAAGAGGCGGTGCGAACCGTGGCGACCAGGGTCTTATCGGCAGGAGCATCCACTGAGACCACCACATTACCCGCGTAAATCGGGCGTTTGAACGAATAGGGCCCCTGGACACTCATGATGTCACTGACCTGGTTGACGCCGAGCAGGGCTGCGACACGAGGCATCAGGTCCTTGCCGAACGTCGTCGACGGGCCGAATACATGTGAATAGCCATCCGCCAAAGCGACTACCTGGGGTGCCTGCAATGCCGCTACCGCATTCGCATTCTCGTCTCGCTCGGCCGTAAGGACCTTGTTCACTCCGTCAATGCTGGCCGCCTCGGCCGCAATATCCGTGGCCGACGCGGCCATGACGAGGACGTCGATTTCAGCGCCATCAATTTCGGTGGCGCAAGTTACACATTTTCCCGTTGCCGGGTTCAGGGCCGAACCGTCGTGTTCGGCAATAATCAGTATCTTGGCCATTACACCAGTCCCTTGTCTTTCAGTGCCGTGACGAGACTCGCGACATCGTCAACAACGATGCCTCGCTGACGATCAGCCGGCGGTTCAAAAGAGGTCTCCGTGATTTGCAGTTCCGCCTGGACGCCCAGATCCGCAAGGCCGATCTCATCCAGCGGTTTCTTTTTCGCTTTCATGATATCGGGCAGTTTTACGTAGCGCGGCTCGTTGAGTCGCAGGTCCGCGGTTATGACCGCGGGCAAATCGACCTCGATCGTTTCCAGGCCGGCATCCACCTCGCGCGTCACGCGCGCTGCATTGCCGTCGATCGCCACTTCAGAAGCAAATGTGGCCTGAGGTCGATCCCAGATCGCTGCGAGCATCTGGCCCATGACGCTGCTGTCGTCGTCAATAGCCTGCTTGCCCAGCAAAACCAGGTCCGCAGACTCGCGCTCGGCAATTGCCTTGAATATCCTGGCAACCACCAGCGCATCAAGGCCCTCATCGGTCTTGACCAGGATGGCTCGATCGGCGCCCATTGCCAGGCCAGTGCGAAGTTGCTGCTGGGCCTCGGATCCGCCAATCGAAACGGCTATAACTTCGGATGCCTCGCCACGTTCGCGAATGCGCAGCGCTTCTTCCAGCGCGATTTCATCGAACGGATTGATGCTCATCTTGACGCCAGCGGTTTCGACGCCGCTGCCGTCACTCTTGACCTGAACACGTACGTTGTAGTCAACCACACGTTTCAGACCGACAATAATTTTGTCCACTTTGTTGCTCCCGAACCAGCCTGGAAGATGCGGGCGAATCCCCGCGGGAGTGCTATTGTCCAAGACTGTTCATCCGTGTACAAGGCCTCAATAGGGTGCCTGAAGCAGAAGGTTGGGATCGATGCAGGAGAACCGAATTCTAAGGACTGCACGGGAGTTGCTTGCATGTCTCGACGAGCCCGACTGGGTCGCTGTTGACTGCCGCTTCGATCTCGGCAACCCGGGTGCGGGGATTCGTGCCTATGAGGCCGCACACATTCCGGGCGCCGTCTTTCTTGATCTCGACAAAGACCTGACAGGACCGATCACGGACGGGTCGGGGCGCCACCCGTTGCCTGACCCGGACAGACTTACCGCGAGGATCGGCGAGCTGGGTATCGACGAATCGGACCACGTGGTGGTCTATGACGCTGGCCCAGGCGCAATAGCGGCGCGCGCGTGGTGGATTCTTCGCTGGCTCGGCCATGACTCCGTGTATCTGCTCGACGGCGGACTGGGAAGCTGGGAGTCGCTTGGATTCCCGCTGAGGGAGGGAGTCGAACGTCGAGCCGCTGCAAACTACAGGCCGCGGCCCGGGGATCAGCGCGTCCTCGAAACCCGGGAGCTGGCCGCAGATGCGACAGCGATCGCCAGGTACAGACTCCTGGACGCCAGGGATGCCGAGAGATTTCGCGGTGAAGTCGAACCAATTGACCCAGTGGCTGGCCACATCCCGGGAGCCATCAACCTACCGTTCGCTGACTTTGTGCGAGAGGATGGAACGTGGCTCCCCCTCGATGAGCGAGCGGTGCTGCTGGAGGAGGCCATCGGCGCCGACAGGGCCGTCGATTGGAGTGTTATGTGCGGATCGGGCGTGACAGCGTGTCACCTTGCCATCACCGGTGTCGAAGCGGGGTTTCGTGCACCAAGGCTCTATGTTGGCTCCTGGAGCGAGTGGATCCAGGACCCGCAGCGTCCGATTTCGAAGACGGAAACCTGATTCAGAGACGCTCCTGGCCGCGGATTTGGCGTAAACTTAATCCCTGTGATCGGTCTAATAAGCAGGTGGGCGGACCCCGAATTGAGAGAGCTGTGGTCTTTATGCAACAGTCTCCACCTCCTTATTAGTCACGTTAAAACAACTGTTTATCGTTTGTTCTTTGAGTATTTCCGTAGGTTGTGCGGGTTCCAGTGAGCCAACAGACGAGGCCATTACAGGGGGACCGGGCAGGCCTGACGATTGCATCCCGGAGCCAAGTATCCGAGGATATACAGTTCTGGAAGAAAGAGCCGGAAATCAAACAAACACCGGCGCCACAGGACGTAGAGGGCGCCGATGTAGAAGAGCTGGACCCAGCCGCCAGCGAGTAATCGCCGGCTGACTGAGTCACGCAATCCGCAATCTCCGTGCGGACCCACCCGGCCGACTGAAAAGTTGGCCGGGTTTTTTATGCGCTTGAATTCTGTACCCTGTGCACGCTATGACCACCGCACTCAACAATATTCGTGTGCTCGACATGAGCCGCATCCTGGCAGGACCATGGGCTACTCAGCTCCTGGGCGACTACGGCGCCGACGTTGTCAAAGTCGAACGACCGGGCGATGGCGACGACACTCGAAATTGGGGACCGCCGTGGCTCGGAGAGGAGTCCGCGTACTTCCTGTCCACCAACCGCAATAAGCGTTCCGTTACCGTCGATATCAGCACACCACAAGGGCAGCAGGTGATACGTGACCTGGCTGGACAAGCCGATGTGCTTCTCGAGAACTACAAGGTAGGGACTCTCGCTCGATACAATCTGGACCCGGCGGAGCTGCAGTCGTTAAACGAACGTCTGATCGTCTGCTCGATAACTGCTTTTGGCCAGTCCGGCAGCAAAGCCTCCGAACCGGGCTACGACGCGATGATTCAGGCTTCCGGTGGACTGATGAGTATCACAGGTGCGCCGGACGAGCAGGGCGGCGGACCGCAGAAAGTTGGCGTGGCTATCGCAGATATCATGGCGGGGATGTACGCCGCGACGGCGGTGCTCGCGGCCCTGAACGTTCGCGCACTATCAGGCAAAGGGCAGCTGATTGATGTGCCGCTATTTGACAGCCAGGTCGCCTGGCTCGCCAACCAGAACATGAATTACCTGGTGGGTGGCTCGGTGCCCACGCGCATGGGTACCGCTCACCCGAACCTGGTGCCTTACCAGGCCTTTGCAACCCGCGACGGCAACTTGATGCTGGCCGTCGGTAATGACCGGCAGTTCGCCGACTGTGTGGCGTGCCTTGGCATAGGGTCACTGGCAACCCAGGCAGAGTTTGCGGACAACGCCGCGCGCCTTGCAAACCGGGATGAACTGGTGACGCAGATCCAGGAACGCCTCAACACCAACACCACAGAGCATTGGCTCGACGCCTTTTCCGCCGTGCGCGTCCCGGCCGGACCAATCAATGACATTGGCGACGTCCTGAACGGCGCCGATGCTCGGGAAAGGCAGCTCGTTCGGTACATGGAAAATGCTGCGGGAGACGAGGTTCCTGTCGTGGCCAATCCTGTCGATCTGGGCGACACGCCTGTGGAATATGCGAGGACGCCGCCGTTGCTTGGCGAACATACTGATGAGGTATTGCGGGAGTGGTTGGGGTACTCTGCTGAGCAGATCGATGAGCTACGGAGTCGCTCGGCGATCTAGCCGATTCCCACCTTTTTCAGTACGACCGATATGGACCATCCGATTCACACCAGTGCGCTTCTCAAAGATGTTCGCTATGAGATTCGCGGACAGCTTGCAAACCGCGCTCTCGAGCTCGAGAAACGCGGCTACGAAATCATCTCCCTGAATATCGGCAACCCGGGTCTGTTCGGCTTTCGCACACCCGAAACGATGCGCCTCGCGATGATCGAGAACCTTGGCCAGGCAGAGCCCTATTGCCACCAGAAGGGCATCTTCCCCGCACGCGAAGCCGTGGTTATGCAGCAGCAGAGCCGGGGTATCCAGGGTGTGACGGCGGACGAGGTGTTTATCGGCAACGGTGTCAGCGAACTGATCGACCTGTCATTGCGAGCACTCCTGAATCCCGGCGACGAGGTCCTGGTACCAAGCCCGGATTACCCGCTGTGGAGCGCGGCCGTGTCGCTCAATGGTGGTGTGGTCCGACATTATGAGTGCCGACACGAGAATCGTTTTGTCCCGGATGCAGGCGACATTGAGAAGCTCGTCAGTGACCGCACCCGGGCGATTGTCGTCATCAATCCCAATAACCCCAGCGGCGCAGTTTATGATCGGGAGACGCTTCAGGACATCGTGGCGCTGGCGGAGAAACACGGGCTGGTGATCCTGGCCGATGAGATCTACGACCAGATGGTCTACGACGACGCCACATTTATCCCGATGGCGACGCTTGCGACGAACACGGTCTGCCTGACTTATTCGGGCCTGTCAAAAATCTATCGGGCCTGCGGATACCGGGTTGGATGGTGTGTGTTCAGTGGTGAACTGGACGCGGCCCAGGACTACATCCACGGTATGGAGCTGCTCTCGGCATTGCGTTTGTGCAGCAATGTCCCGGGGCAGTGGGCGGTCCAGACTGCGCTTGGTGGTTTTCAGAGTATCCGTGACCTCGTCACACCGGACGGGCGCCTGCATCATTCCCGCCAGGCCATCATCGATCGGGTCGGGGAGAGCGAATACCTGAGCGTGCATCCACCCATGGGAGCGATGTACGCATTCATTCGGCTCGACTCGCGCTTCGATGGGGTTCTCGATGACCAGGCCTTCGCGCTGGAACTCCTCGAGAAGCACCATGTTCTCGTCGCGCCGGGAAGTAGTTTTAACACGCCGTACACCGATCATTTCCGGGTTACAAGCTTGCCCGACAAAGAGACACTCGACGTGGTATTCGATCGCATCGAGGCGTGCCTCGCGCAACACACCTAAGCATGTACGACTGGCTGCGAGACGCTCTTGACGGACCGGCTACTGTCATCACGGCGAATCGTCGCCTTGCGCGTGTCCTGCAGCAGGAATATGCCGCTCAGCAGCAAAGTGCGGGGCTGGCCGCATGGCAAAGTCCGCGCATCCTGGCCTTGCCCAACTGGCTCGATGCGGCATTGCGTGACGCAGTCGCGCAGGAAGCTCTGCCAACGCGGATAAACCACTACCACAGCATGCTGCTCTGGGATCGCTGCCTGCGCAAGGAATTGGACGACAATGCCAGTGGCGTCGGCAACCTCGTGCGCTTGTCGAGAGAAACGTGGCAACGACTCGCCGACTGGCGCGTAACGATCAAGGACGTCGCGCGTTCCGCCCAGAGCCCTGATCATCGCCTGTTTGCGGCCGCCGCAGGGCGCTACCTTGGAATACTGGAACGCAGCGATTGGGTTGACGATGCAGGAATGGCAGGCCTGGTCGCAGACCTTATTGAGCAACAACGCCTGGCAGTCCAGGGGTGCTATACGTTCGCCGGGTTCGATCGAGAACGACCGTCGATCAGTCGCATACGCGAGTGCCTCGCAAGGGCGGGCTGCGAGGTTCGCGATGTCGCGGAAAAAACCCCTCAGGGGGCGCCACAGCTCCTTGCATTCGAATCGAGCGATGCCGAAATGCGCGCGGCGGGGTCATGGGCCCGAGTGCGTATTGAGCAGGCACCAGGAGAACGGATCGCCATTGTTGTGAATGGCCTTGAGCGTGACGCGGAGCGCACCGCCGGACTGGTTCGCGAGGGCCTGATCCCGGGTTACCGAATGTCGTCGGGAGTACCGGCGGAAGTACTGAACGTCTCGTACGGGCGCAAGCTGTCTCGCTACCCGATCGTGTCAGTCGGATTGCTCTGGATGCGCTGGCTGGTACGCGACCTTCGAGCGACAGAAGTTTCTCACTTGCTGCGCTCTCCGTTGCTTGGTCTCGAGGAAACCTGCGGCCGGGCGCGGCTCGAGCTGCGCGTGCGTGGGCTGCCCGACAGAAACTGGTCGCCGTCGATGCTTACAGGCGCCATCCGGAGCCAGAAGGACTCTGTGGATGCCACCGACTGGCTGCAAAGGGTGTCCGCCCTGGCGAAAGCACGAAGGGAGTTGCCTGGCAGCGCGTCGCCGGCGGATTGGGCCGTGTATATCGATGGGACGCTTACTCGAGCCGGCTGGCCCGGGCAGCGCGCTCTTGGCAGCCGCGACTTCCAGCTGGTCAATCGCTGGCGCGACCTGCTCAACGACCTTGCCAGAATGGACCTTGTCAGCGCCCGTATGTCCCTGGAGACCGCGCTCAGTCAGCTCGAGAGCATGTGCGCCGATGCCATCTTCCAGCCGGAAGCCGAGCTGACGCGCGTGCATCTTCTTGGCCCACTCGAGGCGTCCGGCCTTGAGTTTGACGCTATCCGACTGACCGGCATGACGGCTGCCAACTGGCCGCCTGGCGGCAGCCCATCGGCCCTCGTATCACGCAGACTTCAGGAAGAACACGGCATGCCCGACGCAGTCCCTGCCGAAACGGTGGCCTATGCTCAACAACTCGTGAACACCTTGTGTTCAGCCGCGCCCGAGGTTGTCTGCAGCTATCCGCTCACAGATGACGAAGCCGACCAGGCTCCCAGCGTTCTGCTCGATTCGCTCGCCCCGGAGACGCAGGAATCGGAGCGCGATCCAGGCTGGTTTGCCGCGCAGGTCATCGATACCGTAGGGATTGCGGACGTGACAGACCCTGTTCCGCCGATCGCCCCGGAAGAGTCCCTGTCAGGGGGCGCGTGGACAATCCAAAGCCAACTCACGGAACCGGTCGCCGCCTTCATCGGCGCCCGCCTTGGCGTTCGCACCATCGACGAACAGGCGAGTGGGCTGCCGGCGCTCCTGCGGGGCAACCTGATACACGATGCACTTTACAGCCTGTACTTTGACAAACCGTCTCGCGATGACATCGCGTCCTGGACGGATATTGACGGCAGGATTAACAGGGCACTCGATTTCGGCTTTTCCGACCGGGAGCGAAACACCGACAAGGTCCTGAGGCAACTCTTTGCGATGGAGCGGCACCGCGTTGGAGGTTTACTGCGTGACTTCCTGGCGATCGATGCTTCGCGTGACGAGTTCGCGGTCGCGAGCGTCGAGCGTGAAATTGATTTCGCCGAAGCGGGAGTCCGCTTGAAACTTCGCGTCGATCGCATTGACCGATTGGCTGACGGCAGCATTGCAATACTCGACTATAAGACAGGCGCGGAGAAGAAGTTCCTGACGTCAAAAGGCCAGCCACGAGAATACCAGTTAGTCGCCTATTCCTGCGCGGTTGACGAACCCGTGGCCGCGCTGGCACTCGTCAACGTGGATTCGCGCACAATGGGATTCAGCGGCGCCGGAGCCGGCTATTCAGACGACGGCACCTGGCCCGAACAGCTGGCGGAATGGTCCACCGCGGTGCGATCGGCGTGCCAGGAGTTGAGCGCCGGGGATGTGCGGTTGAATGGCGCACAGGCTGTTGTCGATGCACGCCCCCTCAACTTGCTGACCCGCTTCACGGAATTGCGCAATGACTGGTAGTCAGCAGCTACTCGGTGATGACCGTAAGGCGCGGGATGATGCGCTCGATGAAAGTCGTTCGTTCATCGTCCAGGCACCCGCAGGATCGGGCAAAACGGAATTGCTTATCCAACGATACCTGCGACTGCTGTCCTTTGTGGACGAGCCGGAAGAGATCATCGCGATCACATTCACTCGCAAAGCAGCCGCGGAAATGCAGTACCGGGTGCAGTCGGCATTGCGCGAGGCGAAACAGGGCGTAAGGCCCGAAGAAGAGCACCGGCAACGAACGGCCAGCCTTGCGACGGCGGCGCTGGCTCGAGATGCGAGCAATGGCTGGCAATTGCTCGCCAACCCGCGCCGCATGCGCATCCAGACACTGGATTCGTTGAACGGGTCCATCGCCCGTTCCCGGCCGGTAAGTGCTCCGGGCAGTGCCAGTGGCGTGCGCGTCATCGTTGACGCGGAACTCATCGCAATGCACCGGGCGGCCGCGACAGCGACCCTCGACTACCTCGCACTCACGGGTCCCGCACGCGATGCCGTGACCGAGGTCCTGGAGCATCTCGACAACAACACCGGAATCTACGTGGACTACCTGGCCCGGATGCTTGGCACTCGGGACCAGTGGCTGCCCTTTACGGGCAGTGGCTCATTGTCGGTGGAGGACGCCGCAGCGTTGCGGCAAATCCTCGAACGCAATCTCGAGGAAGCCGTGCGCGCACATTTGGACCTCGTTACCGCGTCGTTTCCTGACGAATTCCGGCATGAGATTGCTGCGTTGTTCGACTATGCCGCCAGCAACTTGCGCGACAATGACGACGATGAGCACCCGATCTGCGCGCTGGCGGGACTCGCAGACCTGCCGCCGCCGGACCCGGCTGCCACGGAACAATGGCGTGGTTTGGCAGAACTACTGCTAACCCTGGCGGGGACGTTTCGCAAGCAGGTCGACAAGCGCCTTGGCTTTCCGCCGGAAGGAAAGGCTCAGAAAGAGACGATTAAGGCATTACTTTCCGAGCTGGCAACGCACGAGCAACTCGCTGAGGCGTTGCATGCTGTGCGCTCTCTGCCACCCGTGTATTACTCGGACGAGCAATGGGGGGTCCTGTTGGCGTTATTCCGACTACTGCCGCTGGCGAGCGTCGAACTGAGGCGACTGTTTGCGGAGGAGGGCGTCGCCGACCACATTGATGTCGCGATGACCGCAGGCGAAGCGCTCGGAACAGCCGAAGACCCTGGCGATGTCGCCCTGTTGCTCGACTACCAGGTCCGCCATTTACTGGTCGACGAGATGCAGGATACATCCAGCGCCCAGTATCGAATGCTCGAAGCGCTCACCGGAGGATGGGAGGCGAATGATGGGCGTACCCTGTTCTGCGTAGGCGACCCGATGCAGTCGATCTATCGCTTCCGCAATGCCGAGGTCGGCCAGTTCCTCCTCGCAAGAGCGCATGGCATCGGGGACGTCAAGCTTGCGCCGCTCACGTTGCGGCGTAATTTCCGCTCCGGCGAACGCCTGGTCGACTGGTTCAATACTGTTTTTCCGGACGTCATGTCAGATCGTGACGATCCGGCAAGCGGCGCTGTTTCCTATTCCGAGGCATTGCCCGTCCCACAGTTGACGGGCGTCGGGAACTGCGTGGTCCATCCACTGTTCGGCAACGACAAAGAGCAGGAGGCCAGGACCGGTTTACAAATCATTGTCGATACGCTCGAGGCGTGCCCGGGCGATTCGATGGTCGTGCTGGTCCGCGGGCGTAACCAGTTAGCCGAGTTGCTGACCGAACTTCGCCACGCAGGTATCGACTATCGAGCAATTGAGATCGACAAGCTGACGGACTTGCCAGAGGTCATCGAAGTGCTGGCTCTGACGCGCGCAGCGGCCCATCCGGGAGACCGGATAGCGTGGCTCGGGATACTCCGTGCACCCTGGATCGGCCTGGATTGGACGGATCTCCACAAGCTGGTTGTGAATGACCGACGGTCGACGGTCATCGAGCTGCTGCGTGATAAGGAACGAACTGCGAGTCTTTCGAGACGCGGACAGGAATCAATCTCCTCGGCAATGCCGGTGCTGGAGCGGCTCATCGCTGCCAGACCGTCGAAGACCTTGCGTGATCACATTGAAGACAGTTGGCTGGCGCTGGGTGGCCCGGCGATCCTCAATGACAAGTTTGCAGTGGACAACGTCTATCGGTATTTCGATGTGCTGGCCAGGCATGAGCGCCACGGAACGCTGGAAGATACTGCCGCCCTCGAGTCGCTGCTCGACCTCGAGCGGGTGTCAACAAGTGGCAGTGCCCGCCTGCAGGTAATGACCATGCACAAGGCCAAGGGCCTGGAATTCGACCACGTACTGCTCTACGGCCTTGGGCGAATACCCGGCCGCAGCAGCCGCAGCGTGCTGTCCTGGTTCGATATACCGTCCGAGCATGGCGACGAACGCAAAATCATCAGTCCGGTCGGATCGCGTACGGAGATCGAGAACGATCCCGTGCATCGCTATATCGAGCTGACCTCGAATGCGAAGGATCGCAACGAGCAGGCGCGCTTGCTGTACGTTGCCTGCACACGGGCACGCGTCTCACTTCACCTGCTGGGCCACACGCTGGCCACAGCCGATGGCTACAAACCGCCAGCGAAGAACTGCCTGTTACGCCTGCTCTGGCCAGCCGTCGAAGACGAATTTGGCAGGGCATTTAGTGCCGACGCAATTGTGAGCGGCGAGGACGATGAAACGAGCTGGAAGGTACCGCGACTCCGGCGATTCACGGAGGACTGGAAAGCGCCCGATATTGCTCCGCTTCCCGGCGTCATAAGCAAGGAATCCGGCACCGACGAGGTCGACGATGAAGTGGAATTCTACTGGGTAGGGACCGAGGCGCGCATTGCCGGCACCATCGTGCACCGCTGGATGCAGGTTCTCTCAGAAGGGCGTGCCGAGCCCGCAGATGATGACGCCCAACGGCAGGTGACCGGGCGTTGGCTGCGTGAGATGGGCATTAGCGACGACATGCAGTCCGGCATAGCCGCCCGCGTTCATGCTGCGCTGGACGGTATCAGGAGCGACCAGAGAGGCCGTTGGGTTCTCGAGGGCGATGGCTACGCCGAGTTCGCACTGACCGGAGTATACGAAGGCGAAATCGAGTCGGTGATTCTCGATCGCGTGCGTATCGATGAGAATGGCGAGCACTGGATCATTGACTACAAGACGAGCAGTCATGAGGGCGGCAATTTGCAGGGCTTCCTGAAAGCCGAGGTCGAGCGGTATACCGCGCAGCTGCACAAATACGCAGCGATCTATGGAGCCTGGTCGGGCAGGCAGCCACGTTGCGCTCTGTACTTCCCTCTGCTCAAGGAGTTTGTAGAGATCTAGTAAGTGCCTTCCAGGCGGAGTTCGTGCTGGCCGCTGGCGTCGGCCGGCGGCAGGTACTTCATTTGCGAGGCGACAGAGTCCGGGGTGTTGGGCTTCGCTTTCACTTTGCCCAGGAATCCGTAACTGCCATCGGCACCGATTTCCAGGCGGCCGGCCAGGTCCACAACACCATCGGTATCTTCGACACTTGCGATGATCCCGTCGTTCTGCGTGAAGAAGTCGGCGCGATAGCCACCCAATGAGCCGCGGCTCAGCATTGGCACGACGAGGTTTGCCACATCAATGGACCCGTCCAGGGCTGCAGGTCTGCCGTTAACGAGCTCCAGTCGCTCGAACTGCAGACTCGCACTACCACGCAAACCAGCGACATTGGTTGCGCGTTCGAGCATTTGCATTGGCACGAACGCCGCGACATTTTGCAGCGTGATTTTCCCTCCGAGTCCGATCGATATATCGGCGTCGAACGATCCTGAGACTGGCGTACCCGATATTTCGTAGGACGCTTTGCCCGTGAATAGCCGCAATGGACGAATCTTCCATTGCAGATCGCTGAGGTAGACGCCATTCGTACTGAACTGGACGGCGGATCCGCTCCACACGGTTCCCTCGATACCACTGACGGCAATGAAGGGATTCGAAGCCCATTGATAGGCCACACGGGCCGGGAACATGGCTACGAGCCCGACGAGCAGGGTAGTAAGGGCAACCAGTACGAGCCCGCGAGTGCGTAACATCAAGGAGCGCGCTCCAGGGTCAACGACGCGTTGATTCGGCCCGGGCCGGCCTGCGTCTGTACCGACATACTGCCCGCCTGGACGTGCAGATCATACTGCGTCCCGAGATCTCCCAACCACACGACGAGTTCGTCGAATGCGACATTCTCGAATTCGACCCGGATCCCGTTGTTTGCCGTGGGTTGGCTACGTCGCCGAAACTGCTCGAGTCCGCGACTGCGAAGCGTCTGGTCAACAATGATGATCGGGGCCTGCTGGCCGGCGGGTCCAATCGACCGCGTGTTACCGGGGCCTGGTGAAACTCCCATCGATCGCAGTGGCCGTAACTCCGCGAGCGAACGCTCCCAGCTCGACACACTGGCCGCAACCTGTTTGTGGCTCTTGTTCAGCGGCGCCCAAAGGAGCAAGTACACGAGGGCGATAAGCACAAACACAGCTCCGACCAGGACAAACACCTGCTCACGTGCCTCAAGATTCTCGTACCAGTCCTTCATGACCCTGTCTCACGAATCTGGATGCGGCTGTTGATGCGGTCCGCGACACGATCTGTCGACTGGATTGAGGCGACAAACTGCCCGGAAGCACCGATCTTCTTCTGGATCTCGCCCACCGTTTCTACATCGGCTGAAGAAACGCGTATATCGACGACACCGGCCCGATAACTGAGCGACTCCACGGTCGCGTTCTCCGTGGCACGCATCGCCGCCGCCAGTTCACGCAGTGAGTCCAGGAATACAGGCGGCGCAGTACTCGTACCCAGACCGCGCCTGAGTGAGTTGACGGCAGCGGCAGGATCAAGGATCTCACGCGAATCTCCAGGGCGAATCTGCTGATATTCCTGGTTGAACTGGGACCGCAACGCCGCTTCTTCATTAGTGAGTCGATAAAGATCGACACCCTTGCCCACGAATCCGATCACTACGAGGCCAAGAAGCAGGACTGCCGCGGTGCGCCAGGGACGTAACCACGATCCGTAATCGGCCTTGGGCCCGTAACGACCCTGTAGAAGGTTTACGCCGTGGCCGCTCGCGACAGTCACCGCCAACCGAGGCAATGCACCGTCGGCCAGGAGGTTGATATCGACGCTATGCAATTCGTGGCGGAGCGCGATCCAGTCATGTGAGAGGCGCTCCTCGTCGGCAGCGCTGCAATAGACAATAAGGTGCCCCTGGGCATCATCCAGCGGGTCGTCGTTATCGCGATCAGATAACTTTCCCGCAGCAACTAATGCATCACTTGGTTTCGCATTATCCAGACTGAACTCGAGGTCGGCACCATCGTTGAACAGCAGGTCGTCGCCATCGACCAGGATGCTCATCGTCCCGGGAATGCGGGGCAGCCCGTAGTCCTCAGGGATCATCTTCCATGCCTGAATACCCGCATCAGCGAGCAGGGCGATCCAATCATTGAGAAGTTCCCTGGAAACCGCAGCAACGGGGCGTAAACCGGATTCGCGCTTGTCTCCAGCCGCAAAATGCATGGTGTCGATATCGACCGCCACGTGCTCTTCCAACGCAAACGGAATCGCTGCGTACATCCGGGCACCGCCGCGTACTGGCAGGTTGACAGCCGTCGTCAGGACCTCCGTGGAAGGCACCAGCAAGATAACTGGCCGGCCTTGCAAATATTGGGATGCCTCATCCAATGTCCCACGCACCGGCTGACCGCGCTGCGTACCGTCGTCGTCGGCCAGGATCCACTCGACAGACAGTCGAGGGTCGTGACCGAGGCGAATGACGACATATTCTGCCATTTCAGATAGTTCCCAGTTTACGGAGTATCGGCACTACGTCCCCACCCGGGGTACGCCATAGTGTCGTAAAAAGACTAACGCGCACCGTATCAATCTGAACGACGGCCTTCAATTGGAAATAACTGGAAGTTTCCGCAATAGGGTTCCGCGTCAGGAGCTCCGCGTCGATGAAAGGTGCGAATACATCACCATAATCGACAAACCCGCCACCCTCACGCAACTGTACGAGGCCTTCGGCATCTCCCGGTGTGATATTCGGACCCAGAGACTGGAGTACGGGAATCGACGCCGTATTCACATTGATCGCGGTGCGGCCGGGCAGGGCGACCACGTGGGGCAGCAAGATCTCGAAACTGGCGAGGTCCATGCCGTCGATAGCGGAAAGTTCGGTGATGTTGGAAATCGGTTGATCGGCGGTTCGGTACGAGGGTGTGAATCCCGAGTACAATGGATCCTCCGCGCCGTCCGGAATCTCTTCGCGTTGATCGGCGTCCAGCCAGTCGACGGTCGCTCCGGCGATGCGGGGATCGAGCCCGAGCGCCTGGAGTAATCTCTCGTATTGCTCTCGAATCGTCTCGTCGACTTCACCGTTACCGTCGATCAGGTTATTCACATTGAAGCGACCCTGGAGATCCTCGAGCTGGCCGAATATCGTTCCTTGCACGCCATCGGAATCAATCGGAAGCGGTGGAATATCGGTCGCCCAGATTTCATCGAGGTGATCATTCTGCGACTGCGCGAGATCGTCGCGCAGAATCGACTGCACCCAGCCTTCGGATCCCACGGCGACCTGGATCGCCTGGTCGCGATACAACATCACCATGGTGCGGCGTATATCGAGGGCATTGTCCCAGGCAAGCGCCGCCGCCAGCGAACCCGCCAGCGCCGTAATAAGCAACGCCGTAATCAGGGCAACACCGCGAACACGACTCATGGCGATACCTCGACAACCCGGGTTAGTTCCCCTTCGTCGGGCAAGACCAGCACGATAGTCACCGCACGCGGCAACAAGTTCGTGTCCGATGAGGACTGGATAACTCCGGGCGGCCACTGCTCAACCCATTCGCCGTCCTGTTGGAGGAACCTGAAAGTGAGACTCTCAATGTCGTCGAGCAGGACCGTTGCGACGGGCAGGTTGTTTACTGTCCTGTCCAGCACGTTCCAGTGATAGCGAATCAGCTCATCCTCCTCGATTCGGTATGCGGAACGCTGTTGCGTGCTGCGCGGAACGCCGGCTGAGTTGGGCCAGCCATTGTGCGTCAGTTGTAAGGCGAATTCAGCAGCAAAGTCGGAGAGCAGCGCCGGCTGGGCCTGCCCCAGGTCAGCGCGAATCGCTCGCGGGGCTGCTTGCACGAGATCGGTCGAGAGATAGCTCATGGTGCGCTGAATGGCCTGCAGGCGATCCATACGCGCTGTCAGCATGTCCGAGTTGCTTAATGTCTGACCCAGGGTCATATAAGCGAGGGCTGAAAGGACGCCAAATACAGCCATCGCCACGAGTACTTCCATGAGCGTGAACCCGTATTGTCGGTACGGTCTCATGACGTTGGCCCACTTGGTGCGCGAGACGAACGCCATGCCTGGTTAGCCAGTCCAGGCGGCTGCGGCTCACCAATGAACCCGGTAACCATTCGAATGACGTAGTCTTCGCCGGCAAGCGAAACGGAAACGTCGATACGCCTGAAGTTCTCAACGCCGGTTTCTGACACGACCGCACGCCACTCCCAACTGGTATTGGCATACTCGACTTCACCATTGGTCGTGCTGACCTCGGGCAACACGCCCGCAAGTCGCATCTCGGCAAGCTTGTTCTGCGCAATCCAGCTTGCATATGTCCGATCGCGCATCGCATTGGCCGCGTCGATCATCTGGCTCATGCTCGCAGCCACAGCGGTCAATGAGAATGCCACGATGGTCAGTGCAACCATGACTTCAATCAACGTGAAGCCCCGGGAACGGCGGCCAGCTCGACGGCGCAAATGGAAACGCCTAGATCTCATCATTTTCACCGAAACGAATCTGGCCAAGCGCATCGCCTCGCATGATCAGTTCATAGTCCGTCTGCGGGCGACGTATCCGAATCTCATACACGCTCGCCTCACCGCTGGCGAAAACAAACAGGTGCGGCAGGTAGGGCCGCACGCCTGATACGATCATGGATTCGGGGTCGTCTGCCAGGTCTTTTGGATCTTCTTCGAGCGGAATGAGCCTGTCGTCGATGTACAGGGAAAACTCGACGCCTTCCGGCAGGAAACGCAAGCGGTAGAGCTCGTCGAATGGCACCTCGGCCCACTGGCGCGTCAACGGATCAAACTCGACGAAACGGTAGGACGACCTCATCAATTCGACGCCGAATTCCCGACCCTGCATCATGGCATCGTCCTGTGCCATTTCGATCAGGGTCGCGAGGCGTCGACGCTCCTTGTCGAGCTGGTCATCCTCACCGATAACACCAACCGAGAGCAGCGCAATGGACACAATCGTCGCCACGATGACGACGACCACCATAATCTCGATCAGCGTGAAGCCGCGTTGCTGTTGCCGACAATGCATCAGTAAATGGACGTCAAGGCTGGCGTGCCTCGAGGCGGGGGCTACTCTGAATCCCAGTTCCCGATGTCAGCATCCGGTCCTTCGCCACCGGGCCGACCGTCGCGGCCCAGCGTATAGATATCGATTTCACGGTTGTTGCCCGGGTTGAGGTACAGGTAAGGATTGCCCCAGGGATCTTTTGGCAGCCGGTCGAGATAGCCACCAGGTTTCCAGTTCCGAATCGTGGGGTCATTAGGCTGGGTAACGAGTGCCTCGATTCCTTGCTCGGTAGAGGGGTAGGAGAAATTATCGAGGCGATAGAACTTGAGCGCGTTTTCGATGTTTGAGATTTCCGCCTTGGCTTTGGTGATTTGGGCATCGTCCACGCGGCCGATGACATTCGGCGCCACGATCGCGGCCAGGATGCCGATAATGATCACGACAACCATAATTTCAATAAGCGTAAAACCGGCCTGTCGCGAGGCGCGGCCAAACGTTCGGGAATATTCCATCACTTGTTGTTGCTCCAGGCGGTCCCCATTGGCGCAGGAACCGCTGCATTGACTCTGACAATATAAACGTCAGTATATCAAACATGGGGTTAGACAAAGTTCGCAGAAGCACCAATTTACGCCATTGCTGGATCGGCTTTGGCATTCTCGCTGTTATCAGTTTATTGCTGGAACTCGGCGGCGATGGGGTGCGTCTCGCCCTGGCCTACAATCGCGCGGCGGTAGAGGCCGGCGAATTCTGGCGATTGCTCACCGGTCATTTTGTGCATCTTAGCCTGACGCACCTCGTGTTGAACCTGATAGGTCTGGCGCTCGTCGTCTGGATTGTCGGCCATGCCTACACCTGGTCGAGGTGGTTGTTCGTCGTCTTGCTGAGCATCGTGGCAATCGACATTGGCTTCTGGTTTATCTACACCGAACTGGGCTGGTACGTCGGGATCTCGGGCTTCCTGAACGGGATTCTCGCCGCTGGACTGGTTATCGGTATCGCGAACCGCGAATGGGAGAGTATTGCGCTGGCCCTGGTCGTCCTGGTCAAACTGACCTGGGAGCAAACGGTCGGCCCGATGCCGGGCTCCGAAGCCACCTCCGGCGGCGCCGTCGTGGTCGACGCACATATCTATGGCGCTGCCGGCGGCCTGCTCGCTGCCGCCCTGATCTGGCGTAGAGTAAGATCCACCGCATCGATATAATGCGCCGCACCCTGATCGGGTCGAATTCAAACTGAGGATTGCACATGAGTCAGCTTTTTAACGCCACGGCACTTGATGGCGAAATCGCACTGGTTACGGGCGCGTCGCGCGGAATCGGTGCTTCCATAGCCGCTGGCCTCGCCGCGGCGGGCGCCCGCGTGATCGGGACCGCCACGAGCCAGGCGGGCGCCGATGGCATTTCGGCTGCGCTGGGAGACAAGGGCAGGGGAATCGTACTCAACGTCTCCGATGAAGAGTCGGTTGCCGCGGCACTGAAGGATATCCAGGGTAACGAGGGTAGTCCGTCAATCCTCGTCAATAATGCCGGGATAACGCGGGACAACCTCCTGATGCGCATGAAACAGGAGGAATGGGACGACGTGATAGCGGCAAACCTGACCGGCGTCTTTCGCCTCAGCAAAGGCTGCCTGCGCGGCATGATGAAGGCGAAGAAAGGACGCATTATCAACATCGCATCCGTCGTCGCCGTCATGGGCAACCCGGGACAGGCCAACTACGCAGCTACCAAGGCCGGCATGATCGGTTTTTCGAAATCCCTGGCCAAGGAGATCGGCTCTCGTGGAATTACTGTCAATGTCGTCGCGCCCGGTTTCATCGACACGGATATGACCAAGGAATTGCCCGAAGAGAACCGTGCGGCCATGTTGAGCCAGGTGCCGTTGGGACGGCTTGGAGCGAGTGACGATATTGCGAATGCGGTCCTGTTTCTGGCATCAAGGGGAGGCGCCTACATCACGGGCGAGACCCTGCACGTCAATGGCGGCATGGTGATGGACTAAAAGCTGTAGATTGGGCGATTCGATTAACATACAATGGCACCCCACGTCCGGGGTGTACCTTGAAAAATCAAGGACTTAGCCCAAAACGGAGCTGGAATTTCAGCGTGATACAGCGCTGTGAACAAATGAATTTAGAGTCTTCTCAGGAGAAGCAACCACTATGAGCAGTATCGAAGAACAAGTGAAAAGCATTGTTGCAGAGCAACTCGGCGTTAAAGAAGACGAGGTGACAAGCGGTGCTTCTTTTGTCGATGATCTGGGCGCTGACTCGCTCGACACCGTCGAGCTGGTAATGGCACTTGAAGAGGAGTTCGAAACCGAAATCCCCGACGAGGAAGCCGAAAAGATCACCACGGTCCAGCTGGCCATCGACTTCATCAAAGCTCGCCAGAGCGACAGCTAAGCATGCAGGCGCGGCGGTGGTCGCCGCGCCTCATCTTTCAGTTCCGTATGGCAGTCCTGCCATCAACACACGGATAGATTCTTGAGTAAACGACGCGTCGTAATCACCGGTATGGGCATAGTCTCGCCCGTAGGTAGCACCTTGGATGATGCCTGGCGTAACGTTTCCGAAGGCAATTCCGGCACGGTTCTCGTCGAGGACTTCGACGCGAGTACCTACCCGACGCGCATCGCCGGGGTAGTGCAGGGTTTCGATGTCGATTCTTACCTCCCGAAGAAGGACCAGCGCAAGAATGATCCGTTCATCCACTATTGCGTAGGCGCAACCGTAGACGCGATTCGCGACTCGGGCCTCGAAATCACGGAAGAAAACGGACACCGCGTTGGTGTTGCACTTGGTGCGGGAATCGGTGGCCTCAAAACTATCGAAGACAATCACGCCAAATTGATGGCCGGCGGCGTGCGCAAAGTATCACCGTTTTTTATTCCGGGCAGCATTATCAATATGGCGTCCGGACAGGTGAGCATTCTCGAACATATTACCGGGCCGAACATCTCGATCGTCACGGCCTGCGCAACGTCGACGCACTGCATTGGGCTCGCAGCCCGCAGCATCGAACACGGCGATGCCGATGTGATGCTGGCCGGTGGCGGTGAACACGCGACGACACCGCTGGCGATGGCCGGCTTTTGTTCTGCGCGGGCCATGTCGACGCGGAACGACGACCCCAAAGGCGCAAGTCGACCATACGACATCGATCGCGATGGCTTCGTCCTGAGCAATGGCGCAGGAACCGTTGTACTCGAGGAGTACGAACATGCCAAAGCCCGCGGCGCGAATATCTACGCGGAGCTCACCGGCTTCGGTATGAGCAGTGACGCCTACCACATCACGTTACCGCCGGCCGATGGCGAAGGGGCACGCAAATGCATGGCGGCGGCCATCCAGGACGCGGGCATTGATCCGACCGATATCGATTACGTCAATACGCACGGCACATCGACTCCGGCAGGCGATATCGGCGAAACCAACGCCGTCAAGCTGGCGCTTGGCGCGCACGCGAAGGACGTGATGATCAGTTCGACCAAGTCGACAACGGGCCACATGCTGGGTGCCGCTGGTGTGGTCGAGGCCATATTCTCCATTCAGGCCATTAACAACCAGGTCATCCCACCGACCATCAACCTGGAAAATCAGGATCCGGAGTGCGACCTCGATTACACACCCAATGTCGCACGGGAAACAAAGGTTCGGACGGTCTTGTCCAACTCGTTCGGCTTTGGCGGCACAAACGGAAGCTTGATTCTTCGAGCTGTTGATTAATCGTATTCGCGAGATCGCGGGTCCGTCGGACCTGCGGCAACTCCATCGCGAAAACCCGTCGCGCTATCCATTCCTGCTGCAAAGTACAACGCCGGGCGGAGAGCTTGGACGCTACGATATCCTGTTCGCGTTTCCGGGCGACGCGCTTGTCGCACGAACCGGCGAGTCTTTTCTCGATGCGCTCGACGAGCGCTGGGCTGCTGAGAGACAAGACCAGAGCGGCAGTGACCTGCCGTTTACGGGTGGCTGGTTCCTTTACCTTGGATACGAACTCGCGCAACAGGTCGAACCGGGGCTCAGTCTTGAGCGTGACCCGATTCTGCCTGCCGCATTTGCCGTGCGTTGTCCGACGGCGCTGATTTACAACCACGAAGACAAGCAGTGCTATCTCGTTTGCGAAACCCCTGGATGCGTCAACCGGGAACAGCTACTCGCTGACATCGAGGCCCTGGACCGCGACAAGCGTGCCGCTGTCTCCACGGTGGTTTCAGTCGAGGAACAGCAACCTGCCGACTTTACCGATGCCGTCGTCCGGGCGAA